>Ga0302319_10002292_pt1 | contig 41665 bp, 35 predicted proteins | sample Bog_T0_2_FD_203319 | JGI IMG/M metagenome (GOLD analysis project Ga0302319, IMG submission 203319) | Peat permafrost microbial communities from Stordalen Mire near Abisko, Sweden - Bog_T0_2 | ecosystem: Environmental > Terrestrial > Soil > Wetlands > Peat | place: Sweden: Abisko, Stordalen Mire... | reverse complement strand
CAACCGCGACAGACTCCAATAACAACACATCGGAGTTTTCCAACGCCGTACCCGCTTCAGCGAGTGGAAATGTCCTGAGCCTGCTGGGATCATTCAACAGCACGGCCAACACCACTTATACCATCGAGTTCTTTTCGAGCCCTTCCGCGGACCCGTCCGGATATGGGCAGGGGCAAACCTATCTTGGTTCGACCACAGTAACTACCGATGCCAGTTGCAACGCCCCCGTCGATGTCCCCGTAAACACAACAGAGGCGGATGTAAGCGTCTCGTTGGCAGAAATTGGCGGCATCTATGGGAATGGACTTCAAGTCGGGCCAGACTTCGGAAACGAGGGTTACGTTGCCACCGTCACCAACAACGGTGCAGCCACAGCGCATAACGTTGTCTTTACCGACGCACTGCCATCGAGCCTCGAAATCAGCAGCGCTTATTGCGATGTGGGCCCTTGCCAGAGCCCGGTGACAAGCTCGCTCGGTAATTGTACAGAAAAAGGCAACACGATCAGTTGCACCCTGGGAACTATGGCGGCCGGTGCAACCGCTAATGTAACTGTACCTGTCCAGACAATCACAGCGGGCAGCATCACAAATACCGTCAGCGTAGGCGCAACGGAGACAGATCCGAATCTGGCCAACAACACTGCGAGCTTGACCGAAACCGCGGGCTATCCGAAGGCGCTGATCGATCACCTGGCCCCGTCAACAGTGCTGGCTGGCGGCTCGAGCAACCTTCTACTCTCGATTTACGGATATGGGTTGCTTCCAGATACCGCAGTTGCTTTCAATGGCACCTCGCTCCCAACGGCCGCGTTCATCGATAATCAATCGTGCCCTGGAGTCAGTGGTACGCCAGTATATTGTGCCGAGATTCAGGTGTTTGTTCCCGCATCGATGCTGGCTGCGCCGGGCACCCCGACCGTCACCGTCCAGAACCCCAATCAACTAGTCTTCGGCGTGCAGCCAACCCTGACCATCGCTGCTTCGTGCACCTATACCAACGAGTCGAGCCTGCCAGTGCTTCCTTCTACCGAGGAAAACGACGGCTACATCGAGTTCGTTGACACCACGACCAACGTTCAATCCTGCCCGTGGACGGTCAGTTCTTCCGTACCATGGGCGACGGTCATGTCTCCCGCCAGTGGAACAGGAGACGGGGGCGCCAGCATCGCGATTGCCCCCAACACGGACTCTTCCCCGCGTACCGGCAGCGTTACCATTGCCGGAACAACTTTCACCTTTCAGCAGGATCCCGGCGCAACGTGCACCTACGCGCTCGGATCGACGTCGGCCACAATACCAGCCGCAGGCGGATCGGGGACCATCGCAGTTACCGGAACCTGCACAAATGTCTTGGCGCAGTCCTACGTGAAGTGGATTACCATTCCGAAATCATCGGAATTCATCAATGGAAACGGCACTGTGAACTATACGGTTGCGGCGAACACCGGTCCTTTGCAATCTGGCGCTATCGCGATCGGAAATGTGGCTTTTAACGTCACACAGAGTGCACCGAGTTGCTACTTCACCCTCGACACAACTTCCGGAAATCTTCCTGTGGGCGGAGGTACAGGCTCCGTCAAGGTCACCGCATCTGCGCCGAATTGCGCATGGACTGCCACACCCAGTAATTCGTCGCTCATCTCAATTACTTCGGGCGCATCCGGCACTGGAAGCGGTACGGTGAACTACTCGGTGCCGGCAAACACCGAAGGCCCTCAGACGGGCACCATAACAATCGGGAGTCAAGCGGCTAACGCAGTCTTCACCTTGACGGAAGCATCAGCATTCAGCTGCACATTTACCCTGAGTCCGGCATCGGTCGAGATACCAGCCAACGGCGGAACGAATAGCTTCCAAGTCACCGCGTCGTATCAGAATTGCAGTTGGGCCGCGGCTCCGAGCGATTCTGCCAACGTAGGTATAACTTTCAACCCCTCCGGAACCGGCAGCAAGACTGTGTTTTACTCCGTGAGCGAGAACAGCGGCGCACCGCGGACTCTCACCATCACAGCCGGCTGCCAAACATTCACCATCAACCAGGATGGAGCCGAGACCACCAATCCCGCGCCCGTTATTACTACGCTCTCGCCGGCAAACGCAACGGCCGGTTCTGGCGCATTCACGCTGACTGTGAATGGCTCAGGGTTCGTGAATGGGTCGGTGGTAAACTTTGGCGGGAATGCCAGGGCAACCACTTATGTAAGTGCCAATCAAGTCACTGCGGCTATTCTTGCAAGCGATGTGAAAAGTGCCGGTACTCCAGCTGTTACCGTAACTAACCCTTCGCCGGGCGGGGGAATTTCGAATTCGGTCACGTTCAATGTCGAAGCCGCATCCGCACCAATCGCATCTCTGACCGCAGCACTATCCTTCCCGAATACCACCGTGAACGGTACATCTTCTTCAATGGTTGCAATTCTCTCTAACACCGGCAATGCGACCTTGAACATCAGCAAAATAACTATCGGAGGTTCCAACCCGACCGACTTCGCGATTGCCACTGGCACAGATGCCTGTGGGGCGACACTTGCCGCAAGTGCGAGTTGCAGCATCTATGTGACATTCAATCCAGCCGCGGCACAGGCATATGCCGCAACTCTTACCGTGACAGACAACGCGACCCCGAACACACAGTCTGCTTCACTCACAGGAACTGGAACCACGACGGCCGCACCCATTGCGAAGCTAACGGCTTCAGTCCTGTTCCCGAGTACAACTGTAGGTAAGACGTCCTCGGCTCTGACGGCAACGCTTTCCAATACCGGCAATGCGACGCTGAACATCAGCAACATTTCTATAGCCGGAACCAATCCTGCGGATTTCGCAATTACGACGGGCACGAATGCCTGCGGAGCAACACTGGCCGCGAGTGCGAGTTGCAATATCTATGTGACGTTCACTCCTGCCGCGGCACAAGCTTATGCGGCAACCCTTACTGTGACTGACAATGCGACCCCAGGCACACAGTCTTCCGGGTTGAAAGGAACAGGAACTACCCCAACTGCGCCAATCGCCACTCTGACGCCGACATCACTCAGTTTTACGGCAACCACTGGCACAACTACCTCGGCGCAATCGGCCACTCTTTCCAATACCGGCAATGCGACGCTGAACATCAGCAACATTTCTATAGCCGGAACCAATCCTACGGATTTCGCAATTACGACGGGCACGAATGCCTGCGGAGCAACACTGGCCGCGAGTGCGAGTTGCAATATCTATGTGACGTTCACTCCTGCCGCGGCACAAGCTTATGCGGCAACCCTTACTGTGACTGACAATGCGACCCCAGGCACACAGTCTTCCGGGTTGACAGGAACAGGAACTGCCCCAACCGCGCCAATCGCTACCCTGACGCCAGCATCGCTCAGTTTTACGGCAACCACTGGCACAACTACCTCGGCGCAATCGGCCACTCTTTCCAATACCGGCAACGCGACGCTAAACATCAGCAACATTTCTATAGCCGGAACCAATCCTGCGGACTTCGCAATTACGACTGGCACGAATGCCTGCGGAGCAGCACTGGCCGCGAGTGCGAGTTGCAGCATCTATGTGACCTTCACGCCCGCATCCGCCGCAAGTTTCTCGGCGAGCCTTCAGGTCAGCGACAACGCCTCTAGTTCACCACAGTCCTCAAGCCTCGCGGGCACTGGGACGGCCCCCGTGGCGACGAGCTTTACCATCAGTTCGTCGACCTCAGCACAAAGCGTTCAGCCCGGAGGGATTGCAACTTATACGATCACCTCAACCGCACAAAATGGAGCTTTCAACAGTCCGGTAACTCTCGCTAGCAGCGGACTGCCCGCCGGTGCAACTGCCACGTTCACGCCCGCGTCGATTACGCCGGGCAGTTCATCGGCAAATTCAACGCTGAGCATACAAACCGCAACAACAACCGCGGCTGTTACGCACCGCAGGCTGGGCTGGCCGCTGGGAGCACCTGCATTGGCAATCGTGAGCCTCCTGTTCCTCCCAGGTAAGCGACGTCGACGTTGGATAACAACGGCCTTGCTACTGTTTGCGTCTCTTGGTGGAATCGGTGCACTTGGCGGATGCGGCGGTGGCTTCTCCCTTGTTCCGCCGACGCAGACCTACACCGTTACCGTCACTGGAACCAGTGGCGCAATTCAGCAATCAACCACCGTGCAGCTCACGGTGCAGTAAAGGGGACTTGATGCGACTCGAGATCAGAGCCATACACTGTCTGCTGTTGGCCATCGCAGCAGTCTTCACGCACCTGGCGACCGCACAAAATGCTCCGGAACAGCCGCCAACAAAGCCGTTGCGCGCTGAACTGGCGCTCGACTACAGCTATATCCGCAGCAACGCGCCGCCAGCCGGGTGCAGCTGCTTCAACCTCAACGGCGGAAGTGCCACTTTTGCGTGGCCCGTGAAGCAAGGGGGGTTGGCTGCTGTCGGAGATTTCACAGTCGCTAATGCCAGCGGCATCAGCAGCAGCAAATTGAACCTTACGCTGGAAACCTTCACAGCAGGAGCACGCTATGTGCCGCGTGTTGGTCACTCACCCTTGCAGCCGTTCGGACAGGCGCTTATCGGACTGGCGCACGCATCCGGAACTTTGGTCGGCCCTGGTACGCCAGGCGCTAGCAATGCTGGGGCGGCGTTCGCCGCTAATTTGGGTGGCGGCCTCGATATGCACGCCAATCGCAGGTTCTCTGTGCGTCTTGTCGAAGCAGATTACCTAATAACCGGCATTGACAACGCTACCGATGACCACCAGAACGACCTCCGCATCAGTACCGGAATTATTGTCCATTTCTGAGGAGCGATCAATATTCCATTAGCTTGTCAAGACCGGCTGAAGGCGGGCAAATGGTGTCTGCGAAACGCACAGTTCGAGGCGGAGAGCATATTATTTGCACAATGCGTTGAAAGGGCGGCAGTCAAAGGTTTTTTCATTTTCGTGAGCCCGACAGACCGGTGAGTACACCTCCAAGGTGTGGCAGACTTGTCACGGAGGAATTTCGAATGAAATCCGCGAGGCTTTTGTTGCTTGCCGGCGATTTTGTAGAGGACTACGAGATTATGGTTCCGTTTCAGGCGCTGCAAATGGTGGGTCACACGGTCGATGCGGTGTGCCCGGGCAAGAAAAGAGGCGACACGGTGCGCACAGCCATCCACGACTTTGAGGGCGACCAGACTTATACGGAGAAGCGAGGACACAATTTCACGCTGAACGCGACGTTCGATGAAGTGAATCCGGCTGACTACGACGCATTGGTGGTTCCAGGAGGCCGCGCGCCGGAGTACTTGCGGCTCAATGCAAAGGTACTCGATATTGTGCGGTATTTCGACAAAGCGGATAAGCCGATCGCAGCGCTCTGCCATGGGCCGCAACTGTTGGCCGCGGCCGGTGTGCTGAAGGGACGGAGGCTGAACTGCTATCCAGCTTGCGCGCCAGAGGTGGAGTTGGCCGGTGGCACGTTTGTCTCGGTAGACTTTTCCGACGCGGTGGTCGATGGCAAACTGGTCACCGGACCGGCGTGGACGGCTCATCCGGCATGGCTGGCTAAATTCCTTGTAGTACTTGAGGCCCACCTGGCATCTGCGGCTGGTTGATCATGAGCCGCAATGCGCACGTCTCGAATCTACGCCCATGTGTTACATTGACGCCATGATCTTAAAGGGATTGGCAATATTCGCGGTCTTATTGGTGCTGGCTCCGGCGCCGGCTTTGCTCTCCGCACAGACTGCTGGTCGTAACGACCCCGCGGCGGCTGGTCAGGCACCGGGACAGGCGAAGGAGGATTGCAATGGGGTTCCCTGCGAAGACCAGGTACCGAAATTTACAGTCACTCTTCCTTCACCGAGGCCGGCGCCATGGTCTCTGCACGAGAAGATCGGCTGGGCGGCCTACATAGTGCTTGCTTTCCTTGGATATGCGGGGATTATGATGGCCGTCTCTACTCTGAAAAAGATTGAGCGGAGCACCACTGCGGTTGAGGCGAGTGTTGCGGCTGTTCAGGCGACGGCGAGTGCCGCGACGGCAGCCGCCGCGGCTGCGGCAGACTCAGCTCAGACTGCATTGCTGCACGCACAGGTTATCGTCAATGCTGAGCGGCCGTGGGTGCTGGTTACTGCTGAGCCTACTCTTGGGTCGGAGAACAGCTTTGACATCACCGCGACTAATCGCGGGCGCTCCCCCGCAACGGTAACTTCGTCTTTCGACCAGGTTTTGTTTGCGGCCGATGAGGCGCATCTGCCCTCTGTACCTGAATTCAAGCAGATTGAAACAAAAGCTCGCTTTGTTCCAATCATTCTGCTTCCCGGCGAGAGCGCGACTCTGAAGACTTTCAGCCGCGAAGATGCGCGAGGGTTCTGTGAATCGGACGAGAAGTTTGCGCGCGTTGTGAATTGGGAGGAGAGGCTCTTTCTTCTGGGCAAGGTTACGTATAACGACTTGATTGCGCCAGCGGGCAAGGAAGCGCACGCGACTAATTGGTGCTGCTGGTATATCCACGGACGGCAAAAGAGTGCTCTGGTTCCGGCTGGACCGGGGGAATACAACGCGCATACTTAGTGCGGTAACTGTGTGAATCGGTGCTCTCCCTGGTCTCAAACGCGAGACCAGGGGCACACAGAGTTCGTAATTTATTCAGAGAATCCCGCTGCGTTGGGGCTAATCAGGCGTTAACTGTTTCGCGCAGATCCTGGTCGAACATTGGATCAGGATCGGCAAGCCTGATCAATCGATGCAGATAGGCGCGGGAGATGGACAGGCTTCGTGCGGCCAGGGTCTTATTCCCGTTGTTCTCGCGGACGGCTGTTACGGCTAGCTTTACCTTGTAATCGCGAAGCTGGCGTTCAAACGAACCGGCAGGATGGTAGTCTGCGATATCGACTACATCTTCGTTGTCGATCCCCTCGTCCTCTACGGCTGTCAGGTTCAGGTCTTCGGAACGAATCTTCATGCCGGGGGCGAGGACGATTGCCCGTTGCATCACATTTTCGAGTTCACGCACATTGCCGGGCCAGGAGTAGTTCTGGAGCATGTGCATCGCATCCGGCTCGATGCTGTCCATCGGCTTCTGGAACATCTGCGCGTAATGACGCAGGAAGTGCTCGGCGATCTGGGGAATATCTTCGGGATGTTCCTGCAGCGCGGGCGACTCGATGCGCATGACGTTGATGCGGTAGTACAAATCCTGGCGAAACTTTCCTTCAGCCACCAGCTGTGCCAGATCACGATGCGTCGCGAAAATGAGGCGGGCGCGCAGGGGGATAAGCTTGTTGCTTCCCAGGCGGTTGAATTCCATCTGCTGCAAGACGCGAAGCAGTTTAACCTGCGTAAACAGGCTCAGATCGCCGATTTCGTCGAGAAAGAGCGTGCCATCGGCTGCCTGCTCAAAATACCCTTCGCGTGCGCCAACCGTTCCGGTGAAGGCACCCTTTTCGTGCCCGAAGAGCTCAGCTTCAATCAACGTCTCGGGAATTGCGCCGCAGGAGACGGCAACAAATGGGCGCTTGGCGCGAGAGCCCATGTTATGGATGGCTCTGGCAATCAATTCTTTACCGGTGCCACTTTCTCCGGTTACCAGCACGGCCGCATTCAGATTGGTGACGCGGTGAACCATTTGGTAGACGTTCTGCATGTGCCGGCTCGAACCAATCAGGCGATCGCAGGCGCCGGGATCTTCCATGCGCTGCTGGACTGTCTCCAACTGCCGCTTGAGCAATGAGTTCTCGTAGGCGCGGCTGAGCATGGTTTTGAGGTCGCGAACGGATGGCGGACGGCGGCAGTAGCCAAATGCGCCAGTTTTGACGAGCTCGAATGCGGTGGACCGGAGGCCGTCGTCGGCCATCACGATGGAGGGAACATTGGACGCGATCAACAGACGCGAGAAGCCAATGCGCTCCTGGAGCGATTCATGGTTGGAGTTCAGATCCAGGACCATGACGTCGCATTCCCCAGCGGAGACCAAGTCATTCATTCCCTCCTGGTCCGACTGAAGAATTACCTGGAATTCCTTACCAAGGGCGGAGGAAAGCAAAGGGTGCAGAGTGCGATCTTCCGAATACAATCCGATTTTGATCATTGATGGGCGACCTTTCCCACTTGAGGAGCTTTACCTAACCGAGGTGGATCGGTGAAGTAGTTACATCTTCCTTATCGGCAGCGATTAAACCAATGCCTGTTTTGCGTCATCTTTGTGCAACGTTGGTAATACATATGCAGAGGAACCCGTAACAGGCGCCCCGAAATAAAAACATTCAAATACTCAGAATTCCGCGATCTTCAAGCGGCCGGAGCGTAGAAGCATGGTTCAGTGGTATTCATCGGCAAGACTATGGGTCTCCACTAGGCAGGTCAATGCAACTTAGGTCATATTGCCGGGAGCGTAGGATGTGGGAAACCTTGGAATTCCTTCAATGGACTGGCGCGCAATAGAATTCTTCGATGGCGCCAAAGTTCGACACTTTCGCCCGTAAACTATTCACCATTAAGATTTTAGATGGGCATCGGCAGGACCGGTAACCTCAGACTTACGATAACTCTCAGGGGATGAATTCCCGATATTGGCCGTATGACACATTTGTGTTATGCCCCGACGATGGGGGTAACCATATATATGGTTCCTTGCGGTGCCAGCCAAGGCCGCAAACACTAACTGGCCCATCGCTTGCTACAGTTAGAAACGTGACCTCACGGCAAAAGCTTGAGTTGTGTCTGCTGGCTGGCGCAGTTGGCCTCAGCCGTTCTGCGTTTCGCAGCCACGATCTCTACGACCTCGACTCAGTGAATTTCGCGCTTGGCATCAGGCGTTTTGATCCCGGAGTGCATCAACCGCATCCGCCAGGGTACTTTCTGTACGTGTGCCTGGGGCGACTGATCAATTCCCTGGTACATGATGCGAATCTGGCGCTGGTGATCGTGAGCATACTAGCCGGTATCGCTACTGTGATCCTTATCTATAGGCTGGCGCTGGACTGGTTTGGGCCGAGGGCCGCGACGTTTGCCGGTCTGCTGTTCCTCTTTTCACCACTGGCATGGTTCCATGGCACGGTTGCGCTTACATACAGTGTCGAGGCGGCTGCTTCAGCGCTGATGGGGTCGCTTTGCTGGCGAATTGACCGCGGCAGAACCAGCTTCATTCTGCCCACGGCTATTGTGCTTGGAATCTCCGCGGGGGTTCGACCCTCGTCGATTCTTTTTCTGGGCCCGTTGTTTCTGTTTTCGCTCCGCAAAGCGCGGCTGAAGGGGATGTTGCTGGGGATTGGGGCGCTCGGTTTGACGGTTGGGGCATGGTTTCTACCGATGATCTCAGCCAGTGGAGGGTTTGCGGCATATTTCGGAGCTCTGACATCGCTGTGGCGAATGGTGCCATCGAAAAGCACGGTGTTCAACTCCTCGCCGATGACGTCTGTCGCACGCGCGCTGACCATTGTCTTCATTTACTTTCTGTGCTTTGGGGCGGCATCGCTGGCTCCGCTTGGGGCGTCGGCCAGCAATCTCGAGACGGACAGGAGCAAAAAAGTGTTTACAGCGGTATGGACCGTCCCGGCGCTTTGTTTTTTTACATTTATCTTTCTCAAAATGGTCAACAGTGGATACCTGCTGCTTGTGGCTGCACCAGCATGCGTCTGGCTGGGGGCCTGGACCGCGGACTGGTACGAATTTACTACCTGGCCAAAGGCGCTAAAGTATTGCACCATAGCTGTTTGCGCGGCGCTCAATGTCTTTATTTTCGTGGCGTTTCCGGGGTATTGTTCCTACCGTTCGGTGCGGCAGTTTGAAGCTGAGTTGCAGCAGGTAGAGACCGGGGTTCCGGAAGTGGGGACGCCGGACAGTCTGCTGATTGTCTCATTCGACAACCACTTCCTGGGTTATCGTCATGCAGGCTATTATTTGCCCGGCTATCTGACGATTGAGTACCCGGAAGCCAACCTGGTGCAGGGTCCGCGGATCTTTGCGATGCAGGGAGGTAACAGCTTTCTGCTTACCGAGCTTCCAGCGGGCTCCTATTCGCGTTTTGTGCTTTTCCCACTGCCGAATGGGGATGCCGGATATGTTCAATATGTGGACAAAGTAAAGAAACTATTGCCTGTCAAAGACATTTCAACCGTGGTTCTGGAAGGGCACGAATTTGTGACGGCGCCCATCGCGGACCTGCGGTTTCTGTTCCCTCAAGCCGGCCTGGCACCGAAGCCAAACGGGGCTGCAGCACTGTATACGCCCCGCGCCAATCCTCTCACCTACCAGTAAACACCCGTGTACACCTCCCCTGTCTCAATCCATTAATGATCTGAATTGAAAGAAGTTACCTCTTTTGCCATTTGGTTGGGCAATTGCACTATCCATGGCGTTCCCTGAACTTCGAGGGAAAGAGGAGCTTGTGGAATGCATACGTATGCCTGGTGGCCAACGCTGATTGTTCTGTCCGTGGCGACCTTCACGGATCTGCGCAGTCGTCGTATACCGAACTGGCTGGTGGGCCCGTTCCTGGTACTGGGCATCGTTGCTTCCGCATGGCTCCACGGTTGGCATGGACTCGGCCAAAGTTTTGGCGGTCTGGGGCTCGGACTACTGATTTACGGCTTTCTTTTCTGGATGGGCGGCATGGGCGCCGGCGATGTAAAGCTGGCGGCCGCGATCGGGGCATGGATTGGCCCCAATCAGCTGTTCATTGCCTTGATTGTTACCGCGATGGCGGGGGGAATCATGGTTTTGGGTTGGGCTCTCTTTAGTGGACACCTGAAAGACATGTTTAAGGGCGCCGGAGATCACTTGAAGCGCAAGATGCCTTACGCGCCGGCAATTGCTGTCGGCACACTCATTTCATTTTTCGCACGTTGAGGTCAGGAATTGACACATGGCTGAATCGACCACAACTTATCAATTCCTGGCAAACGCGCAGGGGACCACGAAGGCAGCAGGGAGCAGCACCCCAATGAATTCGAACAATCAAACATATCTCGATGCCCCGTCCGCGGAATCCATAGGATCTGACGCGTTGTCGATTTGTTTGATTGGTCCGGACGATCTGCGCCGCAAGGAAGCGGCAACAGCTCTTTTGAAATGCGAGGGGACCGAGGTCCGGGAGTATGCAGCTTATCCATCGAGTCTTGAAGAGGTACCGAGGCTGCTGGAGCAGCGCAATGACGTAATCATTATCGACCTGGACAGCGACCCCGAATTCGCCCTCGAGCTGGTGGAAAACCTTTGTGCGAATGGCGCGACAACAGTGATGGTCTATTCGTCGAAGCCAGATCCGGATCTGCTGGTGCGCTGCATGCGTGCTGGGGCGAGGGAGTTCCTTACGCCGCCGTTTGTTCACAAGACCATGGCGGAAGCACTGGTACGGGCCCAATCTCGCAGGACGGTCACGCGGCTTCCGCGCAAGACCGGTGGCAGGCTGCTGGTATTTCTCGGCGCCAAGGGTGGGGCGGGTGTGACCACGCTGGCGTGCAATTTCGCAGTTGCCCTTGCTCAGGAGTCGGCACAGAGCACGTTGTTGATCGATCTCGATCTGCCGCTGGGAGACGCGGCGCTGAACCTTGGCATTGTGACCGAGTACTCGACTGTCAACGCTCTTCAGGAAGCCGGCAGACTGGATGCGAGCTTCCTCAACAAGCTGATTATCAAGCACAGCTCGGGCGTTTCAGTGCTGGCAGCTCCGGGAAAGTTTCCCCAGTTTCATGCCACCAACGAAGCCATCGACAAACTGATGACCGTGGCGCGGCAGGAGTTCGACAACGTGGTTGTGGATGTAGGTGCACGACTCGACCTGACAGACACGGCGCTCTTCAAGGATGCCTTCACAATCTACCTGGTGACACAGGCCGGAATTCCGGAACTGCGCAACTCGAATCGCCTGATCAGCCAGTTCTTTACTGTGGGCAGTCCGAAGCTTGAAGTAGTGATCAATCGTTATGAGCCGCGCGCGTTGGGTGTATCGGACGAGACCATCACCAAGGCGCTTACCCGTCAGGCAAGTTGGAAGATTCCGAACGATTATGCAGCCGTACGGCAGATGCAGAACACAGCGACGCCGCTCGCTCTGGGTGATTCCCCGATTTCGCGGCTGATCAAGCAAATGGCCACATCCATTTGTGGGCAGCGCGCGACTCAACCGAAAAAGAAAGGCTTCAGACTTTTCGGATGAAGCTCGTGAGCAACGGAGCATTCGATGTCGATGGAAGGTGAAACGTGGAACTGCTAAATCTGGAAAACTACAAAGCGGAAATTCATCGGACGCTGATCTCCAAGCTCGATTTGGAAAAGCTTTCGCGCGTTAACTCGGCCCAGGCGCGGCAAGCGGTCTCCGGCATCGTAAAAGAGATTATTGCCGACCAGCGTGTGCCGCTGAACTTCGATGAGCAGGAAAAGATCCAGGCAGATCTGCTCGACGAAGTCTTCGGGCTTGGACCGTTGGAGCCCTTGCTGCGGGACCCGAAGATTTCCGACATTCTGGTCAACGACAAGGACCACGTATTCATCGAAAAAGGCGGCCTTCTGCAGCGAACCAACACTTCGTTCCGCGACGATCGCCACCTGCTGCAAATCATTGACCGCATCGTTTCCCGCGTGGGCCGGCGCGTAGATGAGTCTTCGCCGATGGTCGACGCTCGCTTGCCCGACGGATCCCGCGTAAATGCCATCATTCCCCCATTGGCTCTCGACGGGCCTTCCTTGTCCATCCGCCGTTTCGGCACCGGCCCGCTGGCCGCCAACTCGCTCGTCGAGTTGAAGAGCATCTCCGCCGAGATGATGGAACTGCTGGCATCTGCAGTGAAGGCGCGCATCAGTATCGTGATCTCCGGCGGCACGGGCTCCGGTAAAACGACGTTGCTGAACATTCTTTCGCAGTACATTCCGAATAACGAGCGCCTGGTCACAATCGAGGACGCAGCTGAACTCCGCCTGGCCCAGGACAACATTGTGCGTCTTGAAACACGGCCGCCGAACATTGAAGGTAACGGAGCCATCAAGCAACGCCAACTGCTCATCAACTGCCTTCGTATGCGCCCCGACCGCATCATTATGGGTGAAATCCGAGGTGAGGAAGCCTTTGACATGCTCCAGGCCATGAACACCGGCCACGAGGGCTCGATGACTACGATTCACGCCAACACGCCGCGTGACGCCATCTCCAGACTTGAGTCGATGGTTGCGATGGGCAACATGAATCTACCGGAAAAGTCGGTACGCCAGCAGATCTCATCAGCGATCTCGATCGTCGTGCAGGCCACACGCATGAGCGACGGAACACGTAAGGTAACCAGCATCGCCGAGATCACGGGCATGGAAGAGAACGTGATCAGCATGCAGGAGATCTTCACATTCAACAAAAAGGGAATCGGACCAGATGGCAAGGTGATTGGAGCATTCCAGCCTACCCGCATCCGACCCAAGTTTCTCGATCGGCTTCGCGTTTCGGGCATCGTCCTGCCACCCAGCCTGTTCGAAAAGGAAACGCCGGTTAATTACTAGGCGAAAGGAGGTTGACCGCTATGGGAATACTTGGTTTAGTGGTAATGATTTTCGTTGGAGTCTTTGCGGTAGCGGCATTGCTGCTGTATGCGAGCGGCTCCGGGTCCGCTGAGAAGGCCAAGCAGGTGCAGGCGACCCTTGACTCAGCGCTGGCGACGGAGAGCCAGGAGATGCGCGATCAGATTGTGAATCTGCGCAAGAACGAACAGCTCAGCGCCATTCCATGGATCAACAACAGGTTGGGCAAACTTGAAATTGGTCCAAAACTGCAGACGCTGCTCCACCAGGCCAATCTTCAGTGGACCGCCGGTGGACTGCTCGCCATGTGCGCGGCTTGTTTCGCAGTTCCGGCATTTGCGGTTCATTGGAAAACCGACTCGACGCTGATCGCTGCGATCGTTGGACTGGTGTGCGCCTTTCTGCCGATTTGCTTTGTGCTTTTCAAACGGTCCCAGCGGTTCAAAGCTTTTGAGAAAGAGTTGCCAGCGGCATGCGACCTGATGGTCAGCGCCCTTCGCGCAGGTCAAAGCCTAATCGCGGCAATGGGCATGGTGGCCAGGGAGTGCACCGAACCATTGGGCGGCGAATTCAGAACGTGTTTTGAAGAGCAGAACTTCGGCCTGGAAATGAAGATGGCGATGGACAACTTGATTCATCGCGTACCTCTGCAGGATTTGAGAATTGTCTGCACGGCGATTTTGATTCAGAAGGAAAGCGGAGGCAACCTTGCCGAAGTGCTGGACAAGACCGCGCACGTGATCCGCGAGCGATTCCGGCTGAAGCGCGAAGTTGCCACCCGCACTGCGCAAGGACGACTGACGGGTTGGGTTCTTACGCTGCTGCCGATTGTACTGGCGATGGCGTTGTACACGGTTAATCCCGACATGATGAGCCTGCTTTGGAAGCGCGACATCGGAATAAAACTCTTGTACCTGGCATCCGCGATGATCGTGGTGGGCGGTCTGATCATTCGGAAAATCGTCAACATGGATGTGTAAAGGGGAACTATGGGACTCACGATCATTGCATTTTGCGTCGCATTTCTGTTGATCGCCAGTGGCGGGCTGCTCCTGTTCTATCGGGAAGCCATGCTGCAGCGTATCTCAGAGGTGATCAACCCGAACTCCAAGCCGAAGACGCTGCTGGCTTCGTTCCAGGAGTCGGGATTCTCGATCGGCGGCGTGGTTACACATTTCGACAGCGTACTGCCGAAGAGCCAGGCGGAAGTCTCTGTAGTCAAGCAGCGGCTTACCCGCGCTGGATACCGCAAGGAATCCACGGTAAGGATCTTCAACGGATCAAAGGTCGTGACGCCCATTCTGCTCTGCGCGACCGCGCTGGTTACCGGTCTTGGAGACTTGAGTCCGTTCTTCGTTTACGCAGTCTGCCTGGGCCTGGGCTATCTTGGACCGAGCTTTTGGCTGGATCGCCAGATTAAGAAGCGACAGGCCAAGATTCGCCGCGGCCTGCCGGATGTTCTGGATCTACTCGTAATCTGCATTGAGGCGGGCCTCAGCCTGGACCAGGGCACGGTGAGGTCTTCAGAAGAGCTGGCACACGCGCAGCCGGAGCTTTGCGATGAATTGCACGTGGTGGTTCTGGAACAACGCGCAGGGCGCCCGCGACAGGAAACATGGAAGCACCTTGCCGAGCGCACGGATGTGGATTGCGTCCGCAACCTGGTGTCAATGTTGATTCAGGCCGAACAGTTTGGCACCAGCGTAGGCAAAACGTTGCGCACCCACTCTGATACGCTCAGGACCCAGCGCATCCAGCAAATCGAAGAGCAGGCAGCCAAGACAACTATCAAGCTGATCTTCCCGCTGGTCTTCTTCATCTTTCCGTCGCTGTTCCTGGTGGTTTTGGGACCGGCAATCATCATCATGATGGATTCATTCAAGTCTTTGTTCAACAACTGAGGTTCGAGGAACCGAAGAAAGGAGGATCTGTATGGACAGTGTCACGATTATCCGAATTGTTGCTGGCGCGCTTTTTGTCATCGTGCTCGGCGTTCTGATTCAGCGCCGCCGCTCGCGTGTTAATTAGTGCAGTCTGTGCGGATCCTCTGGCGGGGAATTTAAAGACGAATGCCCCGCCAGCCGGCCTCACAACTTTCAGAAAACCGAAAGAGAGAAGTTTCACCATTGCTTGACTCACGATGTTCAAAAGGCTCATGAGTTCCGCACCTAACCGTTTGGAAAGAGGATATCAATGGACAGCACCACTTTGATTCGCGTTGTTGCCGGCGTTCTGTTTGTCATCGTGCTCGGCATTCTGGTTCAGCGTCGCCGCACCAAGGTCCGCTAGATCTTGTCAGGTAGATCGACAGCCACTTGACATCGGCGACGCCCAAGAAACTGAACGAGTTCCGCCGGTAGCCATAACAACCACAGAGCTTTTCAACTCGTTCTCACGTGAAGGGGATTTGACATGGACAGTACAACGATTATCCGAATTGTTGCCGGCGTGTTGTTTGTTATCGTGCTGGGCGTTCTGATTCAGCGTCGCCGCACCAAAGTCAGGTAGAGCGGGGCATGACATTCACGGACCGGGAACCTTGCCGCACGACAACCAGGGCACCCCAAATCCGACCAGGACTCAGGGCTTTTCAATTATTTTCCTAAGAAGGGGGATTCGACATGGACAGTACAACGATTATCCGGATTGTTGCCGGCGTGTTGTTTGTTATCGTGCTGGGCATTCTGATTCAGCGTCGCCGCACCAAAGTCAGGTAGGGCGAAGCATGACAGTCGCGGACCGGGAACCTTGCCGCACGAGCGCCAGGGGTGGCCCGAATCCGGTCATGACACAGAGCTTTTTCAAATTGTTCTCGTAAGAAGGGGGATTTGACATGGACAGTACAACGATTATCCGGATTGTTGCCGGCGTGTTGTTCGTCATTGTGCTGGTGATTTTGATCCAGCGCCGGCGCACACGGGTTAAGTAGTACGGCCTTCACGCATAGGTACTGTGGCGACCCAAAAATTGGAGGGCGTCCGCTACCAAGATGACGGACCCGCTCGCTAGGGACACTTGCGGCAGTGGTAACGAGTGCCTCATTGGACAGTGGCAAAGAGCGGGACAGTGGAGTATGCCCTAGTGCAGTTAGGTGACAGGCGCATCTCTCGTGCCAGGCAATTTCTGAGGAAGGGACTTGAAGTTATGCGCCCATCGGATGAACTCGAGTTTTTAACTGGGACTTTGGACCAACACCAGGCCGCCGGGCATTCGTTGAAGGCGGGAGGGAATATGGAATCACGGAAACTTTGCGCTTACAACCAGACTCGTGAGTGCTTTCTAGGTCTGGAAGTGGACGGAGCTGACCTATCGCTGGCCAAGCTCAAGGACCGGATTGCATCCCTCTCACTGAAGTCCGGCGAGGGTCTTTGGCTGGCGCCATACCGGGGGTTGCCTGAGTGGGGCATTCGCGTCCCTCTGGACCTGCTTTACCTGGACCAGGAAGGCCGCGTGATAGATGTGGTCGAGTCGTATCCCGTGTTCCGCGCCAATGCATCAACCCCGCAACCGGCGAGTGTGTTGGCATTGCCTACCCACTCTATTTATTCGTCTCAGACTCAGATTGGCGACCAATTGGTGCTTTGTGTAGCGGAAGAGATGCAGCAGCGCTTGGAGCGGACCTCCGGCTCGACGGCTGCAGCCAGTTCCGTTCCAAGCACGGTGAATGCGGCTGGGCCTATTCCCATTGGAAATGGCAAGCGTCCCACGTCAGTTCCGCCCGCTGCGCCTGCTCAAGCCGCGCCCAGGCGTGTCGCGGCAAATGTTGTGCAGAGCGCGGTTTTGCTGAGGGAAAAACCACTCTGGAGCGGCGGACCGGGATTGCTGGAATTGGAAAATCGTTCGGAGCCGGAGCCCACCAAGGCTAACGAGACTCACATGATGGGGCTGATCCAGCCGGAGATGACCGATGTCAGGCCTCCGAGGGGTTGGCTTGAGCGGTGGTGGTCTCCCGATCCAAGGAAAGCTCCACGCGAGCAAGCTCCTGGCCTGGCCGCCTATTACTGGACTGGCGGGCCTTCTGAGCCGCATGAGATTAAGGACATCAGCGCAACCGGTTTATATGTCGTCACAGAGGAGCGTTGGTATCCGGGAACTTTGATTCTGATGACTTTGCAGAACACTGCGTTTGGGCCGGAAGTAGCCGAGCGTACGATCTGCGTACATTCCAGGGCAGTCCGCTGGGGCAAAGATGGCGTCGGCCTGCAGTTTGTGCTGGAGAAGGACTCGAACGACTCGTCAATGGCGGCAGCGGATAGAAAGGCACTGGATCGATTCCTGAACCGGCTTCGTAAGAGCAACCGGTAGGCATTTCCAGGTTTGGCAATGCATGAGGTGAGTCATGCCAGGACTGCATTGAAATGCGTTGTCAAAGGGATATTTCAGATTTAGCAGTGCATGGAGGGAGAACGATGAAAGTTCAAATCGAATTACATGGTACGACAGGGGTGTTGAAGAATTTTCTCAACCCTAATCGTGCATCATCGGCGACACAAATTGCGTCCTTGCCTATCGGGCGACGGATGCGCGCTTTTCTTTTTGGAGACGAAGAGGGAAGCTCGCTCATCGAGATCGCGCTGACCATGCCGATCCTTCTGGCCGTCGTTACCGCCATTTGCACATTTGCTGTGGGTTTCAACAATCAGCTAACCCTGACGAGCGCCGTGGGCACCGGCGCACAGTATTTGCAGTTGATTCGAACCACCACAACAGATCCATGCGCCGATACATTGAACGCTATAAAAAGCGCGGCGCCAAGCCTTAATACAGCCAGCCTCAATCTCACCTTTAATCTGAACGGAACGCCTGTATCGGGGAGTTCGTGTCCTGGTGATCAGAAATACCTTGTACAACAGGAACCCATAACAGTGTCCGCCACTTATCCGTGTGTGCTTTCGATCATGCCGATGGGCTACGGGACAAAGTTCGTGAGCAACTGCCAGCTTTCGGCAAAGGTATCCGAGTTTGAGTACTGACCCTGAGAGGGACAACAGGAACGCTGGGAAGGGGATTTTGTGTCGTTCTGTCTCGCAGCTTTGCGCGAGCATCGCCGGCAGACGATTCCATAGATGGCGATGACATTCCGTTCCTAGACCAGGACAGGGATGGCCAAGATATAGAGTGCAATAGATCCCCGGCGATCCTTTGATGGAGGCCGGGGATCAGGACTTTCTGGAGGGTTTTTCGAGGCTACCAGGGCGGTTCTCCAATTCATGTTGGGTTAGCAGGGTTGTGGAGGGTGCTTTTTCTTGAGTCCAGCATTGAAGGGACTCTTCGATGCACGGGACTGCCGGAGGACGGAACACCAACAAAACAGCAACGATCCTCTTCACCAGTGATTACCTTTGAGGGTACTTGTGGACTGTCTTGGAATTACTGACTGGGCATGGCACTAACGCAGACGTGTGATTCTGAGTATCCCCCAAAAGAGGCAGAATAAAGGCGGGGTAAAGAGCTGAATCATCCAGTTCCTGGGACCATTTCTGGTGATTTAAACCCGACTCATCGAACCAGTCTCTTCTGGAAAGGAATGCCTGTGCTCTGAGTTGCATGCGATGCGGCCGAGGGGATCATTTTGCAGTAAGCGGGATTCCATGATGCATGGAGGAAGAACGATGGATATTCAAGTTGTTTTTCGCGGACCAGCGATGTTTTTGAAGCGCAGCACGATTCGCGATGCTGTACCTGATGAATTCGATGTGATGCCAAGGTCTCTCGGGCGGCGAATGCGCGCTTTTGTGTGCGCCGGGGAGCGTGGAAGCGCACTTGTCGAGTTCGCCCTGATATTGCCTATGCTGCTGATGCTGACGACGGGCCTGCTGGTGTTTGGCGTGGCCATGAATAACTATATGCAGCTCACGCATGCGGTCAGTGTAGGTGCCAGGTCGGTTTCGCTCTACGGACACGACGCAGGGGCGCCAAACAACACGGCAGACCCTTGCGCGGTAGCCTCCACTGGCGTCATCAATGCAGCGCCTGGGCTTAATCCGGCGAACATCACCTTCTCATTTGCGATAGGCGCAACACCAGCGAGTTCGACGAGTTGCACGGGTGCGGCGACGAGTTTGACCTCGGGCTCCAATGTTACGGTGACAGCCACTTATCCGTTGAACTTATCGATCTACGGCAAGGTCTTCAGCCAGAACAACGCGGTGCTATCAGCTTCGGCGACGGAGTTAGTGCAATGAAAATGCAGAGAGAATCTCTTGTTCGCCGCGCGATCCTCAATCGTGTCATCAGAGAACAACACGGTCAGGTGCTTCCCTGGGTTGCATTCATGATGATCCTGTTTCTTGGCATGGGTGCGTTTGTGCTGGACATAGGGCACGCCTATTTTTGCTATCGCGAACTGCAGGGCGCGGTGGATTCGGCTGCCTTGGCGGGTGCGCAAAACCTTAAGGCCGCGTCACCGTCGGCGGTCGTCGCCCAATACGATGCCGAATCCGGCGGGTATAACACGAATGCGAATTTGAGCATCAATGGGGCCAATAGCGTTTCGATGGTTCCCGGGTATCCCAAATACGCCTGCCTCGGCTCTCCGACAACGCAGGCCGCTTGCCAGGGACCAGAAAACGCAAATGCCATCCAGGTGAAGGAACAGGCGGTCATTCCTACCTTTTTCGCCAAAATTTTCGGCATCAACCAGATGACCGTCTCGGCAATCGCATCTTCGGCAATCATAGGCGCGAAGAATCAGCCGAACAATATCGCGATCATCCTGGACACCACAGCGTCCATGCAAACGATTGACTCGAATTGCACTTCGAGTGGCGGGAGTGCATCGAGAATTGTCTGCGCGGAGCAAGGGGTCTCAACCCTTTTGCAGAGTCTATCGCCGTGCAACACCGCACTGGGATGCGGCGCCGTAAGCAACGGGATATCTCAATATGCGCTCGACTCAGTGGCAATATTCACCTTCCCCAATGTCACGGTGGGCTCTGCGAACAACGACTACAACTGCAGCGGCAACAACCCGACCATCCCGATCTATTCGCTGCCGACGATCGGCTCGACCACATATGCGCCGAGCGGAGCGAGCACGGCAACTTACCAGATCACGCCGTTCATGAGCGACTACAAGTCTCAAGACTCGGGCACCTCATTGGACACGGCGTCCGACCTGACGATGGCGGTAGGAGCCGGCAAGAGCAGCAGCGGGAGCAGTTGTGCCGGCATGCAGGCACCGGGTGGCGATGGCACCTACTATGCAGGCGTGATCTATGCCGCGCAGGCAGCTCTCACGGCCCAGGCAGCAACCGAGACCGCAATCGACCCGAACCTGGTTCCTGTGAACATCATGATCATTCTGACCGATGGCGAGGCCAACGCAAATCCAAAAAAGATTGCGACACAGACAGCAGGGGGTACCTCCATCGCTACTTCAAATTCATGGCCGACCGGCGGTGGCGCCACTTCTTCCATCACCAACTATCCATCCCCATTCGACCAATGCCAGCAGGCGGTGGCGGCGGCCAACTATGCCAAGAGCCAGGGAACCCAGATTTACTCGATCGCATACGGGTCGGAGTCTTCAGGATGTACAACAGATTCGAGCGGCCCGCAGCCCAACATTACGCCTTGCCAGGTGATGTCGGAGATGGCTTCACCGAACGTATATAACTCGAGCGGTACGCTGACCAAGGCATATTTCTATTCCGACTATCAGCAAAGCGGATCCCCTAGCACCTGCGTCTCGACAGGCACTACAGTTACGAACATGAACGACATTTTTCAGCAGATCGGCACGGGGTTTCTCGTGGTGCGATTGATACCGGACCAGACGTTTTCGGGCAGCTAGTTTCTACTCTTCAGCCTCTTCATACGGCTGAGCATCGAAATCGGCAGAAAAAATCTCCTGACGGGTCCGAATCTGGATGCGTCGGGAGATTTAGTTTGTAAGCCAGAACAGTGGCGGCCCGGCAACTTCCTTCCGTTCGGGCTGCGCGGTAACTCCTTTGTTTTGGAGATTGCCAGGAATCCAAAATACTTAAGTCCTTTGTTTTAACAAGCTGTTTTGACGTAACATGCTTGTTTTCAAGAGGATGAGGTGAAATCGGTACTTGGAGTGTTTTTTTGGGCGGTAGCGAGCTGATGGAGAGGCTCCGTTGGCTGATTGTTGGGTCCGCGGACGAATCCAGAGGTGGTATTTAGCTCTTACTTTTTGATTGTGCGCTCAAAGATTGAAATGAACTGCAAAGATTTGAGATATATCTTCGTGGGTTTGGGGGTACTTAACTGGGAAGGAATAGGAGCCAAGTCCATTCGACTCCGCTGAGGTGTGCTTCGTTCCCTATGAACAAGAAATCTGGTTGAATAAATTCAGCAAGTTAGCCGTGGCTTCGCCGCGATAGCAAGTCAGCGAGTTAGCGCAGGACCCGATCTCCGACAACTGTTCATTCCAACCATAACTCGACGCGGCGAGTCGGGCTGCCCCCTATGAACAGGACCGATTGAGAGGTGAGGTTTCCCGCTCTCGCGACAGAAATAAGTCCGACCCAGAGGGTGTTCCGACGGGGCACGGTACATTTGTGGCGAATGGAGGGGACGTTCATTGCAGATTTAACTTGCGATGCAAGTCATGATGCTCGAGACATTAGTGGGCTTGGTCGGGGTTCTGGTCGAGTTCTTCGGGGATGATGAGGAGGACTTCTACCTTTTCCTGCTGGCCGTCTCTGACAGCCGGCCTGAATTGCCATTGGTTGAGGGCATCCAGAACAAACTGCGCCTGGAGAAACCCGGGCGGGAATGAAAGCGACAAAGATTCAAAGCGGCCGGCCTGGTTCACAAAGCCGTGAACCAGAATGGCATCGGAGTTGAATGCGTCTGCGGTTAGGTTGGGGCGCACGATATTGAACGGCCATGGGGCTTCGAGGCGGGCGACATTTCCTGACTGCGAAGCTTCGCTTGTACGAGGAAGCGAGTATTGGAGGATCCAACTCTTGGTTAGTCCGACATGCAAGTAAACGGTGTAGGCTACCCTGTCGTTCCAGATTCCGGACATTTCGGGGAATTTCTCTTGCAGGCTAGAGCCCACCACGACGGCTCCGAATTCGCCATTCCTGGGAAGATTGAATTGCGTAGTTGTGAGTCCATTGTCTCCGGAGCCTTCACCTGCACCGGCTTTGGTTCCGTTGTGCGGTCCGGCGACGCCATTGGGTTCGCCTGAGTCTCCGGCGGCCTGATTGGTTCCAATGCCTTCAGCCTGATTTGATTTTTGGCCGGCCGATGCTTGCCCTGGGGCAAGAATTCCCGACTCATTTTGGGTAGTGGTTTGATTTACGGGGGGCAGGGTTGCGGTTCCATCGGGCATACGGAGATCGGAGATGGACATGACCGCTGTGGGCGTGGGCTGGGCGGATGTCTGCGAGGCGGTGACTGGAGCCAATTGGACCATATTCGGCCCGTGAACGACCAAAGGTGACGTTGTTTTTGAGAAAACCGGCAGACTGTTTGTCGGCGTATTGGTTGAAGAGATGCTGATGTCTCCGAGGTCGATCTCCTGATTGGGCGCGTGCATGGATGGCTCTACATCCGACGCTGTCGCTTTTTCCGGGAGAGGCGCTACCAGATTCTTCACCAACTCCTTCTTTGGAGACCAGATCACGACTGTCGGCACGGGGGTCTCCTCGGCGATTTTAACCGGATCGGGAATATCCGGCTGTATGAGTGTCTGAATTCCCTTTGGCGCGTTGGCGGTCTGCCTGAGGACGGCTATGTGCGCGGCAGGCTTTTGTCCGGATGCGGGCGTATGTGCATTGGAGTTAGGGCCTGGATAGGCCATGCCTTTCGAAGCAGCCTGGCGTGCCTGCTCTTTTGGGGTATGGAGATCCAGTTGCCGAATGGTGTATTTTTTTCCCTGGAGGTGTTCGTTGATTACCGGCGAATAGATAAGTCCGAGAGACAGGAGCGCAATGGCTGCTCCGTGAGCGACAATGGATATCAGGAAGGAGGACGGCCGCTGGGTGAGCTCGGGCCGCTCCGAAAATAGCGTGATGATGCGCGAAGAACTCATGTTTGAACCACTTTCCTCCCACGCGCCGGCTCTGCTTACTATGAAGGACTATCACGCTTAAGGCACTTATAAATCATCCGGACACGAAAGTGGCCCTCGCGAGCCATCAAGAACATTCAAACACCTTATAGAATCTCACAGTGCACCTAACTTCCTCATAGCACTCTTGATACCTTGCATGATTTCTGTTTCCCATCCATTCTTATATATGCACCATGTACGGGCTACACTGAACACGCATTGGAACTTGTTCGATAGTAGATAAGTAATTTCCGGATCAACGTGAAATTCGAAGTTTGTTCCTTGGGCGCAGACAAACCCTGGGACAGAAAGGCGGAGCTGGCCGGGTAGAGCAAAACAAGGGTTACCGTGTCCTGTTGGGTGTTGTGCAAAGATGCCGCTCCCTGATGGCCGGGTTAACTTGGGGTAGGTGCTTTCGGGAAAGAGCATCCCTGGTTTCGCTATAGCCAGTTCAAACAGGCGTCAAGATGAACAAAAGACTACTTACGATCCTACTCCTCGCTTTCGTCATTGCGGGCGCGTGCGCCTTCCTGGTTTATCGAGTTATAGGGAACCGTCTGGGGGCAAGCGGTCCGTCTACCACTAAAGTGGTAGCCGCGGCGGCCGACATCAAGCTCGGTACGGTGCTTACCGATGCCAATCTGACGACGATCGAGGTTGGATCGGTTCCCAAGGGCGCGATTCTGGATAAAAAGAATGCGATTGGCCGTGGCGTTGTTTCGGATATCTACCAGGGTGAGCCGGTTCTTGACAGCCGGTTGGCACCGGTTGGGTCGGGCGGCGGACTGGCTGCTACTATTCCCGATGGCATGCGCGCCATCGCCGTCAAGGTGGACGACGTTGTGGGTGTAGCCGGATTCGTTACACCAGGGATGCACGTAGACGTGCTTGTTTCAGGCACACCTCCTGGACAAAACTACGCAGCGAACTCCCGTGCGGCGCAGTTGGGCACGCTGGTGAAGACTATCCTTCAGAACATCACGGTGCTGTCAGCGGGCGTGAATATTCAAAAGGACGCAGAAGGTAAGCCCCAGTCTGTGCAGGTAGTTAACCTACTCGTGACCCCGGAACAGGCCGAGACTCTCAGTCTGGCTACGAACGGCGTGAAGATCCAACTTGTGCTTCGCAACCCACTTGATACAAAGACCGATCCAGTTGAAGGAACGGCCATGGGCAACATATTCGCGGATACGAACATAGCGCCGGCGCCCAAGCCGATCGCTAGAGCGGCAGTGAAGAAGGCCGCTCCGGCACCTGCACCCTTTTCAATCGAAGTGATCAACGGTTCGAAACGGACTGAAGAAAAATTCGGAACCCCCGAGGCAAAGCAGTGAAAGCGAAAACTGGCTTATCCATCACAAGCTTCTGCGCATTGTCAGTTTTCCTTTGCGCCGAGTTGGGCCTCCAGGCTCAATCGTCAACGACAGCTTCCCTTCCCGGCGGCGTTCCCGTTCAGGACTCGACGAACGAACTCGCCGTGGCAGTTGGCAAGACTGTGCTGATAGACTGCGCGCGGCCTATTGCGAGGGTTGCAATAGGTTTGGGAGAAATCGCAGAAGCTTCTGCGGTGACCCCGACCGAGATCATGGTGAACGGCAAAGTTCCGGGTGAAACCAGCCTTATCATCTGGGATACCCGCGGCGGCCGTCAGTTCTTCAATATCACGGTGCGGCCAAGCTCGGCGGTTTCGACTGACAATCTGGACGCAATCCGTCGCGAGCTTGCCATGGAGCTTCCGGGTCAGCCATTGAAGGTCACGTCCGAGAACAACATGGTCTTCCTCCGCGGCACGGTGAAGGATCTCAACGGCTCTGCCCGCGCAGTTCAGATCGCTTCGACGGGCGGTAAGGTAGTTAACTTACTGAACGTCGATGTGCCCCCGGCCGACCCGCAGATTCTTCTCAAGGTGAAATTCGCCAGCGTCGACCGTAGTAAAGAAAAGCAGCTCGGCATCAACGTGTTCAGTTCAGGCCTCGGCAACACCATTGCGGGCTACGGCACGGGAGAATATGCCGCTCCGACAGTGGGCCTGCCCTCGGCGGGATCGCCAGGTTCAGTTAGCATCTCCAATCCGTTGAACCTCTTTGCATTTTTCCCGGGTCTTAATCTAGGAGCAAACATTGAAGCTTTGGAGCAGAGAGGTCTGGTCGAAGTTCTGGCTGAACCAAACGTGATGGCAGTCAATGGCAAGGAGGCAAGCTTCCTGGCCGGTGGCGAGTATCCGTATCCGGTGGCTCAGGCTGCGACTGGCGGCGCGGCTACGATCAGCATCAGTTTCAAAGAATACGGCGTCCGCTTGAATTTCATCCCGACGATCACTCCTCGCGGTACCATTCGGCTTCAAGTGGCCCCCGAAGTCAGCGCGCTCGATTTCGCGGATTCTGTAGAGATCTCAGGATTCGACGTGCCGTCGATTACCACTCGCAAGGTCAAGACCGAAGTTGAGTTATCTGATGGTCAAAGCTTCGTAGTCGGTGGATTGCTGGATAAAAACGAAACCGAAACCTTCCAGAAGATTCCGTTTCTGGGCGACATTCCGATTCTGGGCAAGTTCTTCCAGTCGATGCAGAGAACCAAGACGGACACCGAGCTTATCATCATTGTGACGCCTGAGATTGTCTCTCCCATCGGAGCCGGATCGGCCCTGCCGGAGCTGAAATTGCCGCAGCCGTTCCTGCCAACCAACTCTGGCATTGCGATGAACACCCCAGATGCCAAGGCCCCGGGCAATACGCTGCCCACACCGCCAACCACCATACCGGTTGAGAAGCTGATCGAGAGCATGAGGCCTGAAGCACCCCTGGTCATCGAGGGCGCAAGCGGAACCTTTGGAGCCGGTGGAACCGGCATCAGTTCGGCAGCACCATCATTACCTAGCGGTACACCACAGTAGGTCTTTCGCCGGTCGCCTGATTATGCGGCCGGCGATGCTTGATTCTGCGCAATCTCTCGTTGTAGAACTCAGCGGCAGATCCACTTGAATAAACAGAAGATTGCGGCGATCTGGGAAGGGACAAGAAATTACCCCCTCAGATCGCCGCTTCACTTTGGCGAAATGAATTGAGGGAACCGGATGAGCCACTTCAGCGCCACACCGTCATTGGATGCCCGGTTTCACGTTTCGAATGTCACACGGGGCACAGTCCTGGCGACTCGCCTGGAAGTGGCCGACAGCGGTGCGAAGCGCAACAAAGGGTTGCTGGGGCGGAAAGGGCTTGCTGCGGGCGAGGGCTTATGGATCGTACCTTGCGAATCGGTACACACCTTCTTCATGAAGTTTGCGATCGACCTGGTTTATCTTGACCGCAAGAATCGGATCAAGAAGGTACGGCATGCAGTGGGGCCATGGCGGCTGTCCGCGTGTCTTTCAGCGCATTCGATTCTTGAGTTGCCGGCGGGAACGATCGAGAGCACGCAGAGCGAACGCGGAGACACGCTGGAATTCTCGCCTGCCTCAACGGCGACCGCGTGACGCCGGCTATGACGAAGGCGAAACTCGATGGTTTGTACTTGCTGCTGCTGGGGAGCGTGGTCTTTGTGCTGCTCGGCACAGTGCTGGCAAACACCTCTCCGGTCGCGATGGGCGACTTCAGAGGACTCTATTATCCTGCGCGATGCCTGATTCACAATTGCGACCCTTACATGGAAAGTGAGGTGGCCAAGGTGACTCATGCGGAGGGAGGCGACCGCGCCTGGGATGCGGCACACAATAGCTATTTTTCTCGTTATATATATTTTCCGCCCGCGTTTTCAGTTACGGTTCCTATCGCGTTATTGCCGTGGGCGCCTGCGCACTTATTGTGGACAGCGCTCACCATGACGAGCCTGATCTTCGCTTCCTTTCTGATTTGGAGCCTGGCTGCGGATTACTCGCCAACCCTTTCCGGGGCGCTGGCCGGGCTGCTTCTGGTATCGACCGAATCGCTGGTGGTTCTTGGTAATTCAGCCGGCGTCGCCATAGGTCTCTGTGTGGTAGGAGCCTGGTGCTTTCTTCGCGAGCGGTTTGTAGCGGCGGGTGTCGTGTGTCTTGCCGTCAGCCTGATTATCAAGCCACAGGATGCTGGCCTTGTGTGGCTCTATTTCCTTTTGGCCGGAGGAGTTTACCGTAGGCGCGCAATTCAAACTTTGCTCGCCGTGGTTGCGCTGAGCCTGCCGAGTTTGCTGTGGGTTTGGCATGTATCGCCGCATTGGATACAGGAAATGCATGCCAATGTCCTGGCCTTTTCCGCACCCGGCGGCAGCATGGATCCCGGAGTGGCTTCATCCGGAGTATTTGGTCTTGGCCTGTTGATCAGCCTGCAAACTGTGTTTAGTTTTTTTCGAAACGATCCGCACTTTTACAATCCGGCGAGCTATTTGGTGTGTTTGCCGCTGCTACTGATTTGGGGAGCGGTCACAATGCGCTCACGGAACTCGGAGGCAAAACACTGGATGGCGTTGGCGTCAATCGCAGCACTCTCCATGCTGCCTGTTTATCATCGTCAGGATGACGCAAGGCTTCTGTTGTTAGCGGTGCCGGCTTGTGCCATGCTCTGGGCCGGAGGCGGCATGGTGGGACGGCTCGGACTCCTGGTGACTTCAGTCGCCATTGTATTGACCGGGGACCTTCCTTGGGCCGTTCTTATGGGAGTGATTGGCGCACTGCACCTTTCAGGGACCGGGATGGTTGGACGGATGCTGCCCGCGCTCCAGGTTTTTTTGATACCGCTGACCCTATTGGTCGCTGGTGTTTTCTATTTGTGCATTTACGCGCGCCGCGCTTCGGAGAATGCTCCGCCCCAGGTGTTCTAGAGCGTGTTTCCGAAGTTCGTGGGATTTGTTTGCGGGTGCGCGGATTGCGGTGAGGTTCCCGAAATGCAGGTCCCCATTCGACTTCGCTCAGGGCAGGCTTTCGACGCCGTTGAAGTACGCTCCGCACAGGATGACATGGTTGTTGAGCGTTGAGGTTTCCCGCCCTTGCGATAGGAAAAAATCGCAGGAACGGGGCACGGGGCGTTTGCGGTGCGTTTTATGCGGCGTTCATTGCAGATGTAATTTGCACCGCAAGTCATGTTGTTCAGGATGACAGGGTTGTTTTTGATATTGGCGCGTTTGGGCTTATGAAACTGCTACGGCGTTTTCAACGCTGGGTGTTTCAACAACGCGCCACTCTTTGAAGACGGCTACTCCGGCTGCGGCCACGGTAAGGACTGCCAACGATCGCAGCAGCGTTGGGTGGGCGATCAGGAGCGCGTATTCGAATCTGACTGTGAGAGACCAGCAGAGAACTACTCCCAGATAAATAAGAGCGCGACGCATTCTGCGGTATCCCACGTTTGCGGCGAAACAGCCGAAGGCGAGCCCTGCGACGAGGTCGATGACGTAATGCTCTCCGGTTGAGAGCGTTGCCATTGCGGTGCATGCAAGGAACGCGAGCGAAACAACCCGCCACAATTTTCCTGGAGCAAAGAGAACGAAAACCAATGCGGTGGCGATGTGCAGCGAGGGAAACGCATTGGGCATGCCGACAAGCTTGATTGCTCCTGCTTGCACTTGCGGAGGATAGAGCCACTGCGCGCCAAAAGCATAGGCAGGCCCACATGCTGGAAGGATGGCATACAAGAGAGGTCCTGCAACGAGTTCGCCAACGTAGGCCAACACTACTGAGCCGCGGCGATTCCGCTTAATTGTTACGAAGAACCAACAGATCATCATGGGCACCATGATTTGATAGATCACGATGAGCGGAACACGCATGAAGCCTTCGAGCGGGCGTGCGATGGTGGCGGCGGTCATGCCGAGGGAGTTGTCAATTGCGGCCAATACATGGTCGAACTTCCAGGGGAGCAAGCCGCCTTCCCTGCTCATGAAGACGGTAAGAAGGAATCCGAAAAAGAGATTGAGGGTGAGGGCAAATACGAGCATGGGACGGGTCTTGTCTTTTTGGTCGCGGAGCATCCAGACGACGGACAAGAAGAGGGCCACCGTTCCGATAATGGCGGGGTTTGTCAGCAGGGCGAGCAGGTGCATTTCTTGATCCAGCCGATCGTCTGCGGGTCATTAGAGTCCAGCAGAAGGGTCAGTTTAATGCATCGGACAATTGGTCCGGACACTTCAATACATTGGAAGGAGAAAGTGGTAAACAGCCTCGACGCTTCGATGGTGGCGAGTCTCCGTAGATGTTTTGTTGAAAAATCGACATAACCGGTGTTCGCGCAAGCTTTTATCCCTTGCAGCCCTGGCTCTCGGAGTTTGCATTCCCTCAGCGGCCAAAGCCGACACCGAAGACCCCAAACATGTACGGGATAAATCCCGTACCCTTCGAAGTGGATGATTGTCCGAAAGCTTGATATGTGGGACTGCACTATTGATGTGAAGGGGTTGTGGAGGCCGGGCTGGCGGCTGTGGCTTGCGCAAGGAGATACCAGGCAAGCCATGCGGGTGCGGTCCAGAGGTAGAGGGGTGACGTGACTTTGATACCGCCGACCAGTTCTACTTCGACGAGGAGGCTGGCAGCTACGAGTAGGACGAGCAGGGTGCGCGACCGGGTCGCGTACGCGCCTTGCAAGAGGGCTGGGATGGCTAGGCCACCGTCGTATATCCAGGAATAGGGCGCGGCGACGAGAGAGACGAGGACGAGGAGGCCGCCATATTTCTGCCAGTCCCATGTGTGACGGCGGGGCCAGAAATACGCAAGCGCCCATGCGCAGCCGAGAGCAGGCGCGAGGTACTGGAGCCACATTGAATGTGGGCTGATCCAAAGGCGGAAAACGACAATGAGGCAGGGAATGTATTCGGTGTCGAGTCCCGATAAGCGCATCATTTGTGAGTATTCTGTCCAGGCTGAGGGTTCGAGGAGATAGACGACGGCGCAACTAGTGGCCATGGCGACTGCAAAGCCGGCAAGTATCTTGTAGTTTTTGGAGATCACTATCCACACAATCAGTACGACGGCGAAAGGGAGCAAGAGGTGAGGCTTGAGGGCGCAGAGCCAGAGGGATACCCCAGCAAGAAGCGGGCGCGCGCTGTGGAGTCGCAAGAAAAGAACGTAGCCAAGGAGCGCGAAGAGTGACGTTTGCCCCATCATGACGCAGATCAGCGCAGGTCCGAAGGAAAGGCCGAGCCAATGCAGGCGATTAGTCGGACGATTGTGCATTCCCCATAGCAGATATACGGAGGCGACCAGGCATCCGAGCATCAACAAGGACCATAGGAGCGCTCCAATTCGAAGCCCTAGGAAACCGAGGGGAGCGGCAAGCGGCAAACCCCATGGCGGATTGCGCATGTAGAGAGCGGTCTGGACATCGAGGCCAGCTGAGCGCTCGATCCGGGTCATGACCTCGCGGTCATAGGGATTGGCGTGGTGAACAAGCTGCTGGCCGGTGGCCCAAAAGACGACGAAGTCGCGTGATCCGGCGATGTTGCCGGATAGCGGCACGACGCAGAGGAAGAGCGTGGTGAACGCAAATGCCAGCCCGCTGACGAGGGCTAAGGCGAACTCCACGATGTCCTGTTTTGTCTTGGGTGGTGGAGTATCGGTCGTGCTTGCCATGATGGCTATTCTACTTGGCGTGGACGAGCGGAAATCAGCTGAGGCATAGCATAAACAGGCCGTGGCAGGTGCATATGGTTGAGCGCGATTCCGACGAAACATTCTTCGGGGGCTGAAGCCCACGTTGGTATTGCAGGAATTATGTACGGGCTAAAGCCCGTACCCTTCAACGTTTTCACTTCTTCCGCAGGCTGTGGAGTCGTGTCCTTTCAAACCATGGGCCTTCCCGCAGGCAGTAAATCCGTCTTCGGGAAAAGCGATTTGCACCAAATCGACTGCATCAATCGGGTGAACCATCAGTAACAAACTTTAAGGTCATGTATACGATGCCGGGCCATCCCAAATGCCGGTGTAAACGGCTGTATACAGCCGCGGCTGACTCCATTTTGAAACAAAGGCCCGTAAGTTATTGATTTATCTACAAACCACTTGTGCATATTGATTGGCACGCCAGGTGCTATATGGAGGGTGCCCCGGCTGAGGCTGGGAAACATAAATCTACGGAGAGAACACACAATGAACACCATGCTCCTCAAGCTGTACGTGAAGTTCCAGGATCTGGCCAGCCGCGAAGAAGGTCAGGATCTGGTTGAATACGCCTTGGTCGTTGCACTGATCGCCTTCGGCGCCACCGCCGGCATGAAGGCCCTTGCTACCGGCCTCAACACCGCATTCAGCAACATCAGCAGCACTCTCGGTTCGTACGTAAGCTAGTTTTTCGCCTTCCGGGGAAGAACAACAATCGCCAGCAGTATCGCTCCTTCGCGGGAGGGCTACGCACACCTTAGCGGGTTAAAACGCGTACTCTCCTTTGCAAAGGGATCCTTACCTAACTCGCAACCACAAAAATGGAGATGACAATGAATACCATGCTTCTCAAGCTGTATGTGAAGTTCCAGGATCTGGCAAGCCGCGAGGAAGGTCAGGATCTGGTTGAATACGCTCTGGTTGTTGCACTGATCGCTTTTGGCGCGACCGCCGGTATGAAGGCTCTTGCCACCGGCCTCAATACCGCCTTCAGCAACATCAGCTCCACCCTCGGCTCTTACGTAAGCTAGTTTTCGCCCGCGAGGGCAAACGGCAAACCCAAGCAGTTTCGCTCCTTCGCGGGAGAGTTGCGCGCACCTAACCCGGTGACAACGCGTACTCTCCCAACAAAGGACTCTTGTGAGTTTACTTCCCTTTCGAGGCCATGCCATGCTTTCCAGTTTCAACAAGCTCGCATTCAAGTTGCGTTGCTTGCTGACGCAGGAGCACGGTCAGGATCTGGTTGAATACGCCTTGGTTGTCGCTCTGATTGCATTTGGAGCGACCGCCGGCATGAAAGTCCTGGCGACCGGACTCAACACCGCGTTCAGCAATGTCAGCAGCAAATTGGGCAGTTACGTATCCTGATTCCGCGCCAGATTGGTTTCAGCACCCTTCCAAACTCCAATTTCGTTCTAAACGGGAGAGTTACACCGGGCGAATCAGATCCCGGCATGCGCTCTCCTTAGTTTTTGACCGTCGTTCAGAACACGAATGACGATCCACGAGTTCTTAAATCCTTCCTGAGCAAAGCCGAGACGGCAAACGGGTTGTATCATAGTCTCCGCTGCATGCTTGCGGCCATGGACGGCAATGCTCGCTTCTGCAAGTCCGGAAAATAGCGTCTCGCTGATGCTGCTCGAAGGCGGATTGACACTGATAGCTGTCGCGGTGCCATTCGCGCTGCCGCGATTGGGAACAGCCTGGTTTAGTGGCATCGAGCGCCTCTTCGGGCGCCTGGCACGGAGCAAGGGCAACGCTGTAGCAGCTGTTGGCCTAGCGGCACTCCTGCTGCGGCTCGCTATTCTCCCCTTTTGCCCAATTCCGCTTCCGTTCATTCCCGACGATTTCAGCTTTCTGCTTGCTGCGAATACCTTTGCGCATGGGCGGCTTACTAATCCAACGCCGGCTATGTGGATCCATTTTGAAAGCATCCACATTACGATGCAACCGACGTATATGTCGATGTATTTTCCGGCGGTGGGTTTGGTCCTGGCGGCGGGGAAGGTACTTTTCGGCAACCCATGGTTCGGTATTCTGTGCGCCAGTGCGCTGATGTGCGCGGCCATCTGCTGGATGTTGCAGGCTTGGCTTCCGCCAACCTGGGCGCTGCTGGGAGGAGTTCTCGCCATTTTGCGCCTGGGACTGTTCAGCTATTGGGTCAACACGCACTCGGCTGGAGGTTCCGTTGCTGCACTGGGAGGGGCATTGGTGCTGGGGGCGTTGCCTCGCCTGACGAAGAAGCCCTGTCTGCGCTATGGGCTTCTGCTGGCTGTTGGGATTGTGCTGCTGGCCACTACTCGGCCTTACGAAGGACTGCTGCTTTGTTTTCCGGCTTCGGCTTACCTTGGCCATTGGCTTCTTTTCGGAAAGAATCGGCCTTCGGCGGCGAGGCTGCTTCGCCTGAGCGCACTGCCGCTGGCACTGATCGTCGCGGCCGGTGCCTGGCTGGCATATTACGACTACCGAGCTTTCGGCAAACCGACAACCCTGCCGTATACGGTGAATCGCGCCACTTACGCGATTGCACCATATTATGTCTGGCAGTCGGCACGGCCCGAGCCTTCCTATCATCACGAATCTATGCGCTACTTTTATTTGCATAACGAACTCGACGCTTACGCCAAAATACACAAGTTATCCGGTTTTCTTCCCCAGACCGTGGTCAAAGTGATTCGAAGTTTTGAGTTCTATGCAGGATTCGCGCTGCTTCCCCCTCTTTTCATGATTCGCCGCATCTTGCTGGACCGCCGCATCCGGTTCCTGGTGCTGTGCGTTCTGGTGCTGGCTTCGGGTATGGTGATTGAGATCTTCCTCATCCCTCACTATCTGGCACCCTTTACGGCAGCCTTCTATGCAATCGGTCTGCAGGGAATGCGCCATCTCCGTGTCTGGAAACCTGGTGGGCAGCCTGTGGGCCTGACCATGGTCCGTCTCATGGTTACGATCTGCCTGATTCTGTGCTGCTTGCGGCTGTTTCCGGGACCGCTTCATCTTGCGCTTGCGGAATGGCCGGCATCTTCCTGGACTGACAACTGGTACGGTCCGGACCACTTTGGAACGGAGCGGGCGCGAGTGGAAAGAAGCATGGAGCAACTGCCCGGCCCACAGTTACTTATCGTTCGTTATTCTTCCTTGCATAACCCGCTGAACGAGTGGGTTTATAACGCTCCTGACATCGATGACTCCAAAGTAGTATGGGCAAGGGAAATGGATGGCCCTCATAATCTGGAGTTGATGCACTACTACGCCAGCCGCAAGGCATGGCTGGTAGAACCGGATTCCCTACCGGCGGTTGTTTCGCCTTATCCGGTACCCCAGGAATCGGTTGCTGATCTGCACTAAGTCTCACGCAGATTGCCACGCATGCCGATTACTGATTCAGGAGCTGGACGATGATCAACGGAAAACGGATTGCGGTAGTGATGCCGGCCTACAACGCCGAAAAGACTCTGGAAAAGACTGTGCGCGAACTGTCGGATGTCGTCGACATCAAGATTCTTGTGGACGATTCCAGCAAGGACCAAACGGCGAGCCTCTCGAGAGCGCTGGGCGTGCAGACATTTGTGCACGATGCGAATTATGGTTATGGCCGCAACCAGCAGACTTGCTACCGTGAGGCACTTGCGGCGGGCGCCGACATTGTCGTTATGGTTCATCCCGATTATCAGTACACACCTCTGCTGGTTCCGGCTATGGCAGGCATGATCGCGAGCGGCGTTTATGACATGGTGCTGGCATCGCGCATTCTGGGTACGGGCGCGTTGAAGGGCGGAATGCCGATGTATAAATTCATCGCCAACCGCATGCTGACGGCCTTTCAGAATCTGTTCCTGGGTGTAAAGCTATCGGAATATCACACGGGGTTCCGCGCCTTTTCACGCGAAATGCTTGAGAAGCTGCCTTTGCTTGAAAACTCCGACGATTTCGTATTCGACAACCAAATGATCGCCCAGGCCGTAATGTTCGGTTATAACATTGGCGAAATTTCCTGCCCGACGAAGTACTTTGAGGAAGCATCCTCGATCAACTTCAAGCGCAGCGTAGAATATGGCTTCGGAGTTCTGGCCACGACGTTCAGCTTTGTCGCGCACAAGTGGGGATTGGTGCGCATTCCGAAATTCGCGAAAAGCGGCAGGAAAGTGGTACCACTGTATTATTCTCAGGTGACGGCCGGCCGCTAGATCTGCCCAATTCGCGCCACCAGGGAGTTGAACGAACGCAATGACAGCGACTCCCGGTTTCAGCGTAGCGCCGTTAACCGTCGAATTTGTCGTTGTACTATTGTCCGTCCTGGCAGCGGTTGGCTGGCCACGCCTTGGTTCTCTCTGCTTCTCGCAAATTGAACGTGTCTTCGGTCGCTTGGCGCGTAGGCGAGGGTTGGCGGTCGCAGTTGTCGGGCTGACGGGTCTCTTATTGCGGCTTGCGATTCTCCCCTTCTGTCCTATCCCCATTCCATTTGTTCCTGACGATTTCAGCTTTTTGCTCTCGGCTGATACATTCGCGCATGGACGCCTGACAAATCCAACTCCTGCGATGTGGACTCATTTTGAGAGTATCCACATCACCATGCAGCCGACATATATGTCGATGTATTTTCCAGCGCAGGGGCTGGTTCTCGCGGCAGGCAAGGTGTTACTGGGCCATCCATGGTTTGGATTACTGCTGACGAGTGCCTTGATGTGCGCTCTAATTTGCTGGATGCTGCAGGCATGGATTCCGGCGACCTGGGCGTTCCTGGGCGGCATGATTGCGGTCTTGCACCTGGGGCTTTTCAGTTATTGGATCAACACTTATCATGCCGGCGCTTTGCCTGCGCTTGGCGGGGCTTTGGTGCTTGGCGCGCTGCCGCGGCTGATGAAGACGGCCAGCATGCGTTATGGTTTGTCGCTGGCCTTTGGCATCGCCGTCCTGGCTCTGGCGCGTCCATTCGAGGGCCTGCTGCTTTGCCTGCCTGTTTTATTCGCGCTCGGCCGCTGGGTTCTATTTGGGAAGAACAGGCCGGCAACCAGCATATTGGTGCGCCGCGCGGCCCTTCCGTTGGCAATGCTGATTGCTGCTGCTGCCTGGCTGGGCTACTACGATTACCGCGCATTCCAAAACCCGCTTACGCTTCCATACACGATTGGGCGCGCTACCTATGCCATGGCGCCTTATTTTATCTGGCAGAGTCCGCGGCCTGAGCCCGTTTACAGGCATCCGGTCATGCGCTACTACTACGAGGAAACCGAACTCAAGGTGTCCTCAAGGGCTCGGTCGTTCTCCGGTTTTCTGCTGACCAAGGCGCTGATGGCGGGGGCGGCTATTCAATTCTTTACTGGTATTGCTTTGCTTATTCCGTTGATCATGGTGCGCCGTGTGTTTCTCGATCGACGCATTCGGTTTCTGGTTCTTTCGGTTCTATTTCTGACAGCGGGAATGGCGGTGCAGGTTTTCCTTCTGCCGCATTATCTGGCGCCATTCACGGCGGCGTTTTACGCCATCGGCTTGCAGGCCATGCGCCACCTGCGGGTATGGAAGCCTGAAGACAAGCCGGTGGGATTGATGCTGTCCCGGATGATTGTCGTTGTCTGCGTCGTCATGTCCGGATTGCGGGTGTTCGCTGGCCCTCTTCATTTTGCGCTTCCCGAGTATCCGGCTACCGACTGGAATTTAATGTGGTACGGCCCGGATCACTTCGGAACAGAACGAGCACGCGTTGAAGGCTACTTGACCAACTTGCCGGGAAAGCAGCTTGCTATTGTTCGCTATTCGTCTCGGCACAATCCTTTTAATGAGTGGGTCTACAACTCGGCAGAGATCGAGTCGTCCAAAGTCGTATGGGCAAGAGAGATGGATGCCGTGAATAATCAGGAACTGATCGACTACTACAAAGGCCGGAAAGTTTGGCTGGTGGAACCGGATTTTTCTCAGGCCAAAGTTTCCACCTACCCGCTGACGCCGAGCATAGCCGACGATTCACACTGATTTCGCATCGGCGTCGGCCAGGGGCTGGGTCACTGTGTCGAAGACAGATGGACAAGAGGGGCTCAAGCATTTTCTTGATCGATTCCAAACACAATCCGAAGGAACGCTGGAGCGAAGCAAAGCTTCCGCTGCGGGACTGGTTTCTGCTGCCATTGCTTGCCGTGGCGACAATCGCTTCGCTGGCTGTTCCAGCGGAGTTAGTCTCTCGCAGGTTGTATCACGACACGCAGACTGCTTTACTGAGTTGCCTGGTGATGAACGATCCATCCACGGGAGTTCGCGGGATTCCTAATTGCAGTTGCACAGGGAATATCCTTGAAAGCACTCCCGTTGAGATAAGGTTCAACAGTTGCGGCCACCGTGCGGGAATGGAATGCGGACCGAAGCCCGAAGGGGTCTACAGAATCGTCCTCGTCGGCTCATCTTTTGGAGAGGGCCTCTGGGTGCCGCGCGAGCAGACATTCGCCGCGTTGCTTCCTGCGGAGCTTTCTCGTCGGACTGGCCGGAGGATTGAGCTTTACAACGAATCCATGCAATGGGGCACTCCTCACAGCGTCGACCTCCGTTTCAATGAAGCAATTGCAGCCAAGCCCGACATGATTTTGTGGACCATGACGCCTTGGGACATTGACAACGTAGACGTCACCATTCCGGACGCGGCGAACATGCCTCCCAGCTACCAGCAGGCGCTGGCCGCGAGAGCAAGCGTCAATTCCTCTCGGGCAAATCCCTCAATGGCTGGAGAAGAGCCGCTCTTCCCGCTCCATTTGGCGTTCGCTTTGAGGCACCTCTTGTACAAGAGCCGTTACCAATACATGAACGCATCTCTCAGAAACGCGCAGGAGACTGAATACTTGCGGGTCGATCAAAGCGCCAGATGGAATCAGCGAATGCTGCGATTCGATGCGTACTTGGCTGATATTTCCGCACGCGCCGGGCAGGCCGGGATACCGCTTGTGGTGACTGTTCTTCCTCTCCGCGCGCAGAGCATCATGATTTCCACCGGCGAATGGCAGCCGGAGTTCGATCCGTACAAGTTTGGAAATGAAGTACGCGCGGCCGCCGAGAGCCATGGGGCAAGCTATGCCGATGTCTTAGCGGGATTTCGCAATGTGTCAAATCCGGACCAGGATTACTACCCTGTCGACGGGCATATCAATAAATCAGGGCACAAAGTCGTTTCGGACCTTCTTTCCGACGCCTTGGTCGTTCCTTTGACGGACGGCCTCAAAGTGACAAGGAGAGATTAAGCATGGAAAAGACGCGGCGGGTGGCACTGATTCTGATACTGCTGAGCAGCGGGTTTTCTGTCTTATGGGGGTCCTGGCTGGCGCATCAGTCGTTCAGCGGAATGTCGGATTTCCGGACGATATATTACGGATCGCGATGCCTCCTCCAGCGCGTCAACCCCTACCAGCCGGATCAATTTCTGCGCGTATATCGGGCGGAACAGTGGACGCCGGAACTAGACGAAGCAAAGGCAGGACCATTCCTCACCACGATCACGGATTATGTGTACCCTCCGACTACGCTGTTGATCATTGCTCCGTTTGCGGCTGTGCCATGGGAGCCGGCCGCGCTGCTCTGGCTGGCGCTGACGGCTTTAAGCCTGACTCTTGGCGGGTTTCTAATTTGGAGTGTTGCTGCAGATTCGGCAAACCGGGTAAATGGGGCAAACAAATCGCTCGGCGTTTCCCTGTTTCTGGTTTGCGTTCTGCTTGCGAATTGCCTGATCATTTTCACCTATGCCAACGCGGCAGGGCTCGTGGCGGGGCTTTGCGTGGTGGCTGTCTGGTGTTTTCTTCAGGAGCGGTTTGTGCCTGCGGGGATCATTTGCCTCGCCGTCAGCCTCGCATTGAAGCCGCATGACGCGGGGCTGGTCTGGCTCTATTTTCTGCTGGCCGGCGGAACTTACAGGAAGCGTGCGCTACAGACTTTGGCTGTAACTGTCGTCATTGGACTTCCCGCTTTGCTGTGGGTTTCAAATATCGCGCCGCATTGGTTGCATGAGATGCAAACGAACATACAGTCGGCGTCGGCACATGGCGCACTGAACGACCCAGGGCCCGCGTCCTTCGATTTCCGTGCCCCCGATCCAGTTATCGGCCTGCAATCCATCATCAGCATTCTGCGGGACGATCCGCGCTTTTACAACGCTGCGAGCTATCTGGTAGCTGCGCCGCTGCTGCTCATCTGGTGCATCACCGCGCTGCGGTCGCGGATTACTCCGACGAAGACATGGCTTGCGCTTGCTGCTGTTGCGACTCTTACGATGCTGGTTTCCTATCATCGACAACATGATGCGAAGCTCCTGCTGCTGACGGTTCCGGGATGCGCGCTGCTATGGTCTGAAGGCGGCTTGATGGGGTGGTTTGCGCTCACGGCAAGTTCAGCTGGGTTTCTGATAACTGGGGATGTTCCATCCATGGCACTCATCTTGCTGACCAAGAGCGTGCCCTTGAATACCGCGAGCTTGTTGGGGAAGATGGAGACGATTCTGCTGGTGCGGCCTAGCGCGCTTATTCTTTTGGTGATGGCGTTTTTCTATCTATGGGCTTATGTGCGGCGAGCTGAATCAGAGAAGGAAGAGCAGCTTGCTGATGCTGCTTCGCTGTAAATTCGATCGTCTGCGCTAACGCTAGCGAATGCCGAGTAGCTTATGAGTCTGGAGGCTCAGCCGCCATTGCGGATGATCCATGCAATAGGCAACCGCAAGTTCTGTGTTGGCGGTTCGGCTTGGTCCATCCATCGGCTGCAAGAAGAAATGTTTGAAATTGAGCGATTCGAATTGGGCTGGATCGAATTCAACTTGTGGATAGACCAGTTTTAATTCGTCGCCACTGCACTGCACCAGTCGCGCGCCGGCTTTGGGACTCATGCACAGCCAATCCACTCCCGCGGGAGCCTCAATTGTGCCATTTGTTTCGACGGCAATTTCAAATCCCCGATCATGCAACGCGCCAATCAAGGCAGCGTCCAGTTGCAGCAAAGGCTCACCGCCTGTGCAGACTACGAACCGCCTCCCTTGCGACGCGCCTCCTGTCCACTTCTGTTCGATCGCCGTAGCGAGGGTTTGAGCAGTTTCAAACTTTCCGCCCCCGTCGCCATCGACGCCAACAAAATCCGTATCGCAAAATTGGCAGATTGCTGTTGGCCGATCCGCTTCGCGCCCGGACCATAGATTGCAACCCGCGAATCTGCAAAAGACAGCTGCACGACCGGCCTGCGCGCCTTCGCCTTGTAGTGTGTAAAAGATTTCCTTGACGGCATAGCTCATGCTTGAGCCTCGTCTTCCGCTGGCCGGTCCTGTAGCGGATCGTCGATGCCAATTTCGCTAAAACCCTTCTGGCGCAAGAGGCACGAATCGCATTGGCCGCACGGTTCGCCGCTTGATGATGGATCGTAGCAACTGCTGGTCAGGGCGTAATCCACGCCAAGTTCAATGCCCTTGCTGATGATCTGAGCTTTCGAAAGCGCAATCAGCGGCGTGTGAATCTTCAGAGACTGACGGCCCTCCACCCCTGCCTTAGTGGCCAGGTTGGCCATCTTCTCGAATGCTTCAATGAACTCAGGACGACAATCGGGGTAGCCGGAGTAATCCAACGCATTCACGCCAATGAAAATGTCGCTCGATCCGAGGACCTCGGCCCAGGCCAATGCAAACGACAGAAAGATGGTGTTGCGGGCGGGTACGTATGTTATCGGAATACCGTGCGACATATCGTCAGCAGATCTTCCCTTGGGAACGTCTATATCGTCAGTAAGTGCGGAGCCGCCGAAGATTCTCAGGTCGACCTTCGCTGTCCGATGCTTGACGACGCCGATGGATGAGGCGACACGCGCAGCAGCTTCCAATTCCCATATGTGCCGTTGACCGTAAGAGAACGACAGCGCATAAAGCTCGAACCCCTGGCTGCGCGCGATCGCCAGAACTGTTGCTGAGTCTAACCCGCCGCTTAGCAACACGACTGCTCGTTTCGGTTCCATCGCTGTGTCGCTCCCGGTTGCGCTCACTTGAGGTCTCCGCCCTTGCCGATATCCATGGATGAGGGCATGGGATTGTTCTCGTCGATGGATGCCTCAATGCACTGCTCGAGAAGACCCTTGGCTTTGAGGATAAACTCGATCGCATCGCGGCCTGCGCCTTCGCCGCCTGCGTTCGGTGTGACGTAATGTGCCTCGGCCTTTACCTGAGCACGCGCGTTCGCGACCGCAACGGCAAGACCGCATTCGCGCATGACTGGCAGGTCGATCACGTCGTCGCCTACATAGGCAATCTCTTCGAGTGTCGTGCCTTCCTTTTGCATGATGTCGCGTATCGCCTTCATCTTGAAGGCCTGGCCCTGATAGACAAATTCCATCTTCAGATCGCGCGCGCGCAGTGCTACGGTTTCGCTGATGCGCTTGGTGATGATGCCAACCTTCATGCCGCCCAGGCGCGCCAGCGTCATCCCTGCGCCATCGTGAGCGCTATACCCCTTGGCCTCGACCATCTTTGTTGTGATGGACCCGTCTGGCAACGCCACGGGCATGGGATAAATCCAAATGGTCCCGTCTGTCAGCACTCCGTCGACATCGAAAATAATGATCTTGATACGGCGCGCACGATCCTCTGCGGAAACTGTCATTCTTCA
>Ga0302319_10002290_pt1 | contig 41695 bp, 34 predicted proteins | sample Bog_T0_2_FD_203319 | JGI IMG/M metagenome (GOLD analysis project Ga0302319, IMG submission 203319) | Peat permafrost microbial communities from Stordalen Mire near Abisko, Sweden - Bog_T0_2 | ecosystem: Environmental > Terrestrial > Soil > Wetlands > Peat | place: Sweden: Abisko, Stordalen Mire... | reverse complement strand
CTCGAACGCGCCGCTGCCGCTCATCTCGTCGCCGAAAAAGCCGGCCAACCGTTCTCCTGTCCCGAAATTGGCTTTGATTTTTCAAAAACCGTCTTCGAGACCTACCTGGCCTCGCTCACCCCCGCTCAAAAGGAGAAGATCCTGCAAAACGCCCTCAACAAAACGTCTTCCGCCGCCGCTTAGCTAAATATCGTGTTTTGTAGGGCAGTTTGTCTAACCTGCGGCGGGTTGTCAACCCGCCCATCGCCGCTTCCTCACCCAAATTGTAACCAAACACTACCCTCTTGCAGCACCACATCAAAGTGGTGTACTATTCGAGCAGGTGACCGAAGCTCCCGAAATCGCATTCGCCCAGGCGTACGATCACTATTCCGCCGAAGAACACGAAACCTGGCGTCGCCTCTACGCCCGTATGCTGCCCAAGTGGCATCGCTACGCCAATCCGAAATTTTTGCAAGGCATTCAGGCGCTCAGTCTCGATCCGCTCCGCGTTCCCCGGCTCGAGGATGTCAACCGCTTTCTGCTTCCTTTAACGGGCTTCCGTGCCAAAGCCGTTGGCGGCTATGTCCCCGCATTCACATTCTTTGATTGCCTCGCCAACCGCGAATTCCCCACCACCGTCACCGTGCGCGGCTCAAATTGCCTCGATTATCTCCCCGAACCCGACATTTTTCATGACATCGCCGGCCACGTGCCCATGCATACCGACCCGCATTTCGCCGAAACTCTCGTTCGCTTCGGCGAATGCGCCCGCAAGGCTGCCAAACTCAATGCTCCGCCCGCGCAACTCGCCGCCATCATCCGCGCCATGGCGCGTTTTTTCTGGTTCACCATTGAGTTCGGCTTGATGCGTGCCCCCGCCGGGTCAGGTCCCGGCCTGAAAGTCTACGGCAGCGGCCTTTTGAGTTCCTACGGCGAAATTGAACATGCCATCGAATCTCCCGCCGTGCAGCGTTATCCCTTGCAGCTCGAATGGGTCGTCAATCAGAGTTTTGAAATTGACCGCTATCAACCTTTGTTATTCGTCGCCGATTCCTTCGAGCACCTCTACGGCTTGGTCGGCGAACTCGAACGCTGGATGCTCGCCGGCAAGCTGGACAACGTCGCGCCCGGCCCACCGTTGGTTAAGGAAGAAGATTTGCTGAGCTTCCGTTTCATTACTTCCCCTGTACACTAATGAAGTGGTGCCGCGCTTACTGCGCCGCTCGCCCTGTCTGCGAATCTTACTGCTTCAAGAAGGCTTCTATATGACATCCGAGACGGCGAGCACGGTGGAATCTACCCATGTGTTGACGCTGGAAGAAATCGCCAAGCTGGCGGAAGAGACTGGCCAACCCGCCGAGACACTGGCCAATCTGGTAGAGCTGATTGCGCATCGTTTTGAGACCGACGTATGTTCCGTTTACTTGCTTGAGCCGGATCGCACCAACCTCGTCTTAGCCGCGACCGTCGGTCTGCGCAAACAGGCCATTGGCACCTTGCGCCTGTCCCTGCAAGAGGGCTTGGCCGGCCTCGTTGCCGAACAGCTTCGGCCCGTCGCGGTCGAACAAGTCAAAGCTCATCCGCGCTTCAAATACTTCAGCGAGGCCGGCGAAGACGCCTATCAATCCTTCCTGGGCGTTCCGGTCATCGACCGCGGCGTTTTGCAAGGCGTGCTGGTGGTTCAAACCATTGCCGCCCGCGCTTTCAAGCTGGAAGAAATCCGCTTGCTCACCGATGCCGCCGCCGAAGTCGCCCCCGTAGTCAGCCAGGCGCGCATGCTCGACCGCTTTATCGCGCCTACCCAGGAGCGCTTATGGACTCTCGCCCGTAACTTGTGGTGGAGCTGGGATAACGATTGCGTCAGTCTCTTTCGCGATCTCGCCCCGCAGCGTTGGGCTGAGTTGAATCAGAATCCCGTGGCTCTGCTCCACGAGTTGCCGCTCAGCACTATTGAAAAGCGCGCCAGCGAGTTGATGCTGCATAGTCGCATCAATTACGCGTACCGCCGCCAGCAGGAATATCTGCAGGCCGACCGCACCTGGGCCGCTACTCACGCCAGCGTCCTCAAGCCGCGACCCGTCGCCTACTTTTCCGCTGAGTTTGGCTTGCATGAATCGCTGCCCATCTATTCGGGCGGCTTAGGCGTTCTGGCGGGCGATCACATCAAGAGCGCTTCCGACCTGGGCATTCCGCTCATTGGCATCGGCCTGTTTTACGGCCAAGGATACTTCCGTCAACGGCTCGACGATAAGGGCTGGCAGCAAGAAGAGTATCTGCAAACCGAAATCAACAACCTGGCCATGGAGCCGGCCATCGGCAAAAATGGCGCACCCGTAAGCGTCCAAATCGACACCCGCCACGGAGCGATCCGCGCTAAGGTTTGGCGCGTGAAAGTGGGCCGCATCGATCTGCTGCTCCTCGATTCCGATGTGCCGGGCAACGCGCCCGAAGACCGCGAACTCACCTCGCGCCTTTACGGCGGAGACGGCCGTGTGCGCATTCGGCAAGAGCTGCTTCTCGGTGTAGGCGGTGTCCGTGCGTTGAGAGCCATGGGCGTCACCCCTAGCGTCCTGCACTTGAACGAAGGCCACAGCGGCTTTGCCGTGCTGGAAGCCATTCGCAATCGTATGGAAGAAGAAGGCATGACGTTCGATGAAGCAGTGCCGCGCGTTTCCCGCGAGGTTTGCTTCACCACCCATACCCCCGTGCCGGCGGGTCACGACCGCTTCAGTTACGACCTCATCGAGGAGCACCTTGGTCCGCTGCGCGAACAACTCGGCATTGGGCTCGACCGCCTGATGGCGATTGGACGCGAAAACACCCACAAGCACGACGAGGATTTCTGCATGACCGTGCTTGGCCTCAAGCTTTCGCGCCGCGCCAACGCCGTTTCCGCCCTTCACGGCGAAGTATCCCGCAACATGTGGACCGGCCTGTATCCCGGCAAAACCGAAGACTCCGTGCCCATCGGCCACATCACCAACGGCGTGCATGTGCCATCGTGGCTCGCGCCTCAGATGGCCCGCTTGTATGACCGCCACTTGGGCACCGGTTGGAATCTGCGTAACGCCGAGCCCGCCACTTGGGAAGGTATCGAAAACATCAATGATGGCGAACTCTGGGAAACTCACCTCAGTTTGAAATCGCGCTTGTTGGAATTTGTGCGAACGCGCGCTTTGAACCAGTCGAAGCGGCGCGAAGAGCCAGCCGCCATGCAGCAGAAGCTAGCGCGTTTGTTTAGTCCCGATGCCCTTACAATCGGCTTCGCCCGCCGCTTCGCCACTTATAAACGGGCCAATCTGCTGTTGGCCGATATTGAAAAACTCGCTTCCATGGTGAACGACGCCAACCGCCCCGTGCAGTTCGTCTTCGCCGGCAAAGCCCATCCGCGCGACGAGCCCGGCAAGCGCGTACTCCAGCAGATCGCCGACCTCATGCGCGACAAGCAGTTCTCCGACAAGTTTGTTTTCATTGAAGACTACGACATCAACGTGGGCCGTTACTTCGTGCAGGGCGTGGACGTTTGGCTCAACAATCCGCGCCGCCCGCTCGAAGCCTCCGGCACTAGCGGACAGAAAGTCGTCTTGAACGGTGGCCTGAATCTATCCGTTTTGGATGGCTGGTGGGCCGAAGCCTATGACGGCTTGAACGGCTTCGCCATTGGCACCGGACGCACTCATTCGAGTATGAGCGTGCACGATACACGCGATGGCGAAGACCTCTATCGCGTCTTGCAGGAGGAAGTGATTCCCCTTTACTACCAGCGCGACCACGACGGCTTGCCGCGTGGTTGGGTCAAGCGCATGAAACGCACCATCCGCACTTTAGGCTGGCGCTTTAACGCCGACCGCATGGTGATGGACTACACGCTGAAGTGTTATGTGCCGGCAGCGGGCGGAACTTCAAGTGACATGAGTGGCAGATGGTAGGTGGCAAACAGCGCGACACGGAACTCATCCGCTACATCAATCTGAAGCTCGCCGCGCTCGGCCAACCGGTAAGCGAAGCCACGGTCGATCCTCACTTCCTTGAGATCGCCGGGCCGCTGTTGCGGAATCACTTCCAGAAAGACCGTTTGCTGAGCGGGCGTTTGTGCCCGGTGGATGAGCGCATACAAACGTATCTAAACGCCTATCTAGGCGAAGGCGCACCGCGTTTGCCCGGCCATACCTTGGTCTTCGATCGTCCGGGTCTGGCCCGCGTGACTTCGCTGCCCGCCAACGAAGACCGCATCGGCTCGCCCTATCTGCAGTCGTATCGCTTGCGCCAAGGCGTGCTGCATAACCCGCGCAGCGATCGCCGCACCACCCAAGGCATCTTCCACGTGGTCGAAGGCGGTTTGCCGATTCCCGCCGACAAGACCGCTGTGCCGAAGGGCGTTTTCAGCAAACTGCTGGCCGCCGCTCTCGACCCTCCGGCTGACGTCATGGCGCTCCCTTTCACCGCCAATCAAAAGGATCAGGTTTATGTCTTCGCGTCCCTGCTCCTGCGCCCGCTGGTTTGTCCGGCTACTGCTACCGAAGAAGCCAAGACGATGGAGACCCGCTTCTTCGTGCCTGGCAGTTTGGTGAGCAATCTTGATTTTGTCGAAAGCATCTTCGGCAATGGCGGCGACCCCGATCTGCCCGAAAACGATGCCGCCCTTGATGCCCTGCACTGGACCGGCCACACCGGCTGCGTGATTCTTGCGCCCCACATCACCGGCCTCACCAAGAAGGATCTCGGCCTGCCTCACTTCGACAACGCAACAGCGGGCCAGCGCAAAGATGGCATGTGCTGGCGCGACGAAGCCGAAAAATACAATAACGGCGGCGCCTTCAAACTCACCTGCCGTGATAAGAGCGGCGTGATTGTCACTATCATCGCCGACAATTACTACGGCTACTGCAAGAAAGAAGTAAAGACGCAAATCAGCTTTGCGGCCAATCTCTACGGCCTGTGCGAAGAAGAACACGCGGGCGGCGCGATTGCCTTTCCGGCGTATGTCTTAGGCGCTCAGTTCTACGCCGGCCGCACCGTCCTTACGAAGAAAGTAAAGTTCGCCGAAGCTATGCACTGGTTGGGCGAGCGCGTTGAAATTCAAACCGAAGGCTACGCCAAGGACCGCACCCATTCCGATATCCTCTACGTGCCCGAAAATGCCGAGTTCAGCGTTCGCAAGGGCAGCGTGGAATGGGAACGCGCCAACGGCCCGCCCCACAAACTTACTTTGTTGTCGAACGTCACCTACATGCTGCCTTGGGGCACCAAAATCCGTCTGGAAAAGCAGATTGAAGGCTCGGCCTGGCGCTTGGTCGCTTCGCGCGCCGACGGCATTTTGTGCCACAAGCCTTGCACCGTCTCCGGGGGAGGGAAGTCCGAGATTTCGAAGTCGATTGCCAGCATTGTTCTGCGCGGTCCGATCTTCGTCAACGATTTCCATAAGGACATGGATCGCGTTGCCGAGATCCTAAGTAAGGATTTCTCCAACATCCATAAGCGGCCCGTTTCAACGGAAAGAGACAAGCGCCCGATCTTAAGTCCGGAGCGTTCGCTCGGTTCCGTGATCAAGTTGTTAACGCCTTCGGCCGCCTACACAGTTGAACACAACGCCTGGATCGAAACGGTTCCTTCTAGCGTGCGCCAATTGCTGATTACCGTGAAGCGCTACTACCAGCAGGATTGGGGCGACAACTGGCGCGAACACTTTGGCGTGGATCGCATCAACGGCATGCTGGGCAACGAACTGAAATTCGAAAACCAGAAGCTCACCGCGAATTACCTACGCATGGGTTACGATCCAGACGGCTCCTGGCGCATCTACAAGCTGCGGCCCGACTTCAATCCGGCGGATAAAGTGCAGGTGGAGGACGATATCACCGCTTCGGTGGTGCTGCCGGCAAACAGCCTGCATCATCTCGACCCGGAATACAGCAACCCCAGCGTGAAGCTGGTGCAAAATTGCGAGACGCGCTTGTTCCAGCGGCCCGACGATGCCATTCATCGCGGCTTCGATAAGGAAGCCGAAGCTGACTTGGCCGGACCAGACAACTTCATCTCAAACTTCGAGCCGCTCGACTTGCCTGCCGTCGAACAGATTCTCAATGGCGTGGTGGATTTCGACAAATACACCGAGCCGATGAAGCGCCTGCTCAAAGACTTCGTGGCTGACCCGCATCCTGCTTATGTCGTTTCGTCGGCTCATCCGCGCATCGTCGACGGAGCGCCCTCCAAGAATCCGCGCTATCTGCAGCGGCGTCCCGATCTGGTGAATCCGCGCGGCGTCTATATCGGCGAGATTGGCACGCGCCTGGCCCGCGAAATCCCGGCCGATAAACCGGCTTGGTTTCCGGTAAACGCGGTGCTTTCCGGACGCCGCAATAATCCGCCCGATGCGAAAACCGGCATCCCGCCGCTCGCCGTTTACAATCCCATTCACTATCAGGAATTGCCCGAGTTGTTCATGGATTTCATCTGTAGCTTGACAGGTAAATCCCCGTCAACCACCGGCTTCGGCAGCGAAGGCGCGCTCACCAAAGGTCCTTTCAATGCGCTACCGCCGGTGATTGATATCAACAACGCATTTGTATCGGCCATCGTCACCGGCTACGCAGGCTTTACTACCGCCGCCGGCCACATTGGGCCGAATTACCGCATGGATCACGACAACAGCATGCTGGTTCCGGAGTTGTGGTGCCGCATGCGGGTGTTCGAACGCGAAGCCGATTACCTGATTCAGCAAGGCTACTTCGAAAAAGTGCATGATATCGAGTTTGCCGGCCGCAAAGTGCTTGCAAGCAGGCTGGGCTTTCGCATGACGGCCTCCTTTGTGGATCATTTTCTGGGGCGCATTTTTGAAGTCCCGGGCGCGGTCTTTCCGGAAGAACTCTTGCGGCCCGAAAAGCAGGGGCTTGAGACATTCGTGGCCGGCGTGGATGCCATCGTCGAGGCACAGCGTCTGGTCGCGCTCAACTATTTTGAAGACGGCAGTATCGAAGCTGCCTGCCCGCCCATCAAGGCGCTGCTCCACGTGATGGCTCTTGGCGAGTACGACAGCATGACAGAGAAAGACGACGCCTTTCGCGCCTTATTCAGCCGCCAATCGGTGATGGAAAGCGCCTGGTACCAAGAGCGTTTGCGCGCCAAGCAGGGACGCGACAAAGCCCTCTGGAGCAGGCACAAATGCGCGCTCGACAAATTCCTGGCTACCGGTTCAGACCGCAATGACAGTGCTTGGCGCAAAACACTGTGCGTCGTGAACAAGCAATTAGCGAGAGTGAGCAGCAGCGAGTATTTGACGGAATTGAACGGCACTATCGGTTTGGAACCCAGTATATTCAGATAATGCGATTGCGCATATCCTTCCTCCTCCTGACCGTCGCGTCCGCCATGCTGAACGCGCAAACGGTTGCGGACGGCCAACAACTTTTCAAGAATTTGTGTTCCACCTGCCACGGCTTAGACGCCCATGGCGGCGAGCATGGGCCCAATATCTCCAATCTCTCCGGCCGGGAAGATCTCGCGGCCATCATTAAGGTCGGCGTCTCCGGCAAAGGAATGCCCGCCTTCGGCAACTCGCTGAATGGCGGCCAAATCCGCTCCATCATTCAATACCTGCGCAGCCTCGAACCCGGCGAAGTAAAGACGACACAAGTGGCTGATGTCTCTGTGAACGTGAAGCCGGCGGACTTGCTGGCAACGCCCATCGGCGCAAACTGGGTTTCCTACAACGGCGACTACACGGGCCGCCGCTATTCTTCTCTCAGTGAAATTACCCCGGAGAATGTGCATGCCTTGCGCGCCCAGTGGGTTTTTCACTCGACGTCTTCGAATCTGCTGGAGTGTACGCCGGTGGTTGTGGACGGCACCATGTTTGTCACCGCCGCCAACGACGTCTTCGCGCTCGATGCCAAAAGCGGCAGGCGGCGCTGGCATTACCATCGCTCTATTACCGAAGGGTTGATCGATGACGCGTCCAGCCATCACAATCGCGGCGTCGCGGTCTTAGGCGAGCGCTTATACATCGAAACCGATAACGCCCATCTCATTTGCCTGAACGTGCATAACGGCACGCAGATTTGGGACGTGCCATATGCGACGGGCAATAAAAACTATGGCGCTACCAGCGTGCCTTTGATTGTGAAAGACAAAGTGCTGGTAGGAACGTCCGGCGGCGACGATGGTGTGCGCGGCTTTGTGGCGGCGTTTGACGCCGCTACCGGCAAGGAATGCTGGCGCTTCTGGACAATCCCCGGCCCTGGCGAGCATGGTTCGGAAAGTTGGCCTGGCGATGCGTACCTGCGCGGCGGCGCTACCACCTGGATGCCCGGCACCTACGATCCGGAATTGAACACTATCTACTGGGGCACCAGTAACCCGGCACCCGATTTTGACGGCGCGCCCCGGCCGGGCGACGATCTCTATACCGATTGCGTTCTGGCGCTCGATCCCGACACGGGCAAATTGAAATGGCACTTCCAATTCACGCCCCACGATTTGTACGACTACGACGCCGTTGAAACTCCCGTGCTGGTGGATCGCGACGGCCGTAAGTTGCTGGTAGAAGCGAATCGCAATGGTTTTCTATATCTGCTTGACCGCACCGACGGACGCTTTTTCCAAGCTGTGCCCTTTGTGAAGAAACTCAATTGGGCCAGCGCCATCGACAAAAACGGCCGTCCCGTACGCACAGGCTTGCAGCCGAGCAAAGAAGGCACCATTGTTTGCCCCGATATGACCGGCGCCACCAATTGGTTCTCCCCAAGCTACAATCCCAACACCGGCTTGTTCTATTTCATCGCTCTTGAGAGCTGTCACAACTACTTTCTTGAACCGCAGAAATTCACCGAAGGCCGCGAATACTATGCGACCGGCGTAAAGAGCGTTCCCGACCCGACCCGCCAAAAGATTTTGCTCGCGTATGATGCGGCCACAGCCGCGCTGAGTTGGAGCTATAAGCTCGAAGGCGACGGTGAATCCTGGGCGGGCACTATGTCAACCGCCGGCGGTCTGGTTTTCCTGGGCAGCGATATGGAAGGATTTGAAGCCGTCGATGCAAAAACCGGCAAACCGCTTTGGCAATTTGGCACTGGCCAAGGCATTCACGCCTCGCCCATGAGCTACGCGGTCGATGGCAAACAATACGTCGCCATCGCAACCGGCAGCGATATATTCAGCTTTGGTTTACCCTGACATCTATGAAGATCCCCATCCTTTGCATCCTCGCCGCAATGTCGCTCTACGCGCAAGCCCCCTGCGTTGTCGCTTCCTCGCGCGCCGAGTTCCAGATCACCCACGCTAAAGGCAATCCCACGCTCACCCTTGATGAGCATGCCCCTATCTGGAAACACGCCCCTGAGCAGCTGATGTGGAAGGATTGCAGCCGGCAAATTGAATACCCACAATCTAAGACCACCATCAAAGCTTTTTGGACAGCCACGGATCTCTATCTCTTATTTCGTTGCCCATACGGCGAACTGAACCTTTTCTTACCCGCGAACCACGCCGCGCCGCACGTCGGGCTCTGGGATCGAGATGTCGTTGAAATGTTTCTAGGCGACGATTGGCAGAACATCCGCCATTACCGCGAATTCGAAATCGCGCCTACTGGCGATTGGATCGATCTAGCTATCGATCTCGATCATGAGAGCTACGACCACAGTTGGCGCTCCGGATGGCAAACGTTGGCGCGTATCGATGAGGCCCACAAAATCTGGTACGCTGCCGCCCGCATTCCCTTAAAAGCCGTCAGCACTCAGCCCGTTATCGCCGGCACCAAGTGGCGCATGAATCTCTACCGTATCGATGGCCTGGGCGCAGACCCGGTCCGCCATTTCCTCTGCTGGCAGCCAACCTGCGTGCAGCATCGCGATCCCAATCACGTGCCGGAAAACTTCGGCACACTTATTTTCGGAAAATAAGTTTTAGTTTGTCGAAAGGAAGGCTTCCGTGAGTCGCAAACTTTATGCCGGCGCGCTTCTAACCGCCGCCTGTTCTCTTATTGCTTTGATGGCTGACAGAACCGCCAAAACCGCCAACGTGCTCTCTTACCCCACAACCCGCAAAGACGCTCAGCTGGACGTTTACCACGGCATTAAAGTTGCCGACCCATACCGTTGGCTCGAAGACGACAAAGCCCCGGAGGTGGCGGATTGGGTGAAAGAAGAAAACAAACTCACCTTCTCCTATCTGGCGCAAATTCCTTACCGTCAACAGATTCGCGACCGCCTCGCTCAGCTTGCCAATTATCCAAAGTACAGCGCGCCCCAGCGCCGCGGCTCAACATATTTCTTCTCCAAGAACGCAGGACTGCAAAATCAGGATCTTTTGTATTCGCAAAAAGGTCTTGACGGCGAGCCCGCGCTGCTACTCGACCCGAATCAGTTTTCCAAAGACGGCACCAGTCGCCTCGGCGGCACAGCCATTTCGCGCGACGGCAAATACCTGGCGTATGGCGTTTCCACGGGCGGTTCCGATTGGGTTGATGTGCATGTGATGGAAATCGCTTCGCGCAGCGTGCTTCCCGAAACGCTAAAGTGGGTCAAGGTCTCCGGCTTCGCTTGGGCCAAGGACGGCTTCTATTACAGCCGTTATCCCGCGCCCGCGCCGGGCCACGAACTCTCCACCAAGAATGAGTTTCATACCGTCTACTTCCACAAAGTGGGTACGCCTCAGTCCGACGATTCTTTGGTCTATGAAGACAAACTGAATCCCCGCCGTTTTCATAACTTGTCGACAACCGAGGATGAGCGTTTCGGCATTCTCTCTATCTCTGATCGTGGCACCGGCAAGAACGGCAATGCCCTCTTCTTTCGCGCTCTGTCAAAACCAGCCGGAGCTTTCCAACCCATAGTGGGTGAGATCGGCGACGACCGCTTCGCTGTGCTGGATGACGTAGGCGATAAATTCCTGATCTTTACCAACAGCAAAGCGCCGAATGGAAAAGTTGTTCTCTTCGATCCCGCGTCCAATCACTGGACGGATATATTGCCCGAGCAGAAAGAGCCCCTAGCGGCGGCAGGCACGGCGGGCGGCAAAATCTTTGCGACCTATGTGAAAGACGTTGCCACTCACGCTTACGTTTATAGTGAAAAAGGCAAGCTTGAAAACGAGATAGAACTTCCCGGCGCGGGTACGGCCTATGGTTTCGATGGCTTGCACGACGACAAGAGCATTTTCTATACCTTCACCTCGTTCAGCTATCCGCCCACTATCTTTCGCTACGACCTTGCCACGCGCAAAAGCACTCCGTTCCGCGTCCCTAAAATCCCCGGCTACAATCCGGCTGATTATGAGTCGAAGCAGGTTTTCTTTCCGAGCAAAGATGGCACCCGTATTCCCATGTTCGTGGTCCACAAGAAGGGTTTGGCGCTCGACGGCAAAAATCCCGCCTGGATCACCGGCTATGGCGGCTTCAATATTTCAGAGAGCCCGGAATTCTCGTCTCTGCGTTTATTGCTGCTCGAAAACGGCTTCGTTTTCGCGTCGGTGAATATGCGCGGCGGCGGCGAATATGGCGAGACCTGGCATCAGGCCGGAACCAAGCTAAAGAAGCAGAACGTGTTTGATGATTTCATCGCCGGGGCTGAATGGCTGATCGCCGACAAGTACACAAATCCCGACTTACTAGCTGTCAACGGTACCTCAAATGGCGGATTACTCGTTGGCGCGGTCATCAATCAGCGTCCCGGTTTATACCGGGTCGCAATCCCGCAGGCGGGCGTAATGGATATGTTGCGCTACCAGAAGTTCACGATTGGCTGGAACTGGATCGCGGACTACGGCTCCAGCGACAACGCCGATGAATTCAAGGCTTTATATGCCTATTCGCCCGTTCATAACGTTAGGCAAGGCGTGAAGTATCCAGCCGTGCTCATCACCACCGCTGATCATGATGACCGCGTCGTACCCGCCCATTCGTTCAAGTACGCCGCAGCCATGCAGGCGGCAGCGAGTCCGGAACGCCCGGTGCTGATTCGCATTGAGACCAACTCCGGCCATGGAGCCAGCAGTACCGGCAAGCGGCTCGACATTACGGCCGATCTTTACGCATTCACGTTTTTCAACCTCGGCCTGACGCCTAAGCCGGCTGACTAACAATCCACTCGACCGTCTTACTCGCCAACTTATCGAGCGCCACCACAGCTAACTCTAAGTGCTCCTCGCGCGTATCTTCAATCTTGTTATGACTGATGCCATCGAGCGACTGCACAAACATCATCACGGTTGGAATTCCCGCCCGCGAGACCTCAGCGGCATCGTGTAGCGGCCCGGAAGGCAGTTTGTGAGACGATCCAGCCGTTTCCTCAATCGCCTCCTGGCAGAATTTCAGCAGCGTGGGGTGGAATGGCACCGGCTCAATACTCCAGATGCGGGACCACTCCACCGTGCATCCTTCCTCCTGGGCAAATCGCCGGCTAGCCTCGCGCGCCTGTTCAAACATCTCGGCCAATACACCGGCGTCCAGATCGCGCTGATCCAATGTCGCCTCGCAGCTCCCCACCACCGCCGTTACAATCCCGGGAAACGTCTTCACACTCCCTATTGTGCAAACCGCGTCAGCGTGCTTCTTTGCGATGGGCCGAATCTCCAGCGCCAATTTCGCGGCCGCCGCCAGTGCATCGCGTCTCACATTCATCGGGGTCGATCCCGAATGCGCCTCCTGCCCATGAAAGGTAATCGCGTGGCGCTCCACTCCCTTCGTGCCGAGCACCACGCCCAGCGGCAGATGCAAACGCTCCAACACCGGCCCTTGTTCGATGTGTAATTCCAGATAAGCCGCGGCATTTTGCCGCTCGCGTTCCGCCTCGGGGAAGCGGTCTATCTCAACGCTGCAACGGCGCAGTGCGTCTTCCAGGCGAATCCCATCTCGATCCGTACGCCCACGGTCTGTCGCAATCGAGTGCGTCCCCGCGAATGCCGACGACCCCAGCAAACTGCGCCCAAAGCGCGCGCCCTCCTCGTCCGCAAAATCCACTACCCGAATGGTCACCGGCGGCTTTCCATTGAACTCCTCCGCAAAACGCCGCATCACTTCGAGCGCCGCCATCGTCCCTAGCGCACCATCGAGCCAACCGCCGTTCGGCACTGAATCCAAGTGGCTGCCTATCAGCAGAGCCTTGTCCGATTGGCCTTGCAGCGTCACCCAGTTATTACCTGCCGCGTCGTAGTGTTGCTTAACCGGCAGCTCTTGCCATTTCGTGCGAAACCAGTCGCGCGCTTTCAGCCACGTATCGGTCCAGGCCACTCGCTGCGCGCCATTCTCGTCCGCCGTTAGCTCCCGCAGTTCCTTCAACTCAGCTATTGTTCGTTTTGGATTCAGAGGCATTGAGTCCTTTTATCCTATCCGGCATGAGGGGATTCATCTCGATTTGTCGTTTCAGTTGTTGAAGGAACAAAAAAGTGAAACGGTACCAGCTATTGCGCTTTTCTACGCACCCACTCCCGCAAACACACCCGCGAGCGCCCCTGAACCTGGAACTCTCGCGTTGTTTGCTGGCGCGATTGCATCAATCATTCTTTGGGGCCGGCGCAGGTAGGTCGTCCAATATCTTTTCCACACTCAGCCCCAGCGCCAGCAGTTCGCGGTCGCTCCCACTGGGTCCATCGAACTCCAGCGCGACCGGCAATCCATTTTTTGTGAGTCCCGCCGGCAGCACCAATCCCGGCAATCCCGCCGTGCTGCCCGGCGCGATGTTCCTCGCGATGGCCGTCAAAAAAGAAAACTTCTTATTGCCGATCGTCACTTCATCCTCGCCAATTTTAGGCGCCGGCACCATAGTCGCTGGGAACACAATAGCGGCCACGCCACTGCGCGCAAAATAATCCTGGAACGTTCGCCGCAGTTTCGGAAGGTGCACGTCACAAGCAATCCGGTAAACATCCTCGCTAATTAAGCCGCTGCTCCCCGGCTCAAACAGCGCAAACAAAGCCCGCACATCCGCGCTGACCATCGCTAGCAATTGATCGAACGTCACACTGGCGCCTGATTCGCGCAGATATTCAGGCAGCTCAAGCAGAATGTCATGCGCTTCAATCGGCCAGGTTGTTTGCTCAATCAGTTCGGCCAGATCCGGCATCTCCGCCTCAATTAGTTCCACACCCGCGGCTTGAAGTTTGAGCAGCGCCTCGACGGTTACGCGCTCCACCTCGGCATCTAAATCGGCGAACCAATAGCCCCGCGCGACGCCGAGCCTAACTCCCTTCAGCGCTGTCGGATGAATCGTTCTGAAATCGCCAGTCGCCACCGCATCGAATAGCACCAGATCGCCGACGCTGCGCGCGTGTGGCCCCACTTGGTCGAACAACGCGCTTATCGGCGCAGTGCCACCCGAGGGGTAGCGTAACGTTGTGGGCCGGAATCCCACAACGCCGCACAATGCCGCAGGAACGCGAATAGACCCTTCGGTATCTTCCGACACGCCCAAAGGAGCTATTCTCGCGGCCACCGCCGCTGCCGTACCTCCGCTGCTGCCGCCGGGAATCCGCGTTTGATCATAGGGATTGCGCACCGCCCCGAAAGCCAGATTGTTGCTCGTCCAGCCCATCGACAATTCGTGCAAATTTGTCTTGCCGAGTATGATCGCTCCGGCATCGCGCAGCAATCGCACAATCGGCGCATCCTCCCTCGGCCGAAAATCGCGCAACGCCGGAGTGCCCGCCGTGGTCCGCAGATCTCTTGTATTGATGCTGTCTTTGATAGGAATGGGCAAACCATGCAGCGGGCCTAACATCGCGCCGGATTTCCTTCGTTCGTCAGCCGCCCGCGCTTCCGCCAAAACATATTCAGGGTCCAGTGTAATGAAAGCATTTAACGCCTTCCAGTGCTCGCACTGGCGCAATAGAGCTAAAGCGTAATGCTCGGCGCTCAGGCTGCCGCCCTGCATTGCCGCGACTGCTTCTAGCGCGGACATCTCCAGCAGATTCGCCCCTGCGTTCATGTTCCCTTCACGCACTTGGATTCCCTCGCCTGCAGGCGGCCAACACGGCATTGGCCGTCTCCCCGTCGCTAGCCCGTGCAATGATCACGGCACCGGCCAGCATAGCCAATTCGCGTGCTGCCTGTTGCCGCCTCTCCTGTTTTGTACCGCGCATTCCCTTGGCAAGCGCGTCGATCAGTCTCTTGACTCCCTCGCCAAACGCTTTCTTCGCCCCGCCCGGTTCGCGCCCGACATCGGCCCCGAGCGCCGCTACCGGGCATCCCATTTCCGGATGTTGCACGTGTCCCTTCGACAAGTAATGCTCCTCAAAGCCCAAAATGGCCGCTTCCGGCTCGTCTCTTTCGAAGCGTGTTTCAATAACGCCGATCACTTCTTCGAAAGCGGATTCCATCGCCGCTCTCACCAGTTCGTCTTTGGTCTTGAAATGACGATAGAATCCGCCATGCGTAAGGCCGGCTTCGTGCATCACATCCGCTACGCTGGTCCGCTCGATACCACGCTTGCGCACAAGCCTCGCGGCGTTCGCCACAATCCGCTCATGGCTTTTTTCCATTTCTGCTTTAGAAACCCGCATCTTCTTGCACGCTCCTTCATCCAGTTTAATATAGATGGCAGATATCATCTAAAGAGAGCAAGCCGCCAAGGAGATTTGATATGAGCGCCAATTTTCAAAATAAAGTCGTCCTCGTCACTGGAGCGTCGCAAGGCATCGGCCGGGAAATCGCGCTGGCTTTCGCGCGCGAAAAGGCAAGGCTGGTGCTAGCAGCCCGTTCACCCGATCGGCTCTCGGCCGTCGCCAAGGAAATCCACGATCTCGGGTCGCTAGCCGTCGCCATTCCTACGGACGTCTCTAATGAAGCCTCCGTCGAAGCCCTTATCGGTCAAGCAATCGGCGAGTTTGGCCGTTTCGACGTTCTTGTCAATAATGCCGGTATCGCCCGTATCGGCGGCGTCGAATCGGAAACCTTTGCCGCTGACACGGCGCAAACCATGCAAGCCAGTTTGTTTGGCATGATTCACGTGACGCGGCGCGTCTTGCCGATTTTTCATAAACAAGGGTTTGGCGCGATCGTTAATATGTCGTCCGTAATGGGCCGCAAGGCCCTTGCCAGGTTCGGCTCCTACGCCATCGTCATGCATGGCGTCTCTGCCTTTTCAGATGCGCTTCGTCAGGAGTTGGCCGGCAGCAACATCAGAGTTTCCGTTGTTCACCCGGGCCTCACCGCCACCCCATTGCTGAGCGAGGCCAACCCCGCGCAAATGCCTCCGCCGTTCCGCTACATGACGCCTCTTTCGTCTGAAGATGTGGCCCAGGCGGTACTGAAGGCCGTTCGCCAAGGCACGCGCCGCGCCGTGTTGCCCCGCACCGCGAACATGTTGTTGCTGGCCGAAGCCTTATCGCCCCGGCTGAGCGATCTGGTCGCCCAAGCGCTCACTGTGAATCCCATTGCCCGCCTGCTTGGCATGAGTCGTGGGCCAACCTATCACGAAGTGGTGTTACCCCCGGGAGCCGCCATATGACAAGCTCCCTCTTCCTTGGATTTCTTGCCGTCGTCGCATTATCGCTCGCAGTCCTGTGCGCCCGTTTTCTCCCGCGGCGCGCCACAGCTGTGGTTTTCATTGCGCTCCCCACGTGGCTCTTGTATGTCGGCCTTCTGGCCTATTTCGGCGTCGTGCGAAACCCGGCCTTGCGTCCGCCCGGCATGGTCTACATCCTTCTTCCCGTCTTCATCTTCGTGTTCTTGTTTGTGATTCGCTCGCCGGCGGGTGCGCGTGTCGCCATCTCCATACCCCTTTGGGCGCTCTTGGGTTTTCAGGTTTATCGCGTCGGCGTTGAGCTTTTCTTGCATGAACTCTGGCATGATGGACTCGCCCCGCGCATGGTCACCTTCAACGGAACGAACTTTGACATTCTGATTGGCGTGTCGGCCCCGCTCATTGCCTGGCTGGCCAGCCGTGGGCAACTCGAAACGCGTCTGGCTCTAATCTGGAACGCGCTGGGACTGCTCTCTCTTGCCAATGTCGCTGCACGTTCCGCATTAACTGCGCCCGGTCCGCTACATATCCTCCATTCGGAGGTTCCCAACTTGGCCATTGGAACATTTCCGTATACGTTCATCCCAGGATTTCTCGCACCACTTGCCGTCGTGCTTCATGTATTCGCCATCCGCTCGTTGCGCCGCCGGCTAAGCAAGAGTGCGCCGCTACGTTCCCGTATTCAGAAGGAGGCCGCGGTATGAGCGACGCCATTGAGCGAATCCGCTGGCATTACGAACCGCCCGAAGGCAATACGAGCCCCGTTGCGAAGGTCAAGCAAATCCTGGACTCGCTGCCTGCGGCGTCTTTGAACGGCGCGCAACTTGCTGGCCTCGACCAGTTTCATGTTAGGGGCCTAGCCGCCACTGTTGAACTTGCCGAACTCGCCGGCATTCAACCAGGCATGAAGATAATGGATGCCGGCTCAGGCCTTGGCGGTTCATCACGCTATCTGGCTAGCCGCTGCGGTTGCAGCGTCGTCGGTGTCGACCTGGCGTCATCCTTCGTGGCGGTTGCAAAGTTGCTGGCACAACGCACTAACTTGGACCATCTGGTCAGCTATCAGGTCGGTGACCTAACCGCCCTCTCCCTTGCGGACGAACAATTCGACATTGTCTGGACGCAGCACGTAGTCATGAATATCCCGGATCGGCGTCAAGTCTACCGGGAGTTGCGCCGCGTTCTGAAGCCAGGCGGCAAGCTTGCGTTTTACGATGTCATCGCCGCGGATGGTGAACCCGAGCCCTACTTCCCTGTGCCTTGGGCCGAGAGCAGCGAATCGAGTTTTTTGTTAACCAAGGCCAACACAATCAAGGCGCTTGACAGCGCCGGCTTTTTTCTCAGCACTTGGCACGACGTCACCGACGAAGCGCTGGCCTGGTTTGAGCAGCAAAGGACCGGCGCGCAAGCGCCTTTAACGTCTCCCGGCTTGAGCTTGGCGACTGTTATGGGCCCGCGCTTTGCTCCAATGGCTGCCAATTTCGCGCGTAATGTTCGCGACGGACGGGTTCGTCTGGCCATGGCGGTTGCGGAAGCGATCCGATGAGCGCGACAGCAACGGCCCCAACCTTAGTCGAGCGGGCACAAATCAATACACCGCGCCTTTCCTCTATTGACGCCCTACGCGGACTCGTTATGATCGTCATGGCCCTCGACCACACACGCGACTTCTTTTCGAACGCCCTCTTCGATCCCACGGATCTCACGCGCACGACCCCGCTCCTTTTCTTCACCCGCTGGATTACGCATTTCTGCGCACCGGTTTTTGTCCTCCTTGCGGGTATCGGTGCCTTTCTGTCGCTGACCAAACGCCATGACCGCTGCGAACTCTCCGTCTTTCTTCTCACTCGCGGCCTCTGGCTCATGTTCTTGGAGGTAGCCGTCGTTTCGCCTTTAGGCTGGTCTTTTAGTTGGCATTTTGGATTCACCCGGCTGCAAGTCATCTGGGTGATTGGCGCTGCCATGGTGATTCTTGCCGGCCTCGTGTATTGCTTTCCGCCGCGCTGGATTGCCGCATTCGGACTCATTCTAATTTTCGGGCATAACATTTTTGACGGGCCGCATGCTGCCTGGCTCGGTGGCTTTGGCGCCGCCTGGAAAATACTCCACAATCTGAGCTTCTTCCAGCCATTTCCCCGCACTGTCATCGCCTCGCTCTATCCATTGGTTCCCTGGGTGGGCGTTATGTCCTTAGGCTATGGAGCAGGCGAAATAGCGCTCGCCGAGCCGCGGAAACGTCAACGCCTCTTGTTCTCAATCGGCATTTCCTCGATCGCCCTTTTCACCGTTCTCCGCGCCACGAATGTTTACGGCGATCCCCGCCCCTGGTCCCCACAGCGCGACGCCCTTTATACCCTGCTGTCATTCCTGAATTGCACGAAGTATCCGCCGTCGCTGCTCTATCTGCTTATGACCCTCGGACCCGCGCTCTGCATTCTAGCCTTTGCCGACCGCTTGCCGCCACTGATCACGAAGCCTTTGATAGTCTTTGGCCGCGTGCCGTTGTTCTATTACCTTCTCCATCTGCCGCTACTGCATGGCTTGGCGGTGCTGTTCTCACTCGTTCGCTACGGCAGCGCCGCTTGGCTGTTTCAGGATTCATTCGCGCTTCGTGGATCGCCCCATCCGCTTCCCGCGGGCTATGGTTACCAACTGTGGGTCGTCTATCTCGTGTGGGCTGCTTCTGTACTCGCGCTCTATCCATTATGCAAATGGTTTGCCCGCGTAAAACGGCGGCATCAATATATGCTCTTGAGTTATTTGTAGCTGTCTCGCGCATCGCTGCCATCGCTACTACTTGGCACTTAGGCATAAACTAAGAGCAAGGTTGACACTGATCTCACACGATATCGTCTGCGCTCTGCGCCTCCTCCGCAAGCAACCCGCCTTTGCCTTCACAGCCATTCTCACGCTGGCAATCGCTATTGGTGGAAACACCGCTATGTTCGCTGTCGTCCAAGCTGTGCTACTAGTGCCGCTGCCGTACCCAAACGCTGATCGGCTGGTGGCCATCTCGGGAGGCGCCACGCCCACGCGCCTCGCCGAAATGCGAGCCGGCGCACGCTCTTTCACCGGAATCGGGGCCTTCACTCGAGAAGAAAATCCCGCGCTATCCGGCGGCGTCGAACCCGCGGTCCTAAAAGGCGTCCGCGTCTCCGCCAATTTTCTGCAAATTCTAGACGTCGAACCGCTCCTCGGCCGCGCCTTTCGTCCGGTGGAAGATTCGCCTGCCGCCCCGCCGGTGGTCATGATTAGCGCCGAGCTATGGCAGCGCCGCTTCGCCGGAGATCGACAGATCCTCGGGAAACAGGCCACTCTCGCAAGCACGCCCTACACCATAATTGGCGTTCTCCCGCCGCGCTTCGCCTTCCCTTTTCCCGGTCTCGACGTTTGGATGACGGCACCCTCCGAATCGCCGCTCATGCCCGCTAAGTCCAGAGCCTTGAGCCCATTTCTCTCCTTGTTTGGCCGGTTGAATCCGGGCGTTAGCCTCGCACAAGCCAATGCCGAGGCGAAAGTGATTCGACGCCAATACGCAATTGCCCATCCCGCCATGCTCGACGCTAAGCCAAGGCGGCCTCAGAAAGTAACATTCATGAAGGATGACTTAGTAACCGATGTGCGCTCGATGCTCTGGATGTTACTCGGTGCGGTCGGCTTGGTTCTTTTGATCGCCTGTGCGAATGTGGCCGGCCTGCTGTTGGCGCGAGCGGCCTCGCGTTCTCGCGAAACAGCCGTCAGGTCCGCCCTCGGAGCGTCGCGGTGTCGGCTCATGAGACAGCTACTCGCGGAAAGTGTAGTGTTGTCAGTCGCGGGCGGAATCCTCGGTCTGGCGCTCGCCCGCTGGAGTTTGCGCGCCATCCCGGCCATAACTACCTTCGAACTGCCAAGATCGCAGGAAATTCATCTCGATTGGCTGGTGCTCGCATTCGCCACGGTTGTCTCACTCAGCACCGGCCTGGTGTTCGGCCTTGCGCCGGCGTTGAGCGCTTCCCGGCCTGATCTCGTCAATGTGCTGCGCCTGAGTGGAGCGGCTGCGAATCAAGCTGTTGGGCGCAGGATGGAAAGCGGGCTGAACCTGCGCGCGCTGTTATTGGTTGCCCAGGTTTCACTCTCCTTAGTTTTGTTTATTGGGTGTGCACTGCTGATAGAAAGCGTGGGCCGCCTGCGGGGTGTCGCGCTGGGATTCAATCCCGGGCATGTCTTGACTGCGAGCTTTTCCCTCTCGCCGGCGCGCTATCAAACGAACCAGCAGAAGGTCCTCTTTTTTGGACAGCTAATCCAACGGCTCGGCTCCTCGCCCGGCGTCCATAGCGCCACAGCCGCCATGTCCCTGCCGATGATGAGCTACGCCGGAGTTCCCGTCCAGGACGCAGCCAAACCGCTGCTCAAGCTGAACGAGCGCCTTATTGCCACTTTTATGCCCGTTACGCCTGGCTATTTCGAAACTCTGGAGATTCCGTTGCGTGGCCGCGATTTCAGCGAACGCGATCAAGAGGACTCGCAGCGAGTCGCCATCATCGATGAAGCTTTGGCGCGCCGCTTCTGGCCGGAGTATCCGCGCGGTCAGAGTCCGATTGGCCGGCATCTTTGGGTGGGCGGCGTGAATCCAAAACCCGCTGAAATTATCGGTATCGCCGCCAACGTTCATCAAACGCTGGAGAAGAATCCGTGGCCCGACACCGTTTACGTCGCTTTCGCCCAGAACCCGCAGCCGTTTGCTACCTTAGCGGTGCGCACTGAGACCGGCCCGCTTGCTTTTAGCGGCCTCTTGCGTGAACATGTGCGCCAATTAGATCGCGACGAACCCGTCTCAGCGGTCAAATCCATGGACGATCTGATCGACGACCAACTCGGTCAGCGTCATTTGCTCACGCTTCTATTGGGGTCCTTCGCGGCCATGGCGTTGCTGCTCGTCTTGCTGGGGATCTATGGCATGGTCGCCTACTCAATAGCCGAACGGACCCAGGAAATCGGCATCCGCCGCGCACTCGGCGCGCAACCTTCCGACGTTCTGCGTCTGGTCGTCGGCCAAAATTTTCGCCTCGCCCTGATCGGAACTGCGCTCGGAATCCTGGCTGCCTTCGGCTTCACCCGCGTGTTGCGCGATCTTTTGTTTGAAGTCAGTGCCACCGACCCGGCTACTTTCGTCGTGGTCGCTTTTCTGTTCCTCTTAGTCTCCTTGGTGGCCAGTTACATTCCCGCGCGCCGCGCCGCGCGCATCGATCCCGCAATAGCTCTGCGAGTCTGACTCTTCGGATCGTTTTATAGAATCTGAGCAGGAGCAACCAATTATGTCCGCAGGTGCAGCGGCGGCAGCCGCCGCCATCGTCAACGCCATCAAAGCATCAGGTGTCCTCGTAAGTGTCGAACCCGAAGAGTTCTCGAAGCTCATGAGCCGCGCCGGCGACCCCCTCATCGTGGTTGCCGAGAGCGGAATTTTCACGAAGAACTATAAATATCTGATGAGCTATAAAGGCCTCGCATTCTTCACCAAGTCCGATGCTCCCTTGCCTTTGCCAACCGGCGCGGAAATCGTGAACGCCGGACGCATCTGGAACCCCGGCTAATTCCCGCGGCGGCCGTTTCCGCATCGCAATTCTGCCTGTCTCAAGCATAGAAACATCAGCCACATCTCCGGCGTCTTAGCAAAAGGAGGGTCCGCTGGCCGTAAATACCAGGCCTCAGGTGCGATTTATGAGGGCTTGAACAAAAACAGATTTCTTCGAGGAGCGCTCTGTTTGGCTCCTGTAATCCTCTCGCTTGCTCAAAGGCCCCCTCTCAACGTCGATGTCATCACGAATCGCTATGACTCTGTTAGAACCGGCTCGAACATCCAGGAAACGATCCTGACGCCCAAGAGCATCTTGCATGGAACCTTCGGAAAGCTGTTTGAGCGCGAGGTCGATGGCGATATTTACGCGCAGCCCCTGGTCAAAACTGGAGTCGCGATTCCCGGCGTAGGCGTTCGTAACGTTGTCTACGTTGCCACTGTCAACAATAGCCTCTATGCCTTTGATGCCGATTTTCCCAGCGCCACAAAACCTCTTTGGTGCCACTCTCGCGAAGTGTTTGGCGCACCGGTGCCGAAAGACGACGTCACTGACATGCCGCCGGATCAGAAATACCTCAACTTTTCCACCACCGTCGGTATCGTTGCTACGCCCGTTATCGATCCGCAAACAAAAACCATCTATGTCGTGGCCAACTCGAAAACAGCGAACGAATACAGCTTCCATATCCACGCCTTCGACATCGCCACCGGCCGCGAAAAGACCGAAATGAAAAGCCCGGTCGAAATTGCCGCGTCCGCGCTCGGCAACGGCGTTGGCAACGTCGATGGCCGCATTACTTTCCGGCCCAGAAAAATGTTGAACCGCCCGGGACTGCTTCTCGTGGGAGGCATTCTGTATCTTGCTTTTACCTCTCATCTCGACGGTGAGCCCGCCTTCGATTATCACGGTTGGGTGATGGCTTATGATGCCCGCACCCTCAAGCAGATTGCGGTTCTTTGTACGACGCCTGATGGCATTCAGGGTGGAATCTGGCAGAGCGGCGCAGGACTGGCTGCCGAAGAGCGCGAGGGAACTTTCCCGCTGCTCTACGCGGTCATAGCGAATGGCAGCGACACTGGCAGGAACTTCGCCGAGAGCATTGCTCAGTTGTATCCCGGGCCTTTGCTCAGCGTGAAGCAGGCCTTCATTCCGCGAGACTATGCTTACTTAGATGATCATGATCTGGATCTCTCTACCGGACCGCTCCTGCTGCCTAATCTGCCGTTCGTCTTGGCATGCAGTAAAGAAGGCAAATGTTACTTAGTGGACCGTTCCGACATGCATCTGGTTCAGGAATTCCAGGCTGGCACTAACAGCTACGGCGGCGAACGGCCTTCCAACATACACGGAACGCCCGTTGTGTGGTGGGATGCCAATAACATTCTGCATCTCTACGTGTGGGGCGAGGAAGACTTTCCGCGGGAATTCGCGTTTGATGGGCAACGTTTCCAACCCGCCACCAAAGGCAATGTTAGGGCACCCGAAAAGAGCATGCCGGGCGGCATGCTTTGCGTTTCCGCCAACGGCCGCACCTTAGGCAGCGCCATCCTTTGGGCTTCCGTTCCGCTCGATGGCGATGCAAACCTCAAAACCGTCCCGGGTGTGCTGCGCGCCTTCGACGCGCTGGACTTAACGAAGGAACTCTGGAACAGCGAACAAAACTCCGCGCGCGACCGAGTGGGAATGTTCGCTAAGTTCTGTCCTCCAGTCGTGGCGAACGGCAAAGTCTATTTGGCAACCTTTCACGATGACTCCTCTCGACCGAACAAGTTAGTCGTTTACGGCTTGTTGAATTAGATTGCGGCTAAGCCTGGGGAAGCCCGGTCTGTCTCTTGTTCTCGTCCGGCGGAAGCCCGGTTTGCCGCAGGTTGACGAGTTTATTCAGCACATCGAACCAGAACGGCGCGCCTAGCGATACGGATGCCCAAGTTAGACTCAACCCGGCGATTCTCACATACCAGTGCTCGGCATCGTCTCCTGGCCAAAACAGCGCAAAATGAGTGGGCAGTTTCGTCAGCGCGCCATCGTATAGGTGTGAGTTGATGGAGATGGTATCCACGTTTGCAATGCCGATGCTTATGGCCGAGAACACCAGGGTGATTGAACTGGCGATGCGCTTGAATCTGCCGCTGGCCTGTTCCATGGCGAGATCGAACCATTTTTCGATGCGGGTTTGGATGGGACTCATGCTGGTGGCGGCCAGGCGCACGGAATCGAGCAGCACCAAATCGTCAGCGGTCCATTGCTCCTTCACCTTCGTCGCTCCCGGCTCGCCTTTTGTGCCCGGCGTGTAATCGTAGGCGAGTTCCATCAGCGCCATCGCGAACGTACTGGTGGGAATGTAATCGGGATAATTTTTCCCGTTGTATGCGCCGCGAATCATCGGATGGTTCGACAGTGCCGCCGCCAGCTCAGGCCCGAGCAGTTGCCGGATTTCCCCTTCAAGTATGCGCGAGCGCAGATTCAGCAGGCGAGTTACCCATTCGTTGAAGACAAGGCACACCAAGCTGAGCAGAATGTAAACGATTAGAGTGCCGATCGCGGCCTCGAAAATAGCAGATCCAAACATTAGGCAAGCACCAAACCTTTCTGAAGTAAATAGGGGCCGATCGGAAAGAACAACGCCACTCCTGACGAGCTCCCTCCCACATGAAGACCAAGCAGCCGGTTCTGTTCATCCACCACCGGTGCGCCTGAATCGCCGTCCGCGCTGCGGTTGGAATAGCGCACTAATCCGGTAAAACGCACTGTGCCAAAGCCGGCAAACTTAATCTCCTCGGCCGTGTCACCGTTAAAGCCGAGGATCGATCCAAAGGTTTGACTGGCAGCTCCAAGCAGTTGGGTCACCATACTCTGCTGCCAGCTTGCCGGATCCTCGGTGGCGAACTCGCGGATCGAGTTGCCGGTGGCGAGCTGAGTTGTGCTTGTGTTCGCCGCCACGTCCGGATCGAGCAAGGCCAAAGCATGATCCGAGTCGGTCACGCCGTCCGCTTGAGATACGAACACGCTGAAGTCATCCTGCAGGATGCCGACTCTGTTTGCCTGCGAGTCGCAAGTGTCCGAGACCGGCTGCTGGATCACCTTTCGAAAGTCCACAACGTCCGCGAACGGTACGGGAAACTGCCCGCAATTCGCAATGACATGCGAGCAGCTGAGTAGGAAGACATCCGAGCTCTCCGCGCTAGTCTTGACCAGCACGCCTAATGTGCCCGAACCGGAGCAAAACAAACCGCCTAAAGCGCCGAGTTGCATCCTGCACCTACTTAGTGGACTTTGACAGCGACTTCACAACCGTTGCGACATCGAAGTTAATGCCGTAGGTCAAGTGCGTGCGCCAAGCTTCAAAAACGTTATCTCCGGTGAGCGGTTTCGCGAAATTGTGATAGAAATTCTTTTCGTCGAGCGTTGTACCAACGAAAACGTTCACGAAATTGAGGCCCATTGAGGCGGCGAACAGGTGATGTTTCAATGGCTGGCCGGCAATGGGCAAGCCGTACATAAGAACGGGTACCAGCTGGAACTTCATTTTCTTGGTGTCGCGCGGCAGGCCAAAATCAAAAACGGCATAGAGGTTATTCTTCTTGATCGTGCGCGCCGTCAGGCCGTTCGACGTGGAATCGTAAGCTAGGTTGTTGTACGACTTGATGGGCAGCGCCAGGCTGAAGTCATACCAGTAGCGGCCTTCGTCGTCATAGGTCTGAGTTCCAATCTGTGTATCCTTCCCATTGCTGGAGTAATTGGCGGTAATCGCAATGTCCGAGGGGTTCAGCGTGGTATCGAACTCACCCCCCGCGGCAAAGGGAGTAGCGGTGAGGTTGAACTTGAGCTCAATTGTGGTCCCACTTTGACCTTCAAGGGCGAGACCTATGATCTGTTTGAGGTCGAGTAATGGCGCTTTGTCCTTACTTGTCACATCTACGCTGTAAGCCAAGCTCGCAAGCTGGTCGAACCCGGACTTCACGAAATAGCCGTTAAAGGGAACGAGTTTCGCGCCATCCGCGGATTTCAGTGATATCTGCCCTGAAGCCCCAGTCTTGAGTAATTCGACGACGGTCCTTTCGAATGTCACCGACTTCCAAACCACTCCCGCAGCGCCTTCAAGAGTATCGAGGCTTGTGCCCTTCGCCTTGTTCGACGCGATCTCCGATTGCAGATCTTTGAGTTTGTTCTGAAAGTCTGGAAGATTTGGATTATCGGGATCTTTCTGAACTATCGTCGCCAAGCTGTTAGCGACGTCGGATGCGATCAGTTCCGCGGCGGATTGTGGGGGCTTCGGGATGGGCGGAGTCAACGTGCTCTGAAGTTTTACCGATCTTGAACCGGTGCGCAAATCATCTTCAACGGTCTTGCCGGAGATCGCTTCCAGAATGTGGAGATACACCAAGCCCAGATGCGTGCGGCCGAAGATCCGCGCATCCTTATAAGCGGCAGCCGCATGAATGTCACCCAGCGTTTCAACCGTGGGCGTCTTGTTGAAGTCGATGCTATACCAGTTCTGCTGGGCTGCAACGAGCTTTCCTGTCTGGTATTGGACGGCGTGAACCGCGAAGGCGTGGTTGGCTGAATTTGCCAACACCCTCTGAACCAGTCTAGCCGCCTGTTGTTCCGTCAATGACGCCGAAACCGCCGCTGGCTTGCCGTCTTCAGGCGGTGCGATAAGGCTCCAGTCGACAGCCTTTAAAGGCTCCGCGACAGTGAAGCTTTGTTTTTCGGCTGCGTGGCCTAGGCCCACGATTAAAATAAGTGGTGCGAGAAGAACTTTGTACGAGATTTTCATAACAACAGATAAAGCGCGAAGTTATGAAAAAAAGGGACATACTATTTCCGAGAGGTTTGTAAGCTGTCGTCAGGATAGTAAGTCGGGTAAATCATTCGAATTTCTTGTCCCCTTGCCCGCGGCTTTTCCGCTTATTTCACCAGGAGGCATTTGTGCCAGCAGCAACAATCGAAAAACCCATTTCGAAACTCGCTTACAAGGTTGGACGGAAGCGGCCGGTGGCCCGTGGTCCACGCTTGAGTCTGAAGAACTATCTAAACCGCGGAATCCCCGGTCCACCTCCCGCTTGTGACTACACAAAAGCCGCGTCGTCGGCCTTGTCCAAGACATATGGCAACGACAAGCTCGGCGATTGCGTCATCGCCGGTATGGCGCACGTCGTCGGGGTGCTAACGGCGAACTCGGGATAACAACCTTTCATCTACTCGCAGACCCAAATCATCGATCTTTATGGCGCCATCGGCGGCTATAAACCCGGCGATCCCGCCACCGATCAGGGTTGCGACGAACAAACCGCTCTTTACTATTGGGAGAACAAAGGAGCACCCGCCGGCAGCGGCCACCGGATCGCCGGTTTCCTTTCGGTTGATCCGACTGATCCGGTTGAATATCGCACGGCACTGTGGTTGTTTGAGAACTTATACTGTGGCCTGGAATTGCCCGATGAGTGGCTTGATCCGCAACCCGTTCCCGGCTTTGTTTGGGACGCCGCGGGTCCGCCAAACCCGGACAACGGCCACTGTGTCGCGGGGTTTGGGTATGACTCCAACGGCGTCACAATCAGCACCTGGGGGATGGAAGGCCGGATGACGGATGCGGCCATTGCTAAGTACCTGTCCCAAAACGAGCATGGCGACCTGTATACCGTCATCAGTCATGACGCCATTAACAGAGCTACGCAAAGGGCGCCGAATGGCTTCGATTGGAGTCAATTGGTTGCGGACTTCGATTCGCTCGGAGGCAACGTCCGGCCGGGTGATTCGCTGTGATATCGTCTGAAGTATTTTGAACTGGAGAAACTGATCTGGAGAAACTGATATGGATAACGAAATTCAAGATGGCCTCACGCCAATAACAAAAGCGTCTTTTGACGCCTTTAATGATGAAGACAAACTGGGATGGAAACCGTTGGACGATGACGCCACCAAGTTCATTCCCAAAGGATTTTCTATGATTACGGAGGGTTTGCTCAAGGGCAGGGCTGTCCCTCGCGCGTGCCACGCCCTTGAAGATCCGAACCAGACCGTCTGCAAGAAGCTTTCTTCTTTCTAGCCGGCGTAAATTGTTGACAACCTTCCATCCCGAGGCGTTCTTCGGATTCGAAGAGACCGTTCACTCCGATCTCGAGAATCCGTTGGACGTCTTTCGGCATTTCTTTCACAGAGAACTGCCCCCGCAAATCCATATTCTACCCTCGGAAAACTGCCTCTACTTCGTTTTCACCGCCGCTTCCAATAGACCGTACCGCGGCTGCATGTCAATCAGCCGCCGGAGATCGCACGAAAATGGCGTCAGCTTTTCATATCTCGACCGCGAAACTCTCGTCGGCAAATATATCTTCCTCGATTCGGCTCATGGGCTTCGCGTTCAATGGCTTGACAATTTCACCTTGGAAGTTACATTTGAAGGCCGGTCGCGGCTCGTATTTCTGAACAGGCTCACGGTGCGCCCTCCCGCGCGTGCCGTTCTGCGCAACACTGAGTCTTACCTCGGTCCATGTCACGACGAATCCGGTCTGTCCTTCGCCCTCTGCTTCGACACTGAGACTCGCTGTTTCTTTTGGCTTTTAGACGACAGTTCCGAGGTTCCGGAAACGTTCGTCCGCCACAACGGATGTCTGGAGTTCGGCGCGCGCTCAAAATTCATCTTTCTCGATGACCGGCAGCTATGCCGCCGCATTCTCATCGGCGTCTCTGCCGCGGAAATGCGAGCGAATAACTATTATGACGGCCCTTTCGATCAACTCCCCGACAATCACATTAAGAACGGCGAAGTCGAACTTCGGAAATACATCGAGCTAAATGACCCCGACCGCCGTTACCAGTTGGACGAATTCGGCTATTTCAAAATGCTGAAGGGCCGCCGCGTCGCGATTACCGCCTCCTGCAGCTATGAAACGCTCGACCAACTAACTGCCATCGCCGAATCGTATGAAGACTTAGGCGCCTGCGATGAATTCTACGCCAATCTCTTCTATCGCATGGATAAAGGCTAAAGGGTTTCAAGCAATCTTCCCAATCTCCAGGTCGTAGCGATGCGAAGCCAGCGCTTTGTTCGTCTGTTCAAACAACGGATCGAAGAAAAGCTTCCGTCCTTTGAGTAAGCGATGAAACGGCTTTGGGCCTGAGATCTCAACCGTTGAATGAGGGTCTTGTTGCACCTCCACCCATTGATCGAGCGAAACAGGGCGCTCGAACAGCGCCGGGTCGATCACCACATGCACCACGTCGTTAGCGAAGTGGCGGCACTTTACCACTGGCGCAACGTGAAAGCTCCATTTCACATAACCTGTGGGAGTTAGATGCGTTTGCACCTGCAGCGTCGGCAGTACCTGTTCAAATCCCTGGCCATAATTCCAGACCTTGCATGGCTCTAAACCGTCCTCAACCATGATCCGGCACATCTCGTGCGCCCGCGCATTGCAGCAGTCGGGCAGGTACTTAAATGGAATGCCGCTCGCGTGCTTGATTTTCTGGAATTCCCGCTGGGCGTCCGCGAAGCTGATAATTTCTCCTGTGCAGGTGCTATCAAAGATACCTCGACCGCGCGTAACCTGGGCCGGCGCTTCATGAATGTGCAGAATTTCCAAAGAGAAAGGGTCCGCCGCCACCCATAGTTCCTTTTTCGATGTGCGCGCTCGCTGTAGCGCCTTCTTCATGTCCGGGTATCGCTCATGGTTAAAACCGAGCGTAAACGTCGACGGTGCGGCGATAAAATTTATCAGCGCCGTCTGCCTCGATGGCGTCTCCTTGAATTCCTGAACCAGCCTTGATATCGGCAGCAGAATAGCTTCAGTCTCCTGCGTTTTTGGGTTTCCGGCTACAAATAACGGTCCTTTATGCCGCTGTTGGCGGATCATCTTCACAAAAAGATCGAATCTCGGGTTGTCCCTCGAAACTACGAATTGAGAGCCGTCACTCATATGCAGCTCGATTCGCTCGGTCTCTAGAGTCACTTCCGTAACATCGTTCAGCACTTCGGCAATCGTAGTTACTTGCTTCTTCATGGACACTCCATTTCAGTAGGATTTGATCGCCACAACCACGATGTCCGCCTGGCGTTCTAAGTTTGTAAAAAACAGGCAGTCTCCCTGCGTAGACATCCCAAGACTGTCGTAGGCTTCGTATTGGTTGGCCGGGAACAACCTTTGCGTCCTCAAGTCTCGCAGCCAAAGCATCTTGAGTTGCCCATCTACTCTGTATACGAGACGGCCGCTATCTCTGAGCCACACCGGCGACTCGCCGCCGTCCTTGCTCATCATCTCAATGCGTCCGCTTGTCACCTCTTGTGTCGCAATCCCGGCGGAGCTTCCGTCGCTGTTGTGCAGTCCGCCCGCCAGGAAGCGTCCATCGGGCGACCAGGATTTCGCCAGAAAGGAAAGCGGCGTGGAGGAAAGCGGCAAATGATAAGTGTTCGGGAGGGTCGCTGTTACCGGCGCAAGTTTTTCGGAATTCGCGTGCAAAAGATCCAGCAAGCGAATTCCCACTCCGATTTCCGTAAATGCCAGCTGTGATCCGTCGGGCGACCAGACCGGGTTCGCCGCCTCGCCGCGAGTGTTCGAAACGCGGTGCAACTGGCCGCCGGTCCGGTCCATCAGCCAAATCTCCCATTTGCCGCTTCGTGTAGATTGAAAGGCGATCCAGCGTCCGTCGGGCGACCAGCGCGGTACCCGGTCTGCGCTGGGTGAGTTCGTCAGTTGTACGGTCGCGCCGTCATCTGTCTTAGCCAGGTAAATGTTTTCGTGATGTCTTTCACTCGAGTAAGCCAAATACTTGCCGTCCGCGGAGGGTCCTATGCCCGCCGCCAGTTGCCCGTGCGAAGTTACATGAATCGGCTGCGGCAAACCTTTCAATTCGCCGCCCGGCCCGAACTGTACCCGGTAGATGCTCGTGCGAGACATATCTTGCATATACGCGAGAGTATTTCCGCCCCGCGCCGCGCTCAATTGGCCGATATACTGGTCGGGGACCGGAAGCGGTTCTGCATTGCCCGCGAACTCGCCCGTCGTTTCATTCAGGCGGATGCTCCAGAGGTTCATCGAACCGTTTCGGTCGCTGCAAAAATAGAGATGTCTGCCATCGAAAGACCAATCCGGACTCCACTGAATATCACCAGCCGGCGTCATAAAGTTCGGCTGGCCGCCATCCGTCGAAATAGTGCCCACCATCCGCTTTCCGTTGGCTACTTCGACAAATGCGATCCGCACGCCGCTGGGCGACCAGCGCGGCTGCCCGGCGTCCCCGTCATAAATCCGCCGCATGGCGCCGTTCAGCGTCGCCACCCACAAAGCGCTGTGTGTGGTTGTCTTGTGGTGTGGGTCGGTCAGTGCTTCCTCGGCGAACACGATGCGCCTTCCGTCCGGCGACCAAGATGGCTGGTGGCCGAATGAACTCAAGCGGCGTACATGAGACCCATCTACGTTCATGAGATAAAGGCCCCCTGCTGCTTTGTCGCGATTGGAATAAAACGCAACCGATCTCTCGTCGGGAGAGAACGCCGGCTCGGAATCGTCTCCCGGACTATTCGCCGTCAGGTCCACTGCCGCGCCGGAATCAATGCCTTGCAAATAGATATGCCACTGCCCCGTTCGGTTCGAAGCATAGAGAACGCGCTTCCCGTCGTGCGAAAGCGCCGGCAGAATCTGCTGCGCCGGCCCATCCGTGCTCCACAGCGTGATCACTTGCGATCGCGGATTCCAACTCTTATAGAATGTCAGGAACAAACCCGCCAACGCGAGCGCCAGAATGCCACCTGCCACCCAGTTGTTGAGCCTGTGCTTCCTCGTTGCCGGTCGCGGCTTTTGTCCCTCCAACGCCGCCACGAAATCCGGCGCTTTGGCAAACCGCGCGCCCGGTTCCTGTTCGAGACAACGTGCAATCGCCTTTCGCGCTTGCGAAGGCAGCGTGTGCATACCGCTCGCGTCGGTATCGCCCGTCAGCATCTCCAGCGCCACCACACCCAGCGAATAAATATCCGATGCCGCACCCGAGCGGCCATACTTGAGTTGCTCCGGAGCCGCATACGCCGGCGTGCCCGCTCGTGTGAAATGGTCCAGCGTCTTTTCACTATCCGATTCCGGCGCACGGTCTAGCAGCGCCGCCAATCCGAAGTCGGTAATGATCGGCTGTAACGCGCCGCCGCGGCTCACCAGTATGATGTTTGCCGGCTTGAGATCCCGGTGTATCACGTTTTCCGCGTGCGCCGCCTCCAGCGCATCGGCCATGGTCCGCAAGATCGGCGTCGCCTCCGCCAAGGCAATTTTCCCGCGGTCCTTAATATATTTCGCCAGACTCTCTCCCTCCAGCAATTGCATGGTAAGAAAGTGGCTCTGTATCTCCTTGCCGTCCGCCTCATTCAAAACAAATGGGAAGATATCGTGAATGCGGCATAGATTGGGATGAGTCACTCGCTGTGCGAGTTCTACCTCCCTGATGAAGCGCCGCGTCGCGTCGGGCCGCTGCCGTACTTCGGCGTTCAGCGTCTTAAGAGCCACCCGGCTCCCGGGCAGAGTTCGATTTGTGGCCTCATACACTTCTCCCATGCCTCCCCGGCCCAGAAAGCGCACAATCTGAAAGCGGCCCGCCAGCAGCTGTCCCTCGGCAAAGAGTGGCGGCGCGGCGGCTTCCTCCACCTCGCGCTCGGCCCAGTCGAACAGCGTATCTCGCGATTGGTATCCTTCCATCAGATGATCGAACTCGGCTCGCTCGTCCGCCCCGAGTGGCGTCTCCGGCCTCGGCGCGTCATGTGTGCTGTCCGGCTCGCGTTTGCGCTGGTCGGCCCACTGGCTGAACTCCCGTCGCAGCCTTCGCCATTTGGATGGTGTGGTCTCCATCTTCCGCCTCGTTAAGGCCGGGCTGGTACTAGCGCGCCGCTTAACCCATCTTCGCCGCCCGTCCGCCGTTCAAGACTGGCGCGCATCCAGGCCTTGGCGAAACCCCAGTCCCGTTTCACTGTCCGCACGGAGACCCCCAGCGTCTGCCCGATTTCCTCCTCCGTCAGGCCCGCAAAAAACTTCATTTCCACCACCGTTGCTGCCCGGTCGTCTATTAAGGCAAGTTGCTTCACCAAGTCATCCACTTCCAGAATCATCAACCAATTGTCTTCCGAAAAGAGAACCTCGTCCGGCAAGTCGACTCTCACATATTCGCCGCCTCGCCGCGCCGCTTTCCGCGCGCGGGCATAATCCACCAGCAGGTTGCGCATCACAATCCCTGCCAATGCCAAAAAGCCGTCGCGGTTCTGCATCGCTTTCGGGTCCACTGATGTCATTCGCACCCACACCTCATGCACGATTTCCGTCGGCTGCAGCGTGTGTCCCCGCCGCTCGCCACTCAGAAAATATTGCGCTCGCTTGCGCAGCTCACGGTAAACCGACTGATACGAAATTGGGCCCTCGTCCTTCTGCATCACTGGACCTAAGACCTCCTCTGCATGAAATAAGCGTTGAATCAGCCCCAAAAGGGACATAAAAACTTAAAAAACTCTCTGGCTCGGTTGCGCCTGTTTTTTCGCTTTTATTTCCGGGTTATTTAATCTTGGATCACTTATTCTATCTGTTATTACCATCGGTTTTTTACGGCATGGCAGTTCAGCAGACGCTTGAACTCCTTTATTCGTTACTTCCTTCCGGCAATTGGCGGCGTTACCAAAAGCAAATTTCGAAGGCGCTCGCCATCCTCGTCGGCTCCGTTTGGACCGCGTCAGCCTGGCGTCAAAACGGCACTACCCTTCCGTTCGACGAATTGCTTCTGGCGGGATTGGTCACCGCGGCTAGCGCTGAATTCGTCAACGCCGCCATCAAGCTCCTCATCTATGCGAAAGAAAGAAAAAAGGCGGCTGCGGCCGACGCCCTTTCAACCGCCGGCTCCATCAGTCTCGAAGCCGTCTCCCGCAAATGACTTGCCCAACCTCTGAGCGCAGGCTTCTTCGGTAACTTAGCCCTCGCATACAATGAGCGTTGCGAGCTCTTCGCTCACTGCGGACATTATCGCCGCATCGACGAAGAGATTCGAGAGAGGCAGCACCTTGCAGAAACGAAAATTACTGGCGCTCGATGGCGGTGGCATCCGCGGCGTATTGAGCCTGGGTATCCTCGCCAAAATTGAGCAAATTATCGGTAAGCCCCTGGGCGATTATTTCGATTACATTGGTGGCACCAGCACCGGCGCCATCATCGCCACCGGCTTGTCCCTCGGATTTAGCGTGGCCAAATTGCAGCAGTTTTACGACGATTGCGGGCCGCTCATGTTCGAGCCGCGCTGTCTGCTGCAGCGTTATAAGAGCTTGTATGCCAGCGATCCGCTGAAGGACAAGTTAATGGAGGCCTTCGGTGCCGCGCGTACCCTCGGCTCTGCCGACTTGAAACCCAAGCTTCTTATCATGACGCGCAACTGGACCACCGATTCGCCTTGGCCTGTAAGCAACAATCCAAAGGCCAAATATAACGATCTCAACCGCCCCGATTGCAACCTAAACATTCCCCTCTGGCAGTTAGTCCGCGCGAGTACGGCTGCGCCGATTTACTTCCCGCCCGAGGTTCTGAATTGGGCTCCTAACGACCCAAGCAAAAGCTTCGCCTTCGTGGATGGCGGCGTTACGCCGTATAACAACCCCGCCTTTCAGATGTACCGCATGGCAACTCTTCCCCACTACCACCTGGAATGGGAGAGCGGCGAAGACAATATGCTGATCATTTCCGTGGGCACCGGCTCCGCGCCCACGGCTGGACCGAACTACCAGAGCCCCGACCGTTCCATTCCCTCCCAAATCCCAGGTTTGATTTCGGCTCTCATGTACGCTGCTGAAGTGGATCAAGATATCAATTGCCGTGCCATTGGCCGCTGCGTCTTCGGCAACAAAATTGACCGCGAACTCGGCGATATGGTCTATACCAATCCTGAACCAAAGAAGGCTTTTCGTTACGCCCGCTACAACGCGGAACTAACCGGTGAAGGACTGGATGCCCTTCAACTCGCCCATTTCAAGCCTAACTTAGACGACCTCTTGAAGATGGATCTGGCCACGCCCGAGAACATTGCGCGGCTGCGCGAGATCGGAACGGCCGTTGGCGCCCTTGTTCAGCCAACCCATTTCGGCGCATTTCTCGTGTGAAGGAGATTTGAAATGCAGGCTTTTGTTGTTCGGCCATTCAATACTAAAGGCGGCATCGATTTCGAACTCGTGCACACGAAGTTAATCCTGCCCGCGCTGAGAGCAGCGGAGATCGCCGGTGGCACCACCGGCTCGATCCTCGAAGCGGGCAACATTCGCGAAGACATGTTCCAGTTACTGTTAGTCGCTGATCTGGTAATTGCCGACATCTCTATACACAACGCGAATGTTTTTTACGAATTGGGAATCCGCCACGCGGTGCGCGGGCGGCAAACGTTTCTGATCCGCGCCAAAGGAGTGGACGAAGTGCCGTTCGATCTGAAGACCGACCGCTATCAGACCTACGATGCGGCTAACCCGGCCGCGTCTTTGGAAGAGCTGGTGCAGGGACTCAAGGAAACGAAGGCGTCGAATCGAGTGGACAGCCCGGTATTCCGTTCGCTACCGGGACTCGAAGAGACGGAGCGTTCAAAGTTAAGCCCCGTCCCGCCGAGTTTCATTGAGGAGGTTGATCTCGCCGCCGGCAAGGCACAAGGCGGAAAGCTCGGTCTGCTGGCCAGCGAAGCCGGGCGATTTTCCTGGGAGCGGGAAGGCCGGCGCGTCGTCGGGCGTCGTCAATTCAAGGGAAAGTTTTTCATCTCCGCCCGCGAAACTTGGGAATCGGTGAAGCAGTTGGAACCCTACGATCCGGAAGCCAACCTGCTGCTCGGAACTATCTATCAACGGCTCGAGGATTTAATACAATCAGACCAATGCCTGCAGCGCATGCTGGACAATGCGGCCGCGCGCACCGAGCAGCGAGCGGAAGCTTTGGCATTGCGCGGCCGCAATCAAAAGGCCATGGGTCGTGAGCTTTGGAAAGGCCAAGACCAGGCCGCCAAGCGCCGGAGTGTGCTCGCTGATGGGCTCTTTGCCCAGGCGCGCGATTCCTATGCCGGCGGGTTCAAGTGCGACCTCGACCATTTCTATTCAGGCCTCAACGCCCTCTCTCTTTCCGTTCTGTTGCTCGAAATCATCGCGCAAGACCGGCAAGAGTGGCAGCAGATGTTCGATACCGACGCCAAAGCGGCCTTGGCCGAGGACGATCTCAAGACCAGCCGCGATCAATTGGCCGGAGCCGTGGGCTTATCCCTGGAAGCAGCGCAAGACGCCTGCGCCAAGTCTGGTAAATCGGATATCTGGCTAACTGTCTCGCAAGCCGATTACCTGTTCCTCACAGCGCAGCGAGATGCCGCCGTCGCCGTGGCCTACGAACGTGTATCGGCTGGTCTCTCGCCTTTTGATCGTGGCTCTGTGCGCGATCAACTCGAAATGTTTGCCGAATTGAACGTGCGCGCCGACCGCGCCGGCTTGTGCCTCAGACGATTAGGCCAGCCCACCGAGCCCGCGCCGGGATTGCGCCAGGTAATTCTCTTCACCGGCCACATGATCGATAAGCCCGACCGCAAAGAGCCGCGCTTTCCCGCCGCTGCCGAGCCGCTCGCCCGCGCCGCTATGGAAAAAGAAGTGCGGCAGCTGTTGGAGTCTTTGCCCGGACCTATCCTCGGAGTTGCCGGCGGAGCGAATGGCGGAGACATTCTCTTCCATGAGATCTGCGCGTCGCTAAAGATTCCAACGCGCGTTCTGTTGACCTTGCCCGAAGGGCCCTTTATCGCGGAATCGGTCGCCGGCGGCGGTCCCGCTTGGATCGCCCGCTTCAATACGCTGATGGCTACCCATCCCGGCAAGAATGAAGTGCAGGTTTTGAGCGGCTCGAAAGATCTGCCTTCTTGGATGCGAGCGCCTGTTGGCTATGACGTGTGGCAGCGCACTAATATCTGGCTGCTCGAAGAAGCCCTAGCCAGCGGCGCGCCCAATCTTTCCTTGATCGCTCTCTGGGACGGCAAGAGCGGCGATGGTCCCGGCGGCACCAAAGATCTGGTGGACCAGGCGAAGGATCATGGCGTCAATACGATCCTGCTGGATACCGCCACTGTCTTTGGCCAAGCGCGCCCTTAGGTTCCCGGATACGCATTGTCCACTAACGAGCGCAGCAACTGGTAAGCATCCTTATAAAACGCGAGGCCCTTCTCGAACTTTTGCCTCACGTCCGCCTTCGCACCATCCGTGTCGCTTGCCGCCAAATCGCGCAGCAACACACTTGCGATGTTCTTAACGGCCTCGCTCACCGCCCCTTCGCATGCCGCCATCGCCAGATCCCTGTCCGCAGTCCACATCAGTCGATCCTTCCTCGCGTCAAGCCTAACATCTCTAGCGTCAGTTGGTCGCCTTGCCCGCCAAAATACTTGTCCAACGCTTCCTGGAAGCCTCTCTTGTCCGCGCCTGCTTGACCAAACAGAGTCATCGACGATCGGAACTTGACTGCTTTCAAACACCGGATCTTGCGCCGTCACAAAGCGCTGCAATCGCGTTCGTAGCCCAGACGGCCGCCGCTTCTCAACCTGCGCCAGCTCGATTTCCCCCTTGTAGAGGTTGCCGCGCAACGTTCAGAGCAAACCGCTTAACTGCTCCGGTTTGAGGCCGCAATCGGATAGAATTTTTCGCAATAGCCCTAAGCCCAATGTGCGTGTGCGTAGGGGAACAACCGTTGCGCGGCCATCTGGATGCCGGAGAAAATAGTGGCTCCCACGAGTTCGTTCGGTGACGAAGCCGGCTCGTTCCAAGCCCGCACGAGTTCTTTCCCAGTTGGCCTGGGCAGCGTGCTCATGCCGCGATCGTCACTCGCTGGATGCCGATAAACTCCAAGCTGCTCGGCTCGTGGCCCTCAGCCTCCAGGCAAAGTTCAATAGCCTCGCGGATCTCCACCATCAGTTCGTCAAGTGAAGTCGCGTCAGTGTGGCATCCCGGCAGTTGAGGCACCGACGCAACGTAGACGCCCTCCTCATCCCGCTCGATAACAACATCGAATTGGCGCGCCATAGTGTCAGTCTACCAGCGCACTCACCGAAGGAGCCACCCTCCACCTGAATGCTTCCACTTACTCATTCTCCGCCGTCAGCTCCACACCTTCATAAGCTTCGCGCAACTCGACCGAAACGCCAAGACACTCGATCATCACCGTCGTATCCAGGCCCTCATACGTGTGCAATAACCACTCATTGCCGGGCGTCTTGCGAAATGTCTCCACGCGCGCTTGATCCTGCGCGATAAGCACATACTCTTCAAACGAAGGAAGCCGCCGGTACAAGTTGAACTTGCCGCCGTAGTCGTAATCGGCCGTAGAGGGCGATAGCACCTCGACAATCACCCTCGGATTGGTAATCGTGTCTTGTTGTTCGTCCGTCAACTCAGGCTTCCCGCAATACACAAGTAAGTCAGGAACGACAAACTTCGTCGGACTCACGCGTACCCGCAGACCCGGTACAACCTGGCACCCTGTCTTGGCCAGCTGGCGATCTAGCGAGCCAGCGACATGCAGACCAATCAGCGCGTGAGACAAGGTCACGGCCACCAACGGAAACATCTCGCCTTCGTGGTATTCGCTCTTGACCTCCGCCGCGCGGTCAAGCGTCAAATACTCTTCAACGGACAGCTTTGCAACTGGAGCGGCGCTCATAAAGCCATTTTACAGCGCGCACCCAATCCCGCGAGCCGCATCGATTCACGGCTGCAAATAAATTACCAACGTCCTTCCATCCGACGTGAACCCGCTCCCCGTCGCCGTCTTCGCCTCTCTCACCGGATTCGTCGCCATCATATATTCTTCCTTCGCCACCAACCCAGTATCCTGCAACCCTTGCCCAATATAATCGCGTTCTCCATCCGTCGCTGGATCAATCCTATGTGTGATTCCATTGTTCCGGCTGTCTTTATCGAAACCGACATCATGCGTTCCCGCACCCGCCCACACCTCCTCGCCGCCATCCGTGAACGGCGCTTTCCAAATCCGGAAGTGATGCCGTGATTCAACCACCCGCAGCGGGTCCGCCTGCGCATAACCGAAATCCTGCACTCGCCCGAACAACTCCAGCGGACTCATCGGCATCATCAAATAAGCTTCTCGCGATAGGCTCGTCAACAACCCATGCAAAACCGCGTCTCGCTTGGTCTTATCAACCACCACCCAACCCGCGTCCGCTAGCGCCGTTTGCATTTTTTCCTGCGAACCCACAATGACGAAGTTAACCCTGTCTCCCAAATTGCCCAGTGCGTCCGTGACACGAGTCGGAATTTGATCCAACATCTGTTGCGTCAACAAAGAGACGCGCATCGCCACATTGGCGGCTGCCGCGGTTCCCTTCGTCACCTCAATGACAACGTGATAGCTCCCCGCCGCCGCACTCTGCCCGCTTTGCTGATTGATGCCTAAGAACAATTGGCTATCGATCGGCACGGTCTTTTTAATTTGCGCTCCAATTAGAAAAGCTCTCGCAGCCGGGTGGTCGCCGAACCGTCCAATCAACGCACCCCGGCCCGCATTCGTCACCGGATATTGCATTAGCAAATCGGTCCAGGCGCGCGCCAGTCCCTCCGGCCCGCTGCTATGCGCCGCATCGAACTGAATACTCCCGCTGGCGCTGATCGTAACGCTGTCGCCGGCCTTCAAATCCAAGCCGCTATCGGTCCACGGCTGATTCGCGGCAACCTCTAACTCTTTCCTTTGCCCTGCGCAAAGTAAGGCTACTGCCACCAGCGCAACGAATACTACCCGCATTCCGTGTCTATTTGCGCGGCTCGCTGCTCGGCGGCACCAATCCACGAATCCGCATGTAAGTCACCATGTTGCCGTAATGCTCATCCAAATGCGCAATGTTGACCGTCAACACCGTCAGCTTCGCCATCTGCATGCCCATCAAACTCACAATCTCCGACGCGTGGTCGTCCGTCATGCTGCTATACGCTTTATCGCAAAAGTCCTTAGAGTCTTTCAGCGCCTGCACCAGATCGGCTTTCGTCGTTTTGGTTTTCTCAATGCTCACCGCGGGCGGCTTCTCGCCGTTCACAATCGCGCAGAACATATTCTGCGCATCGGCGGCATGCCCTACCAGTTCGCCAAAGCTGCGCACTTCCGGCGTCGGCTTGAATGTATAGCTCGCTTCCGGCATTTTTTCAGCAGCCGCTACCACATTGCCGGCCACCATGCCGTAGAACACTTTGTCGCCCGTGCTGAGCGGATTTTGGCCGAACGACAACGCCGCGGTTGCCGTCAATAACGTGAGATAGCTGAGGGTTTTCATAACCCCTACAGTCTACGCCACGTTGCTTTCGACTGGCAACTCAAGCGCATGCTGGAATTTGCATTCCTTGTTCGGGCACTGCGCCACCGGCCCCGCTTTGAGGAACTTTTCAATCAAATAACTGCTGCCGCATTCCGGACACTTCTCCTGAATCGGTTTGCCCCACGCCACAAAGTCGCACTCCGGATAGCGGTTGCAGCCGAAGAACGTTCGTCCGCGCTTCGATCGCCGCTCCACCACTTGCCCTTCCGTGCAATTCGGGCACGGCACGCCGATGGTCTTCTGCTTCACGAACTTGCATTTCGGATAATTGCTGCAAGCCACAAACTCCCCATAGCGCCCAAACTTCTGCACCAGGTTGCTATCGCATTGCGGGCACTTCTCTTCAAGCGGCACGTCTTTCCGCTGCTCGCCGCCAATCTGTTTCGTCGTCTTGCATTCCGGATAGCCCGAGCACGCAAAGAACGTGCCAAAGCGCCCCTTCTTCAACACCATCGGGCGGCCGCAGTTTTCGCAATATTCCTGCTCGTCCTGCTCGCCCAAGTCGCCGTTCTTCTCAATATCCGGCAGATCCACCGTCAACTCGCGCGTGTTGGTACATTCCGGATAGCCCGTGCAAGCCACAAAGCTGCCGTGCTTGCCCCACTTGATCACCATCGGCTTGCCGCACTTATCGCACACCAGATCGGTGGGCTTTTCCATGCGCTTGATGTTGGTCATGTTGCGCTCGGCATGATCCAAATCTTTCTCGAAGCGGCCGTAAAACTCCGCCATCGCCACGCGCCATTCCAGCTTGCCGTCTTCTATTTCGTCCAGTTCCTCTTCCATGCGCGCCGTATAGGTCACATCGAAAAGGTCGCTAAAGCTTTCGAGCAGCAGATCCGTTACCACCATGCCCAACTCGGTAGGCACAAACTTGCCGCCTTCCTTCTTCACATACTCGCGGTCTTGAATCGTCGAAAGAATCGACGCGTACGTGGAAGGACGGCCCACCCCGTCGGACTCCAACTTCTTGACGAGCGTCGCTTCGTTGTAGCGCGGCGGCGGCTCCGTGAAATGCTGTTCTGGCAGAATTTCCTTGAACCTCAGCGTTTCGCCTTCGGTCACAGCAGGCAGCTTGTGCTTCAGGTCTTCGTCTTCGTCGTCTTTCTGATCCTTGCCTTCTTCGTAAACTTTCAGGAAGCCTTCAAACTTGAGAACGCTTCCCGTAGCACGGAAAACATACGGCGTTTTGCTCTTGCCTTCCGTGCTGACATCAATCGTCGTCTGGTCCAGCAGCGCCGGATTCATCTGCGACGCGATAAAGCGCATCCAGATCAGCCGGTATAACTTCAGCTCGTCTTCCGCCAGCAGCTTTTCCAAAGACTCCGGCGTCCGCAGAACCGAAGTGGGCCGGATGGCTTCGTGCGCGTCTTGGGC
>Ga0302319_10002289_pt1 | contig 41696 bp, 30 predicted proteins | sample Bog_T0_2_FD_203319 | JGI IMG/M metagenome (GOLD analysis project Ga0302319, IMG submission 203319) | Peat permafrost microbial communities from Stordalen Mire near Abisko, Sweden - Bog_T0_2 | ecosystem: Environmental > Terrestrial > Soil > Wetlands > Peat | place: Sweden: Abisko, Stordalen Mire... | reverse complement strand
GGTGGCGTCCTGGGTCGGGGCGACCGACAGGGACTCGATGTTGTAGCCGCGGCTGGAGATCAGGCCCGTGACGCGGGTCAGGGCTCCAGCCTCGTTCTGCAGCAGAATGGCGATGACGTGGCGCATGGGCCGACAAGGATACGGTGCCTGCCACTTGGGCGCCAGAGCGGGAAATGCTAGGCTTTACGTCGTGAAAGACCGTTACGACATGTCAAATCAGGGAGCCCACCCGCTGGCCGGCGCGAGCATGACCGGTGCGGAGATGGTCGTGCAGGTGCTTGCCGACGAGGGTGTCGACACCATTTTCGGCTATAGCGGCGGCGCGATCCTGCCGATCTACGACGCCGTGTTCCGCTTCAACCTCGATCACCAGGCGGCCATGCCGCTGATCGTACCGGCCAACGAACAGGGGGCCGGTTTCATGGCGGCCGGCTACGCCCGCGCGAGCGGCAAGGTCGGGGTTGCGATGGTCACTTCCGGCCCTGGCGCCACGAACATGGTTACGCCGGTCCGCGACTGCATGGCCGACTCCATTCCGATTGTCGTGATCTGCGGTCAGGTAGCGCGCAGCGCGATCGGTACCGACGCGTTCCAGGAGGCCCCGGTGCCCAGCATCATGGGCGCGGTTGCGAAACACGTATTTCTGGTCACCGACCCGACGCGTCTCGAAGCCACGGTACGCACCGCGTTCGAGATCGCGCGCACCGGGCGCCCGGGACCCGTGGTGCTCGACATCCCGAAGGACGTGCAGAACTGGAAGGGCGTGTTCCACGGATCGGGACGCCTGCCGATCCCCGGATACCGCCAGCGCATGAACCGCGTCAGCGCCAATCGCCTGCCTGAATCGGCCTGCGCGAGCTTCTTCGCCGCGCTCGGTGCCGCGGAGCGGCCGCTGATCTACGCCGGCGGCGGCGTCGTAAACGGCAACGCTGCGGCTGCGGTGCGCGAATTTGCCGAGTATCTCCAGATCCCTGTCGTCACGACGCTGATGGGCATCGGTGCGGTCGACACGACCAGCCCCTTGAGCATGCGCATGCTCGGGATGCACGGCACGGCGTTTGCGAATTACGCAGTCGACGACTGCGACGCCCTGGTCGCGATAGGCGCGCGCTTCGATGACCGAGTGGCCGCCAATCCGCCGAAGTTCGCGCCCAGGGCGAAGTTCATCGCGCACTTCGACATCGACGGTTCGGAGATCAACAAGGTCAAACGCGTCAACTGGAGCCATGTGGGCCTGGTGCCCGACGCGCTGGTTGCGCTGCTCGATTACGCCAGGCGCAGCGGCTTCAGGCGGGACTGGTCGGCATGGGTCGCGACCTGCGCGGAGCTGCGCGACAGGTATGCGATGAACTACGATCGCGGCAGCGAGCTGATCCAGCCGTATTACCTGATCGAGGAGATCAACCGCCTGACCCGCGGCGAGGCGATCATCGCGACCGGTGTCGGCCAGCATCAGATGTGGGCTGCGCAGTACTTCGATTTCCGCAGTCCGCGGCTGTGGCTGACCTCGGGCAGCATGGGCACGATGGGATTCGGCCTGCCGGCAGCGGTCGGGGCGCAGTTCGCGGAGCGCAAGCGCCTGGTCATCGATATCGACGGCGATGCCAGCATCCGCATGAACCTCGGTGAACTCGAGACCGTGACGACCTACGACCTGCCGATCAAGGTCGTCGTGCTCAACAATCTCGGCGACGGCATGGTCAAGCAGTGGCAGAAGCTGTTCTTCAAGGGACGCCTCAGCGCCAGCGACAAGAGCCTGCACAAGAAGGACTTCATCAAGGCAGCGCAGGCCGACGGATTCCAGTATGCGGTGCGGCTAGACGCCAGGGCGGATGTGCCACGCGTCGTCGCCGAGTTCATCAATTTCCCGGGGCCCGCGTTCCTCGAGGTCATGATCGACGTCGATGCGGGTGTCTATCCGATGGTCGGGCCGGGCCAGGCCTATGACGAGATGATCACCGGCGACCACATCCCCTCGCGGGCGCCGGTCGACGCGGCGGCCCCCGACGAATCGGAGATGTTCTGAGGTCAGGGCCCGGGTCGATATTTCCTGGCGCCTTCGCGACGCGCAGGGACTTCCCCGTGGTCAGTTGGCCGGTTTGGCGATCGGTTCGGTCGTCAGCGCCTTGAGTTTGGCCTCATCGAGGCGCTTCGCGAACCCCGACATGCTGGCCTGCACCGCAGGATTCGATGCGAGTTCCATTCCGGCAACCTGGCCGAGAGCCTGAAAGCTGAGTTGAAGCGCGGCCGGACCTTCGTACTGCAACGCCATCTTGGTCTTTTCCCGGCAGGAAACCGTCAGGAGCTTCATGACGAGGTCGCTTATCTCAGCGTTTGAGTTATCAATATCGGAGGCTTTCGCGGCGCTCAAGGGTGCGACGCTCGGGTGCGCCGAAAACGCAATGAAAATCCATCGCGCGAGAGCTACGCGGTCGTTCTGCGTGGTCGATGCAACAAGGCACTTTGAGAGATCGTCCGTGTAGGGACCGGCGAACGCGGTCGTTGCGAGAGACAGGAGGCCCGATAACGCGGCGGCAACCCGAAGTTTCATATGGACTCCAGTATGCAGGCGGTCGCTGACGCTGACAGACCGGAGAGAACGGCAAAGGTCGTTCCGCCGGCTTCGCGGCAATGGATGCGGAGCCACCTTATCCGATCCCCGGGGACTCGTTGACGGCTGTCCAGGCACTTCCTGCCCGGCTGCTGCGCACCGCCGCATCGACGAACGCCATGCCGCGCAGGCCGGCATCGATCGTCGGTACCAGCGAGGACTGCAGCGAACCCGTATCGCCGGCACGGACGAGTGCGGCAAAGTCGCGGTAGATGTTCGCGAAAGCCTCGATATAGCCTTCCGGGTGACCGAGCGGCAGGCGAAATGCCGCTCTCGCGACCTCACCCAGTGCGGGTGCATTCGCCCCGCCGTGCAGGATCCGCGTGTCGCCATCGAGCGCTGACAGGGTGAGCCTGTTCGGAGCGTCGTGCGACCAGGCAAGTCCGCCGCGCTCGCCGTAGACCTTCAGCGTCAGGCCGTTACGCTCCCCCGCCGCGATCTGCGAGGCCACCAGCACCGCGGGCGCACCGTTGCCGAGGCGCAGCAGGACGTTGCAGTCGTCGTCGAGGAGCCGGCCCGGCACGACGCTGCTGAGCTGGGCTGCGACCTCCGCCACGCGCAGGCCGGTCACGAATTCCAGCAGGTTGAAGGCGTGCACGCCGATGTCGCCGATGCAGCCGCCGATGCCCGCCTGCGCCGGGTCGCAGCGCCACGCCGCCTGACGCTGGCCGGTTGACTCGATCCGCTCGGCGAGCCAGCCCTGCGAGTATTCGACCACCACCTTGCGTATGGCGCCGAGGTCGCCGCGCGCGCAGATCCTGCGGGCCTCGCGCACCAGGCCATAGCCGGTGTAGGTGTAGGTCAGGCCGTACAGCCGGCCGGAACGCTGGACGAGCTCGCGCAGCGTCAGACCTTCAGCGAGGGTCGCCGTCGCCGGCTTGTCGGAAAGCACATGAAACCCCTGTTCGAGGGCGGCCTTCGCGACGGGCAGGTGCAGGTGATTCGGGGTCACGATGGCGACGAAGTCGATCCCATCGTCGCGCTGGCGTTCGCCGGCGAACAGGGCCGCGTAGCTCGAGTAGCTGCGCTCCGGCGACAGGCCGTAGTGCAGGCCGGCCTCGCGCGAGCGGCCGGCATCGCTGCTGAACGCGCCTGCCACGAGGCGGATATTCCCGTCCAGTTCGGCGGCCATACGGTGCACCGGCCCGATGAAGGAGCCGGCACCTCCTCCCACCATCCCGAAGCGAATGCAACGCGATTTGTCTGAATCCGGCATGACTTCATTGTGCCAGTTGCGCATGGCGACCCCAAGCGATTACCGTAGCGGGATGCCATTCGTGACCACCCGGGATATGAAGCGCTCCTATGACGTGATCGTCGTCGGCTCCGGCGCCGGGGGTGGGCAGTCGGCCTATACGCTGTGCATGGATGGCGTGAAGGTACTGATGCTGGAGGCAGGGAGGCGTTACACGCCGGCTGCCGAAACCCCGATGTTCCAGACGCCGGACCAGGCCCCGCTCGGCGGCGAAGCCACGCCGGACAAGAACTTCGGCTGGTTCGATGCGACCGTCGATGGCGGCTGGGAGGTTCCCGGCGAGCCGTACCTGCGGGCCGCAGCGGACGATCCGGGTACCTTCAAGTGGTGGCGGGCGCGCATGCTGGGCGGCCGCACGAACCACTGGGGGCGCATTTCGCTGCGCAACGGCCCCTACGACTTCAAGCCGTTCACCCGCGACGGCCTGGGTTTCGACTGGCCTATCGGCTACGACGACCTGCACTCCTATTACGACAAGGTCGAGATGCTCGTCGGCGTGTATGGCAGCAATGAAGGCCTGGAGAACACGCCGGATTCGTCGCCGGGCTGCCTGTTGCCGCCGCCGGCGCCGCTGGTCAGCGATCATTTGGTGCGCCAGCGCGCAAAGCGCCTCGGCATTCCGGTGGTCCCCGGCCACCGCGCCGTGCTGACCCAGCCGCTGGACCATCGGCGAATCCCGGCGCTGCTGCATCCCGGCAACCCGACCGCGCAGCGGATCCTCGCGAGGGACATGAGCGAGCGTGCCGCCTGCGTCTGGGCGACACCCTGCGGCCGCGGCTGCACGCTGCGCGCCAACTACCAGTCGACGACCGTGCACCTGCCGCCGGCGCTGGCCACCGGCAACCTCGACATCAAGACCGATGCAATGGTCTACGAAGTGACCCTGGGCAGCAACGGCCGGGCAAACGGGGTCGGCTTTGTCGACCGCGTCACCGGCAGGCACGAACACGTGTCGGCGCGGGTCGTGATACTCGCGGCGAGCGCCGCCGAGACTGCGCGCATCCTGCTCAATTCGCGCCCGGCAGGTTTCCCCGACGGCCTCGCCAACTCCAGCGGCAAGGTCGGCCGCTACCTGATGGATACGGTCGGCGCCGACCTCAGCGGCCAGATCCCGCTGCTCGAGAGCCTGCCGCCGCTCAATGAAGACGCCGCCGACGGTCACCAGCTGTACGTGCCGTGGTGGCTCTACAAGGAACAGCATGCCGGCAAGCTGGGGTTCGCGCGCGGCTATCACATCGAATTCGGCGGCGGCAAGCGCATGCCGGACGCGGGAACCGCGGCCGGACTCGAATGGCTGACCGGCGGCAGCTATGGCGCGAAGTTCAAGGAGGACGTACGGCGTTACTACGGCTCCTTCGTCGGCTTTGACGGCCGCGGGGAGATGATCCCCAACGAGCATTCGTACTGCGAAGTGGATCCGTCCGTCAGGGACAAGTGGGGCATCCCCGTGCTGCGTTTCCACTGGAAATGGTCGGATCACGAACTGCGTCAGGCCGCGCACATGCAACGCACCTTCGCGGATATCATCGAGGCCATGGGCGGCCGTGTGCAGGGCAAGGTTCACGAAGACGGGGCCAGGGCGATCGCGCCCGGCGGCTCGATCATCCACGAGGTCGGCGGTGCGATCATGGGTGCGGACCCGAAGACCTCCGTGACCGATCGCTGGAACCAGACCTGGGATGTCGACAACCTCATCGTCGCGGACGGCGGCGTGTTCGCCTCGAACGCCGACAAGAATCCGACGCTGACGATCATGGCGCTCGCGTGGCGCGCGTCCGACCGGATCCTCGAGCGCATGCGTCGCCGGGAGCTGTAGATGGATCGACGTACGAGCATCAAGTGGATGTTTGCCGCCGGCGCCGCGCTGCCTGCGCTGTCGCGTGGCGGCGCATCGGCCGCAGCCGCAGGCACAGCCGGGTACGGCACGGATCCGCGCATGACGGAGCCCACGCATCCGGGCGAGTTCTGGCCGCTGACGCTGACCGCGGCGCAGCGCCGTCTCGTCGCCGTGCTCGCCGACATCATCATTCCGGCGGACGATCATTCCCCGGCCGCTTCGGCTGTCGGTGTCGTCGACTTCATCGATGAATGGGTCAGCGCGCCATATCCCGACCAGCAGGCGGATCGCCCGATCATCATTGCGGGCCTCACGTGGCTGGATGCCGAGGCGAGGCGGCGCCAGGGCAAGGATTTTGCAGCTCTTGCGGCCGCGGAGCAGCATGCGATCTGCGACAGGATTGCGTACGAACCGCGGGCCATCGAGCCGTTGCGCGACCAGGCGCGTTTTTTCGCCAGGTTCCGCGATCTCGCCGCGGGCGGCTTCTACTGCACGCCTGCGGGACGCAAGGACCTGAATTACATCGGCAACGTGGCGCTGGCGCGCTTCGAGGGTCCGGATCCGGAACTGTTGCGTTCGCTCGGCCTGATATAACAACGATCGTCTGACGGGGGAGTCGGCATGAGGAATTCATTGATCCGTGGTGCGCTGCTGATGGCCGCTGCCTGCGCCCTGGCCTTGTCCGGCAGCGCATCCGCCGCGTCGGCGTGGCAGTCGCTGCTGCCGGGCTCTGGGCCTGCGGCGTGGCGCGGCTGGGAGTCCGATGGAATGCCCGCAGGATGGCATGTCGCGCACGGCGTCCTGTCCAAGGACGGTTCCGTCGATGATCTGGTCACGACCCGCGAGTATGCGAACTTCGAGCTCGAACTCGAGTGGAAAATAGGCAAGGGCGGCAACAGCGGCATTTTTTATCGCGGCACGCGCGAATACGACCACATCTACTGGAGCGGCCCGGAGTACCAGTTGCTCGATGACGCGAATGCGCCGGATGGCGCGCAGCGCGAGACCGCAGCGGGCGCAGCCTACGCGGTGTACGCTGCGCCGGCCGGCGTCGTCGCGCCCTACGGGCACTGGAACCGGACGCGGCTCATCGTGCAGGGAAATCATGTCGAGCACTGGCTGAACGGCCGCAGGATCGTCGAGTACGAACTGAAGAGTGCCGACTGGAAAGCCCGCGTAGCCGCAGCCAAGTTTTCCGCCTATCCGCACTATGGACTCGCCGACAAGGGCCTGATCGGCCTGCAGGGCGACCATCCCGGCACGCTCGAGGTGCGGCACATCAGGATCCGCGAGCTTCCTTGACCAGACCGCGCAAGGAGCGGGAAGGCCGCCTGACACTGGCGGACCTGGCGAAGCTCGCCGGCGTATCGAAGATGACGGTGTCCCGGGCACTGCGCAACAGCAAGCTGGTACAGGAGGAGACGCGCCACGCCATCCAGCAGATCGCCCGCAAGCACGGCTATCGTCCCAACCTCAGTGCGCGCAACCTCCGTCTCGGCCGCAACGACCTGGTCGCCGTGCTCGTCGAGATGGTGCCGTCGCCGAACCGGCCCATGTCGGGGCCCTATCCGCTGGAGATCCTCGGCGGCATCTGCCAGGAGATGACCTCGCGGGGTTTCGGACTGATGCTGACGACGCTGCAGAACTGGACCGCGCAGAGCACGCATCACGCCGATGGCGTGATCCTGCTCGGACAGGGCGCCCATGACACCGCGGCAAAGAGCCTCGGCACCGCGGGCATCCCCTTCGTCGTCTGGGGTGCGCAGCGTGCCGGCAACCCTTATGTCGTCGTCGGCAGCGACAATCGCCGCAGCGGCGTCCTGGCCGCCGAGCGCCTGCTGTCCCTGGGACGCCAGCGTCTCGTGTTCCTTGGCGACACGACACATCCGGAGCTGGCCGATCGCCACGAGGGCTTCGTCGAGACACTGCAGGCCGGCGGCGCGACGCTGATCGCGAGCGTACCGACCGCATTCACGTTTGCCGCCGGCGTGCAGGCGACGCAACAGCTGCTCGCGCACCGCGCGCAGCAGTTCGACGGCGTGTTCGCGTGCAGCGACCTGCTCGCCATGGGCGTCGTGCGTGCACTGATCGATCACCGGGTCCACGTGCCGGGCGATGTCGCGGTGATCGGGCATGACGATTCCGCCGCCGGGGCGGGCTTCGTTCCCGCGCTGACATCGATCCACCAGAACTGGGCCGATGGCGGCGTGCTGCTGGCGCGCAAGATGCTCGAACTCATCGACGGGCGACGCGCAAAGTCCGAGCAGCTGCCGACGATGCTGATCGTCCGCGAGACCTGATTCACAGCGCAACGCCCCGGGGTACCCATGCAAACTTCAGCAACCGGCCATGCCCGTCGCGCCTGCCTCCGTCCGGCGGCGCTGATGATCGTTGCCCTCGCTTCGGCGTGGCCCCTGTCCGGCGCTGCCGCGGCGCCCGCTCCCGGCATGGTCGAGGCGCCCTGTCCCGACTCGGGCCCCCGCCCGGCCGAACTGAATGCCCGGACAGACCTCGAGCTGAATGCGCAGGAGCCTGACGCGGCCGCTGCCCACAGGCCCTTCGAGCCCGCGACCCAGGCCTGGTTCGCCGCGCAGGAAGAGGAGAGCCGGCAGGACTGGGCGAGCCTGTGCCGCTTCGAGAAGGATGATGCGGCGCTCGCTCACGGTCCGCCGGTCGTCGCGGTGTTTCTCGGCGACTCGATCACCGAGAACTGGCTGCTGGCGGATCCCGCGCTGTTCAGCGGCGGTGTCGTCAATCGCGGCATCAGCGGACAGACCAGTCCGCAGATGCTGGTCCGTTTCGAGGCCGATGTCGTCGCGTTGCATCCGCGTGTCGTGCACATCATGGCCGGCACCAACGACCTTGCCGGGAACACCGGTCCGACCTCGGCGCGGCAGTTTCAGAACAACATCGTGGCGATGTGCGACCTGGCCCGCAGCCACGGGATCCGGGTGGTGCTCGCCAGCATCCCGCCGGCCGCACTGTTCCCGTGGCGCGTCGGCGTCAGGCCTGCCCCGCAGATCCGCGAACTCAATGCCTGGCTGCGACATTACGCCGCAGAGCGCAAGCTCGTGTACGTGGACTATTACGCGGCGCTCGCCGGCCCCGAGGGTGAGATGCGCGCGGATCTTACGCATGACGGCGTGCACCCGCATCGCAAAGGCTACGCGCTGATGCGGCCGCTCGCACAGCACGCCATCAGGGCCGCACTCGCCAGACGCTGATCCGGCGGCCTCTAGGGTTCCGGCACCACGTCGAAAGCCACGGTCATGCGTGCCTGGCTGCTGGAGAACGGCACCGTACCGTGCCAGGCGTAGGACGGAAACAGTACCAGCATGCCGACGGCGGGGCGCACGACATGTTCCACACCGAGCGGCGGTGTCGTGATCAGACCCGGCTGCCCGAACGTCAGGGTACCGTCGGGCGTCGTCGCCTCCGACATCCCGTCGGGGAGCTCGATGTAGCACGCCGACGAGATCCAGCCGGCCGGATGGGTGTGGATGGTGTGAAACCCGGATGAGTGCAGTCGCACCGACCAGCTGCCGCTGAACCGCCAGCGGCCCGTATTGCGACGGCGCAGCGGATCCGCGCCATGCCCGATGTGTGCCAGGTAGCGGTTGATCGGCGCGGCGAAAACCCGAAACAACGCGCTGATGGCGGGATCCTCGCTGCGCGACAGGTCCACCGGCGTCTCGGTCCCGCCGCGCAGCGACTGGAACAGCAGCGGATGGCCGTGCGGATTATGCAGCCGCATCAGGCTTTGCCGGAGGTCGGTCAGAAAGCTCGCGAGGTCGGGCCAGCCCGCAGGGGTCTCGAGCTGCATGGGCACGACGAGGTTCCGATAGTCGCAGACACTGGTGTAGCGCTCGTCGCCGAGTAATCGCCATGCCGTGGTCTGCAGCGCGATCAGGTACTGGTTGTCGGGAGACCCGGCCAGCAGCGACTCGCAGTTGGCGAGCGCCGCACGTGCATCGCCGACGCCGAGTTGCGCCGCCACCATCAGGGTACGCGCAGCGGGATTGTCCGGCAGGCCGCGCACCGCACGCGTGGCCAGTTCCAGCGCCGCCGGCGGATCGAATTCAATTGCCGCGAGTCCCGCCCGCAGCAGCAGTACGGGCGGCGCCTGGGGTTTTGCCACCAGGCGGGCGAGGCACGCAAAGGCGCCGCGTGCATCGCCGCTGCCCTGGACGATCGCCGCCTTCGCCGCCAGCAGCGTGGCGTCGCCGGGATAAGCAGCGAGCGCGTTGTCAAAGGCGGCGGTCGCCTGGGAGAGGTCGCCGGTGCGCAGCCAGACCAGTTGTGCGAGCTCATGGTGCGCCTCGGTATGGCGCGGCTCGAGGCGCACGCATTCCCGAAACGCAGCCTCGGCCTCGTCCGAGCTGCCCTGTGCGTTGAGGCTGCGGCCGAGCAGGCGGTGCAGGGAGGCATGCTGGTAACCGGACCCGATCAGCGACCGGGCGAGGCGCACGGACTCCTCGTGCTGGTTGGCCGTGGCGAGCGCGATTGCCAGGCCGTGTGCGGCGGCAGCGTTGCGCGGTACCGCCGCCACGAGGCGCCGGTAGCCTTGCACGGCCTCATCCTGTCGGCCGAGTGCGGCGAAGGCCGCAATGTGCTGCGCGGCAAGTTCGGCGTCGGCCCGGCCGCTCGCGCACCAGGGAGTGGCCACGCGCAACGCGTCTGCCGGGCGGTGGCTGTCGTTGTAGTAGCGGGCAAGCACCAGCGCGGCCCGCGGGTCGGGCGACGACCCTGCGACCGCGCGCTCGAGCAGCGTCGCCGCCTCGGCGATCCGGCCGGCGCCGAGCAGCAGCTCGCCGAGCGTCGTCAGCGTCGGCGCCCACTGCGGGTCGCGCTCGAGCGCAAGGCGCAGCAGGTTCTCCGCGCCCGCCGCATCGCCAAGCGCGAGCTTTGCGCCCGCCAGCAGGCGCTGCGCCTCGACGAGTCCGGGATTCGCGGCCACGATGCGTTCGAGTTCGTCATGCGCCTGGCGGAACTGGCCGGCCTGCAGCCATGTGCTGGCCTGGCGCATCGCCGTGAGCAGGGCGGGGGTCATCGCGGGACTTGCACTCATGGCGGCCACAGTATCCTCCGTCGTACGGTAGGGCGCGAGTAGGTGTTTGCCACGATTAGCGCAGGCAAAAAAAACCCCCCTCACGTTGCCGTGAGGGGGGCGGCTATCGCCACGGGTCCTGAATCAGAACTTGTACTTGGCCTGGATCTGGACTTCGCGGCCCAGGATCGAGCGACCCATACCCACGTTGTTGACCACGGTATTGCCGCCGAAGCGGGCATTACCTTCGGTCAGACCGAACTGGTTGGTCAGGTTCGAGCCCAGCACGCGGAATTCCCAGTTGTCCCCCACCTTGGCCAGGATCGCGGCACCCAGGTCGTAGTAGGCGTACAGCGGAGTTGCTTCAACCTGGTCCTGATAGCGAGCACCGATGTACTCGTAGGTCAGCGACTCGGTGATTGAACCCCAGCCGGTCGACTGCAGGTCGCTCAGCGTTACGCGGACCTGGTCCTTCGGCAGGCGTGCGAGCTGCTTGCCGTTGATGTCGCCGCAGATGTTCTGGCCCTGGTAGTTGGTGTAGTCGTAGCAGCCGTTGTAATCGCGGTAGTGGGCATTTTCATAGTTGCCGTTGACCGCGATCTTCAAGGTGCGCGCGACTTCGGCATCGGCGTCCGCAAACGGATTGACGCTGCCGATGAACCGCAGGCCGATGGAGTGCGATCCGTAGGTCGTGTTCGGACCGATCGCCACGCCACTCAGGTTCGTCGGCTGGTAACCCAGACCGTAGAAGTCCTTCTGGTAGATCGATGCGTCGATGTACGTGTAGTGGTTCTGGGCCTTGAAGCCACCCTCGTAGTTACGCAGCGCGAGAACCTCCGCCGAACCCGTCCCGCCGTTGTTCGCACGGATGTTGTCGAAGTTCGGCATCTCGACGCCTGTGTTGAACCGCACGTAGGCGCTCATGTGGTCCGTGAACTCGTAGTTCGCGCCCACCGAGACCGTCGGCATCGTGTGGGTCGCGCTGTTCTCCTGGTACGTGCCGTTCGGCAGGCTGACCGAATTCTCCCACAGCTGGTTCGCCGTGCCGAGCTGGTACGACGAGGTATTGGTGGTGTACTGGGTCAGGCTGATGTGTTCGACGCGAGCCGACGCATCCAGCAGCCACTGGTTGATCTTCCAGGAGTCCGACAGGTAGAGCGCCTGATTGTCCGCTTTGCCCTGCTGCAGGATGTAGTAGCCGTCGTTGACGGTAAACAGGCCCTGCGGACTCGAGATCTGGTACGGGGTGCCCGGGGCGGTCAGGATGATCGGACTCGCGTTCGGCGTGTCGGTCAGCAGCACGTTCGGACCCAGAGCCCAGTTGTCGTTCATCGTGTAATGGGCGAGATAGACGCCGCCGGTCAGAACGTTGCCGTTGCCGAAGTCCTTCGCCAGACGGAACTCATCGGTGAGGTTCATGATCTTCTTCTGCACGTCCCAGACCTGCTCGGTGAGGACGCTCTGGCTGCCGGGGACGACATTGCCATTAGGCAGTTGTCCCTGTACGAGCGGCACCACGGCCGTCGGCACACTCGTGTTGTAGTAGCCGTCCAGGCCGTTGATGAAGCTCTGCAACGTCTGCGGGTTGCCGTTGTTGACCAGCGCCTTCGTGTTCATGTAGCCGCCGTCGAACAGGAAGTTGTTGTTGATCGCCCAGCCACCGTCGAGCTTCAGGTTCAGCTCTGAACCGACATAGCTGAGGTCGGAACCGCGGCCGTCGCTGATGTCGTCATTTTCGAAGCCGCCGGCCGGGTTCGGGATCAGGAAATTCTGATTCAGCTTGCCGTTGTAGGTCTGATTGAGGCCATTGAGATTGCCGTAGGCATTGACGGTATTGCCGTTCAGTACATACGGGGAGTCGGCGGTCCAGAAGTTCTTGTCATGCAGGGTCCGGGCCCAGAACATGATCGAACCGCCGTCCAGGTCGTGCTTCAGGGTGGCCGTCAGCTGTCCGCCGATATCGGACGGATACTGCGTGTGGCGCACGCCATCGGAGTCGCGGTAAAAGCCGCCGATACTGCCGTACCAGCCGTCGGTCAGCTTGCCGCCGACGAACGCATCGACGCGCTCCATGCCCTCGAAACCGTAGGTGACGCCGATCGAGCCGGTGGTCTTGTCGGTACCGGTCCGCAGGATGAAGTTCGCGGTCGCACCGGGCTGACCTGCATTGAAAATGGCGCTGGGGCCGCCCTGGACGATCTCGACGCGCTCGACGGTGTCATCCATGCGCACCAGGGAGCTGGAATCCATGAAGGACAGGTAAGGGGCGCCGTAGACCGGCGAGCCCTGCAGCATGACGGTGAAGAACGGTGAGTCGCCGCCGCCGTTCGGGAAGCCGGCGAGGTCGATGTTGACGCCGGTCTGGCCGCCGGAGGCTTCCGGCCATACGCCGGGGGAGAGCTTGAAGATTTCGGCCGCGCTGCCGGGGTTCGCCATCGCGATCTCGTCGAGCGAGAGCGAGACGATGTTGTAGCTGGCATCCAGCTTCTTGACGGCCTGCGCCGACGCCGTTACGACGATCTCGTCGAGCGACTGGTCACCCAGACCCGCAGCGGAACCCGTCGTGTCGGCCGCATACGCGCCGCCGTTTCCATAAAGGACCCCGGCGACAGCCGCAGCAACGGCATATCCCCGGCGGTCGTTGTTTACTGATTTCATTAACTCTCCCCCTTCCAGTGATGTTGTCTAAAAGCAACAATGAATCCATGTCATCTGCGTGGTCGGCACTGTTCGTGACTCGCACGCAGGTATCTGCCAAAGATCGGGAGGGGCATTGGGCGACGGGTGCGCACACGTTGCAAAACCATCTGTGGATGGCTGCCGTAGCGTCATTATTGTAGCTCCCAACGGCCCCCCGACCATTGTTGGGATGGGAACGTACACAAAATTGATATCGATATCAAGAGTCGTCGCAAAATAACCATAGCTGCGATGCAGCGCGACTGCGTGTTCCGGGAGGGGCTTAAGTCGCCGCGCTGATGAAGATCAACTCCGACGCGAGGGGCTCATCCAGCGCGACTTCGATGCCGTAGCGGACGAGGACGTCGCCTGGCACGACGATCTCCGTGCCGCGATCGTGGAAGCTGATGCGGTAGCGGCGCGCGGGATCGAGTCCCGCGAGCGGGAACCGATGTGCCGGTTCGTCGGCGCCTGCGCCGCGGAAGGCGAACAGCACCCCGCGGCCCCGGGCCGCCGAGTAATACTCGATGCCGTCCCAGTGCACGCCGTCCGGACGCGGGCCGACGTGGTACAGGTCGGCGCTGCGGATCAGCGGGCGCAGCGCGGTCTTGTACAGCGCGAACTCGGCGCGGGCTGCGGCGCGCTCCGCCGCGCTCCAGCGGTCCGTGTCCAGCATCAGCGAAAACCATCCCATCATGCCGCTGCGGAGCATGTAGCGCAGGTTCGCGAGCTGCGGCGCCGGCCAGTGTTCGACGTAGGCTTCCAGCATGGCCGGCGGCAGCACGAAGCTCGCGTCGAAGAACGCGCGCCGGTTCGACAGCGGATCGTAGTGGTCGGTGATCGAAAAATAATCACCGTGTGCCGCGCTGCCAAAATCCACCATGCGTCCGCCATCGTTGCAGACCTCGAGCAAAAGGGCCGGATGCCGCGCGCGCAGGCCTTGCTGGACCGCATAGTACGCGCGGGTCGCGTGATAGCTGACGTCCGTATCGTTGGAGCCGTCCACCCACAGGTACCCGGAATCCTCGTAGACCCGCTGCGTTCCCGGGTCGGGCGCGACCGCCGGGTGGCCGTCCCGCGTGCTGCCCTGGGCGACGAGGTAGCCGTCGTGTTCCAGCATGTCGAGATGGTTCTCGCCGACGATGCGCTGCGTCTCGCGTGCCGCCCAGGCCTCTGCCGCCGGCACGCCGATGTCGATCGTGATCCCCTTGAACTCCTCGGTATGGCGCCAGTCCGCGGGAGGATCGGCGATCAGCCAGTCGCGGGTGCGGGGATCGTCGATGCGCAGTGCGCCCGGACCGGTCGAGGTGCCGGCCTGAGTCCAGTCGACCCACAGGCCGAATTTCATGCCTTCCCGATGCGCGTAATCGGCAACCGCGGCGACGCCATGGGGAAATTTGGCCGGGTCGGGCTGCCAGTCGCCGACGCCGCGAAACCAGCCGGCGTCGAGATGGTAGAGCTCGAGGCCCAGCGAATGCGCATCGTCGATCATGCGTCTCGCCAGCGACTCATCGACCGCCATGCCGCTACCCCAGCTGTTGCTGACCAGCAGCGGATAGGACGGATCGGCGAGCGTGCGCGGGTTGCCGAGGGCCGTGCGTACCCAGCGCCGCAGCTGATTGCCGGCGCCGTCCGCGCCGCCGCGCGCGGCACCGAGGAAGACGGTCGGCGCAAAGAAACTCTCTCCGGCGGCAACGCGTGTACGGTAGGGACCCGGCGCCGGATCGAGACCCGCCTCAGCGCGTAGCGAAGTACCGGCGCGGTGCAGCGCGATGCGCGTGCGGCCGCTGAACTCGATGCCGAGATACCAGCCGATCTGGTCGCCGTCGGCGCGATGCACCAGCAGGTACGGAATCATCTCCGGCGCAATACCGGCGATGGGCCTTGCATAAGTGCTGGACCTGCCTTGCCAGCTGTCGCCGTCCTGCAGCGCGTCCGCGTGCGTGCCGGCGTCGGAAGGGTGATCCCCGCTTTTCTCGACCCAGAAGCGCGTCAGCGGCGTCCCCGGCACCACGGCGAAGTCGAAGTCGATACTGGCCACGAGCGGCAGTTCCACGCTCTGCGCGCCGCTGTTGCTGATCACGACCGTGTGCTCGATCGGACCGCCGTCGGCGCGCACGCTCCAGCGCGACTCGAGGCGCAGCTGCGCCGGTTCCGACCGGTACACCAGCGTGACCTCGCGTGCGCGGGCATGGCTTGCGCGCCGGTCGAAGTGCCAGGCGAGCGGTACGGCGACTCCGCCGACCGATACCTGCTGCGGCGGTTTTTCGGGCTGCTGATTGTTCCAGGCGCTGGCCCCGCGCAATGCCAGCCGCGTGAATCCGGGTGCATCCGCGCCTGCCTCGACATCGATCGACGTATCGCCGCTGACGAGCGTCGCGCGCAGCAACGGCGGTGCGTCCGCGCGTGCCGCAGCCGCTGCGCTGAGGCACAGGATCAGGAGGAGCAGGGAACGCATGGGCCGGTATGCTACCCCACGCAATGAATATGCGACGCAGGCGGGATGCAACTGCAGGCGCAGCCGTTCAGAGCCGGCGCAGCCAGGTAGAGTACAGCCCGATCCAGTCGGCCGACGGTGTGCCGGGCCTGCCGACGCCGAACGCATGCCGGCCCTCCTGGAACAGATGCGCTTCGACCGGACGCGCCGCGCTGCGCATCGCATCCAGGAACCACAGACTGTTCTCGACCGGCACCGCATCGTCATCGCAGGCATGCGCGAGGAAGCACGGTGGGGTTGTGGCATCCACCTGCCGTTCAGCCGACCAGGCCGTCACCTCGGCAGCGGATGGTGCCGGCCCAAGCAGGTGCCCGCGCGATCCGGCATGGGTCATCCGGGCCTCCATCGTGATCACCGGATACACGAGGCCCGCGGCAAACGGGCGCGCGCTCTGCTGATCCACGGCGTCGCGCGCTTCGTATACCCTGCGCGCATGCGCTGTGGCGAGCATTGCCGCGAGGTGACCTCCGGCAGAGAATCCCACCACGGCCACGCGTTCCACATTCACGCCGAGCGGTGCTGACCGGGCGCGGATGACCCGCATGGCGCGTTGCGCATCCTGCAGCGGCACGACCGCAGGGTTCCGCCAGCCTTCCGCCGGAAGTCGATAACTGAGGACGAAAACCGCGTAGCCGAGATCGTTGAATATGTCGGCAACGTCGACGCCCTCGTTGCCGACCGAGACGAATTCGTAGCCGCCGCCCGGAATCACCAGCACCCCGGCGCCGTTGGGTCGCTGCGGCAGGAAGACCCGCAGCTGCGGCTGGTCGATGTTGCGGATGTAGTGCCAGACTGCGTCCGGCCCCTGCGCAGTGCCGGCGAATTCTCCGTGGCCCGGCGGCGGTGCATCGGGCCACAGTGGCCAGATTGCCGCGCCATCCCAGTGGTTCTTCCAGATCTGCCCGGGCGTGGGCGCCACGGCAGCAGAAGCCTTTGCGTGCAGCGCGGCGGGCGTCAGTGCCGCGGTGGTGCCGAGGGCGAGGAGCGCTCTTCGCTGCAGGTCGGTCATGGGAGACGCACTATAGTGAAATCTTGTGTGCCTGTCCCCAGGCTGATATACACCAGCGCGGGGAGGAGGCAACATCATGCAGGACCGACGCATCGATCTGATGCGACGCAGGCTCGTCGCGGCTGGCGTGTGCGCCGCGGGTGCGAGCGGATTCGGCGTGTCGCGGCTCCTCGCGCAGTCGCTTCCTCCTGCCCGGCAACCGCTGCTGCGCGAGCTCGATTACGGGCAGGTGCAGCTGCTGCCCGGTCCGCTGCAGCGCCAGGCGCGGGAGAATCATCAGCGGGTGCTGGGGCTGGACGAGGATGCGCTGCTGCGCCCGTTCCGGATCCGCGAAGGGCTGGCGGCTCCCGGGCGCGACCTCGGCGGCTGGTACGACACGTATGCGTTTGCCCCGGGAGCGACGTTCGGTCACTGGGTCAGTGCGCTGTCGCGGCACCATGCGATCACCGGCGATGCGGCGACACAGGAGAAAGTGCAGCGCCTGGTGCGCGGCTTCGCCGCGACCGTGGAGCCGGAGGGCAGGTTCTACGTCCACAACCGCTTTCCCGCCTACGTATACGACAAGCTGGTCGGCGCCCTCGTCGACGCGCGGACCCTGGCGGCGGATCCGCTCGCTTTGGACACGCTCGCGCGTGCCACCACCGCTGCGCTGCCCTTTCTGCCGCCGCATGCGATACCGCGCAACGAGCATGCGGCGGAGCCGCAGGACTTCACCGAGCACGCCTGGGACGAGAGCTACACGATCCCGGAGAACCAGTTCCTCGCGCACCGGCTGACCGGCGATGCGCGCCATGCGGCGCTGGCGCAGCGGTTCCTGTACGACGATTTTTTCGCGCCGCTGGCGCGCGGCGAGAACGTGCTGCCGGGCAAGCATGCCTACAGTCACGTCAATGCGCTGTCGTCCGCGGCGCAGGCCCACCTGTCGCTCGGCACGCCGCTGTACCTCGATGCCGCGAGGAACGGGTTCGCGATGATCGCCGCGCAGAGCTTCGCGACCGGTGGCTGGGGGCCGGACGAACATTTCATCCTGCCGGGCAGCGGCGCGCTGGGCGCCAGCCTCGCCGACATGCACAAGAGCTTCGAGACGCCCTGTGGCGCGTATGCGCATATCAAGCTGATGCGCTACCTGCTGCGGATCACGCGCGATCCTTTGTACGGCGACAGCATGGAACGCGTTCTTTACAACACCGTGCTTGGCGCCGTGCCGCTGCAGCCCGACGGTCATGCGTTCTACTATTCGGACTACACGCGCGATGCCGCCAAGGACTTCCATCCCGACCTGTGGCCGTGCTGCTCCGGTACGCTGCCGCTGGTCACGGCCGACTACTCGATCAGTTGCTGCTTCGCCGACAGCGGCGGCCTCTACGTCAACCTGTACGTACCGGCCGACGTCAGCTGGCAGCAGGGCGATGTGCGCGCGCGGCTGCGGATCGAAACCCAGTACCCGTATGCAGGCACGGTGCGCATGACGCTCGACCTGGCCGCAGAACGCAGCTTTGCGATCAACCTGCGCGTTCCGGCCTGGGCCGGGGGCGCCGAGGTGCACGTCAATGGCAGGCGCGAGCGAGGCACCTTGCCGGCGGGTGCGTTCGCCGTGCTGCGTCGCTCCTGGCGCCGCGGAGACGTCATCGAACTCGAATTGCCGCAGCCATTGCGGCTCGAGTCCGTGGACGCTGAACACCCCGACACGGTTGCGCTGCTGCAGGGCCCGCTGGTGCTGATGCGGCTGCTGGAGCCGGCCGCTGCGCCAGAGGTTGCGCTGACGCGTGCCGAACTGCTTGCGGCAACGCGCCCGGTACCCGCCGGGCATGAGTGGGAGGTCGTTGCCGGCCCGCAGAAACTGCGGCTGCGCGCGTTCCCGGATATCACCGACCAGCGCTACAGCGTCTACCAGGACGTGCGTGGCGCCTGACCAACTGCCAAGGATCAACATGCATCATCGTAATCTCCCGCGCTATCTGGCGGCGGTCGCCGCCGCGGCACTCGCCGGCGCACTGGGCGCCGGCACGCCGGTTGCCGTCGCCGCCGACGGGCGGCTGTCCTTTGACGTCACCGAAGGTCTGAACCTCAACAGCTTCCTGCGCGAAGGTCCCGTGGCCGCGCACCTCGTGCTGCGTGCGGGCAGGGATCCGCGCATCCTGGTCGCGTTCCCGGCCGGGAACAGCGGCGTCGGGCTGTGGTTCGCGCACACCGACACTGCGGTGCAGTGGACGCTGCAGGGCAGGCCACAGCCCGCGACCGATACGGACGAGAAGGGCCGCAAGCTCTATGGCATGGTCGCCGACGTCAGCGTCAGCGGCGCCTCCCTCACTTTAAGGCAGGCGCTGCTCTCGAGCGTGCGCATACAGCGGGACTACCAGACCCTCGGCCATGCGCCATCCGACGTCATGAGTGCGGCACGCACGAGCGGGAGGACCGTGACCTGGGCACGCGATCGTATCGATGGGGCGGCCGGCTACCGTCTCGCCATCGAGGTGACGCACGGCGAGTTGCATGACGGGCGCATCGATCCCGGGACGGACGGCCTCATCGGGCTCAAGGTCACGGCCCTGTCGGGCGAGACACCCCTGACGCCCTTGCCGGCGCCTGAGCTGCTGTCCGACGCCGCGGGCGCGGACGCGGTGTCGCGCAATGCGCTGACGTTCCTCAGCTATCGCGAGAAGTTCCTGGCCGGCTCGTGGCGCTTCAATACGTATTTCGGCCGCGATACGCTGATGTCGATGCGGCTGCTGATGCCTGCGCTGACCCCGGTAGCCGTGGAGTCCGGGCTCGGCGCTGTGCTCACGCGGGTGTCGGCCGACGGCGAGGTGGCGCACGAGGAGGATATCGGCGAGTCCGCCGTACTCAGCCACCTGCGGGCGGGCGAGCCTGCCAGTGATGAGCCGACCTACAATTACACCATGATCGACGGCAATTACATGCTCGCACCGGTGGTGCGCGCGTGGCTGCTCGGCGATGCGCGCGGCCAGTTGCATGCGGCGGATTTTCTGGCGGCGCGGGACGGCCGCCGGCAGGGGGCCGCCCGGCCGTTCGGCGCCGATCTGCTCAGCAACCTGCGCCTCGTGCTGCACAGCGCGGTGGCCTTCGCGGACGATCCGCGCGCCGCGAACCTGCTGGCGCTGAAGGCCGGGCGCGACTCCGGCCAGTGGCGCGACAGCGGCGAGGGGCTGGGCCGCGGCCGCATCCCGTATGACGTCAATGCGGTGTTCATGCCGGCGGCGCTTGCCGCCGCCAGTGACCTGTATCGCAGCGGGCTGCTGGAGCCGTACCTCGTCGCGGAAGACCGCAAGCTGTTCGGGCGCGCGGCTGCGATGGCGCGGACCTGGGATCAGCGGGCGCCGGCGCTGTTCGACGTGCAGATCCCGAACGGCCGTGCGCGTGCGCTGATCGCAGCCTATGGCAGGGACCTCGGTGTGCCGGTGGCCGCCGCACAGGCCTCGCTGGGCGAAGCGCCAGTGCGCTTCCACGCACTGTCGCTGAATGCCGATGCGACCTCGGTCCCGATCATCAACTCCGACGAGGGCTTCGAACTGCTGTTCGGCGAGCCGGGGGCGGCGGCGCTGAACCGGGCAGTCACGGCGATCATGCGCCCGTTTCCGGCCGGCCTGCTGACCGATGCCGGCCTGCTGGTCGCGAATCCGGTCTTCGCTGCGCCGGAGGTTCAGGCCCGCTTCAGCAAGAATGCCTACCACGGTACGGTCGTCTGGTCGTGGCAACAGGCAGTGCTCGCCGCGGGACTCGCGCGCCAGTTGCGGCGCAGCGATCTCCCCGCAGCAACGCTGCAGCGGTTGCGCGATGCACAGTCGCGCCTGTGGGCGGCGATCGATGCCGCGCAGCAGGTGCGCAACAGCGAGCTGTGGACCTGGAGCTACAGCGATGGGCATTACCACGTAGCCCCCTTTGGCGCCGACCAGGCCGACGTCGATGAGTCGAACGCCGCGCAGCTATGGAGCACGGTCTATCTTGCCATCCCCGAACCCGCGCCTTGATATCGATAACACACCTGTGTAAGGTCGCCCGTCAGGGGGGAATGGCGATTGTTAAAAGCACCTAATGCCGGTGATGCGAGCGCGGCTGCGCCTCAGCGATGGCGGCTGGGGATGCAGGGCGAAGGCCCATCGGCAAACGCCGCGCAGGCTGAAACCCTGTTCGCACTCGCCAATGGACTGCTCGGGGTCCGCGGCGGCCGCGAAGAGCAGGCCAGCGCCACCGACGGTACCTTCCTCGCCAGTGTCTACGAAAGCCTGCCGATCGACTACCACGAGGCATTCCCCGGCTTTGCGCGCGCGTCGGATACGCGGGTGCCTGTCGCGGACGGCAAGCGCATCCGCATCCGCCTCGGGACCGCGGCCCTCGATCTCGGTGCCGGCGCCTGGCTCGAATGCCAGCGTAGCCTCGACATGCAGCAGGGTGCACTGCATCGCAAGACGCGCTGGCAGGTGCCCGGGGGCGGCAGTGTCGAGGTCACGGCGACCCGGTTCGTGCCCCAGGGCGGCGGCGCGCTGCTGGCGATCCGCTTTGCCGTACGTTCCATCGACTACAGTGGTCCTGTGCTGCTGGAGTCCTGCATCGAGGCGAGCGATGCCGCGGTGCGCGCCGACGATCCGCGCATCGGCGCAGGCCAGGGCGCCGCGCTCAGCGTCGATGAGCGGCGCATCGACGGCGCGGTGGCCCTGCTCACGCAGTCCGCCGCGCGCTCAGGTGTCCGCGTGGCGGTAGCGCAGACGCATCGCGCGCTCGCCGCACTGACTCCCGGCGAGCCGATCCTGAACGCGCCGAAATCCGTGGGTCAGAGCTTCCGCGGTGAATTGCGCCCCGGCGCGCAGGTGACGCTCGACAAGTTCGTTGCCTGGGCCGTGGGTCCTGACCCCGGAGGACTCGATGAGTCGGCGCTGCATGCCGTCGGCGCGGCCGCAGATGCCGGCTTTGACGCGCTCGAACGCCGCAACGCGGACGTCTGGCACGCGTTCTGGAGCGCGGCGGACCTCGGCATCGACGGCGACGCACTGCTCGACCAGGCGCTGCTTTTCAACCTGTTCCATATCCGCCAGTCTGCGCCCGGCGACGGCCGGCACGCACTCGCGGCCAAGGGCCTGACCGGCCAGGGCTACGAGGGTCACGTGTTCTGGGACACGGAGGTCTTTGCGCTGCCTGTCCTGCAGATGACGGCGCCTGCACTGGTGCGTGCCAGCCTCGACTGGCGCGTGCGCACGCTGGATCGCGCGCGCGGCCATGCCCGCGAAATGAACCACGCGATCGGCGCGCTGTATCCGTGGCGCACCATCGACGGCGACGAGGGCTCGGGATACTTTCCGTCAGGATCCGCGCAATACCACATCAATGCGGCCGTTGCCTACGCGATGCGGCTGCATCATCTGGGCAACGGGAATGCCGCGGTCAGCGACGCCGACGCGACCGTGCTGTTCGAGACGGCACGGATCTGGCTGCAGGTCGGGCATTTCGATGCCGCGCGCGGCGGTGCGTTCTGCATCGATTCGATCACCGGTCCCGATGAGTACTCGGCCCTGGTCAACAACGACTGCTATACCAACCGCATGGCGCAGCTGCATCTGCGCTATGCCGCCGACGTCGCGCAGGCCCTCGCGCAGGCGCACCCCGCGCGCTACGCGCAGCTGGCCCGGAACATCGACCTGGTCGACTGTGAGCCCGTCACGTGGCGCCGCGCGGCTGCCGCGATGTACCTGCCGGTCGATGCGCGGCTCGGCGTGCATCCCCAGGACGATGCGTTCCTCGATCGCGCCACATGGAATTTCGCGACCCCACCCGGCGATGAGCGGCCGCTGCTGCTGCGCTTTCATCCGCTGACCCTGTATCGCTACCAGGTCTGCAAGCAGCCGAGCGTCGTGCTTGCGGACGTTCTGGCCGGAGAGGGCGTCGCGGCGGAACAGAAGCGTCGCGACTATGATTATTATGAACCCCTGACGGTTCATGACTCGTCGCTGTCGGCCAGCACCTGGGCCATTCTCGCCGCCGAGCTCGGGCTCATGGATGCCGCGCTCGACTACTTCCGCGAGGGCGCGCGACTCGATCTCGATGACCTGCACGGCAATGCGAGCCATGGCGCCCACATGGCAGCGATGGCGGGTACCTGGCTCGCCCTGGTCTGGGGCTTTGGTGGCCTGCGCTTTGCCGGCGACGGCAGCCTACGCCTGCGGCCCGTCCTGCCTGCCTGCTGGCAGGGCTATCATTTCTCGCTGCAATGGCAGGGACGCCTGCTGCGCGTCGCGGTCAGCGCGCGCGGCGTCAGTTATGAACTGAAATCCGGCGCCCCGCTGACGCTGTGGCATAACGGCGCAGCGATCGAAATCACCACGGGATCGATCAGGCAGCTCGCGCTCGCCGTTGTTGCCCCGCTCGCCGCGCCGCGGCATGTGGATGCGGTGATCTTCGATCTGGATGGCGTGCTGACCGACACCGCCGAGCTGCATTTTCGCGCCTGGTCGCGGCTCGCCGCGGAAATCGGCGTCCCCTTCGACCGCCAGATCAACGAGCGCCTCAAGGGTGTGGACCGGCAGAGTTCCCTGAATATCATCCTCGAACGCGCGCCGCGGGAATTTTCCGCCGCCGAGCGCGAGGCGCTCGCCGCGCGCAAGAACGGCTATTTCGTCGAGATGCTGCGCGACCTGACGCCGGAATCGCTGCTGCCGGGCGCCCTCGATGCGCTGCAGGGTGCGCGCGAGCGCGGGGTGAGAATCGCGCTCGCCTCGGCGAGCCACAATGCGCGGACCATCATCGAACGGCTCGGCATTGCCGATGCCTTCGACTATGTCGTCGATCCGGCCACCTGCGGCCGCCCGAAGCCGGCGCCGGACATCTTCCTGGCGGCCGCGAAGGCCCTGGGCGTCGATCCGCGGCGCTGTATCGGCGTCGAGGATGCGATCGCGGGCGTATCGGCCATCAAACAGGCGGGCATGAAGGCGATCGGCGTCGGCGATGCGCGCCTGCTGGCCGAGGCGGACGTCGTCGTACCGGACATGCTAACCCTGCGGATCAAGCGATTTCTATGAGCCGGACGCGCATCGTCCTTGCGCTGGTGCTGGTGTACATGTTGTTTGCGGTGTTGCTGAACAGTGTCGGCACCGTGATCCTGCAGTCGATCGTGGGTTTCGGGGTCGACAAGCCGACCGCGAGCCTGCTGGAGGCCTGCAAGGACCTCACCATCGCCGGCGCCTCCTTCGTGGTCGCCTCGTTTCTGCCGGCGCTTGGTTACCGGCGCTCGATGATGCTGTCGCTGGTGATCGTCGCGACGGCCTGCGTCTTCATGCCGCTGTACCCGGGGTTCCGGACCACGGAAATCCTGTTCGTCTGCATCGGCGCCTCCTTCGCGATGACCAAGGTTGCCGTGTACTCCTCGATCGGCCTGCTGACGACCGACAGGGCCGGTCACTCGCGGCTGACCAACATGATCGAGGGCCTGTTCATGGTCGGCGTGCTGCTGGGCAGCTGGCTGTTCAGCGCCTTCATCGACCGCGATGCGCCGGCAAATCCCTCGTGGCTGCGCGTCTACTGGCTGCTGGCCGCGCTGGCGGCGGCCATCGCCCTGCTGCTGGCGACCTCGAGCCTCGATGAGTCCGCCGCACACGGCAAGGGAGCGCTGGGCGGCGGCAAGTCACTGACGGCGATGGTCGGGCTGATGGCGCGTCCACTCGTGTACTGCTTCCTGATCTCGGCGTTCCTGTACGTGCTGATCGAACAGAGCTTCGGCACCTGGCTGCCGACCTTCAACCGTGAGATCCTCAAGCTGCCGAACACGATGAGCGTACAGCTGGCGAGCATTCTCGCCGGGGCAACCGCGATCGGCAGGATCGGCGCCGGGCTGCTGATGCGCCGCGTGCCCTGGTATGTGCTGCTGAACCTGTGCGTCGTCGCGATGGGCGCGCTCGTCGTGCTGACGCTGCCGCTGGCGCAGAGCGTCGTTGCGCGCGCGGACGTCGGCTGGTTCAATGCGCCGATAGCCGCCTATGTGATCCCGTTGATCGGGCTGCTGATGGCGCCGATCTACCCGGTCATCAATTCCGTGGCCTTGAGTTCACTGCCGAAGCCGCTGCACGCTGCGATGACCGGACTGATCGTCGTGTTCTCGGCGCTCGGCGGAACCCTGGGCTCGCGGATCACCGCGATCGTGTTTGCGCGCTTCGACGGCATCCACGCATTCTATTTTTCACTGGTGCCGATGACGCTGTTGCTGGTTGCGCTGTTCCTGTTCAGCCGTGAGACCGAACGCGCCGCCGTGGCACAAGGAGCCTGACATGCCCTGTACGCGCCGCCTGCTGGCCGTCTGCGCCGCTTCGATCGTCGTCATGCGCGCCCCGGCAGCAACGCCGCCGGACGCCGTGCCTGCGGATGCCTCATTCCTGATGCAGGCAGAGGCCCAGGATGCCGGCAGCTATTTTCCCGCGTATCTCGCCAACGGCTACGTCGCCACGACCAGTACGCTGCGCGGCACGCAGGGCACGCCGACTTACCTCGTGGGGCTGATGGACTACAAGAGCGGGGACATGTCGCGACCCGCTGCCGTCCCCGGCTGGACCGAGATCGACTACAGCACAGGCCCGGATGCGACGGGGCAGCAGTGGCTCAACCGCATGTCGTTCCGGCCGGCGCACTTCCGGGACTACAGCCAGGTGCTGAATCTGCGCGACGCAACGCTGACGACCCGCTATGTCTACCACGACGAGGCGCGTGCTACCGGCATCGTGGTCGCGACCTTCGTGGACGAAGCCGACCCGCACCTGGCGCTTACGCAGCTGTCGATCACGCCGGATTTCGACGGCGTCGTGCAGCTCTCGTTCGCGCTCAATCTGTGGGCGCCGTACCAGCCGCGCCTGGCGCTGGCGCGGATCACGGGCGATGAAATGGACGAACAGGTGGCAGCCCAGGGCCAGTCGACGGAGGCGACGCCACCGGCGACACCGGACCGTGCGGCGACCTGGTATCACGGCGATACGCACCTGTCCGCCGGCGACGCCGACACCGGGACTCTCGCGCTGTGGCTCGACGGCAAGGCGGAAAATGGCCTCGCGATGGCGGAGGCTGCGGCGATCGGCCTGCCTGCGGGGCTGAAACCGGAGTCCGTCACCATCCACAGAACCGATTACAGTCTCGCGCTGTATCTCAGCGTCAGGGTGCGGCGCGGCCAGACCTATACCTTCGGCAAGTTCGTGGCGCTGTCGCGCGCGGGCTGGGGCGGCGATGCGCATGCCGACCTCGCGCTCGCGCTGGCGGCGCGGCAGTCGGGTTTCGACGCGGCCCTGGAGCGGCATCGTGCCGCGTGGAACGAGCTGTGGCGTGCGGATATCCTGATCGACGGTGATCCGCGCGCCCAGCTCGCCGCGCATTCCGAGCTCTATTATCTGTATGCGAGTTCGACGCCCGATACGGCGTGGCCGCTCGGCGCCTGTGCGCTGACGACCGGCTACGTCGACCATGCCTTCTGGGACAACGACACCTGGATCTTTCCGGCGCTGCTGCTGATGCATCCGGAGCGCGCGAAGTCGCTGGTGATGTTCCGCGATCGCACGCTGGATGCGGCCGAGGAGCGCGCCCGCGCCCGTCACTTCGATGGCGCGATGTATCCCTGGGAGTCCGATCCCGAGAACGGCACGGAACAGACGCCGCACCCGGCCTGGGTACTCGGGGAGCGGGAGATCCACGTAACTGCGGACGTGGCGCTGGCCCAGTGGCAGTATTACCTGGCTACCGGCGATCTCGAGTGGCTCAGGGTGCACGGCTGGCCGGTCATCCGTGAAATCGCGAAGTTCTGGGCCAGCCGCGTGACGTATGATCCACAGAATCGCCGCTACGGGATCCTGCATGTCACCTCTGTGTGGGAGTCTTACAATGACATCCCGAATGACACCTATACCAATGCGGCGGCCGCGCGCGCCCTCAGCATCGCGGAAAGCGCCGCGAGGCTCCTGCATGAGCGCCCCGACCCGCGCTGGGCGGAAATCTCCCGGCGCATGTACCTGCCGATGGGTGGCCCGGAACCGCATCACCTCACCTTCGATCCATCGGTGCAGACCGAGGAGGGGCCCGGTGGCGGCAGCACCACGCTGCTCAGCTTTCCGTCGCTGGATCTCGCGATGAGTCCACAGCTGCGCCAGAGCGACTATCACACCGCCGTGCCGCGCGGGGTCACGGATGGCCACGCCGGCAACAGCATGGGATATGCCCCCAATTCCATCGCTGCGGCGACGGTGGGCAATGCGGCCGATGCCACGGCATGGTTCGAGGGCAATTTCAGCGGCGGCACGCTCAAGGCACCCTTCAATGTGCGCACCGAGACCGCGACCAACAATACCGGCTATTTCCTGACCGGTTCCGGCGCCTACGTGCAGAACCTGCTGTACGGCTTCACGGGACTCCGGATCCGCGAGGCAGGACTGGAGGCGGCGTATGCGCCGCTGCTGCCGGCGGCGTGGAAGAGCCTGACCCTGCGGGACGTCACGTTCCGCGGCCAGCACTATGACGTCGTCGTTGCACGCGACGCATCGGGCCGGGTGGCGCTGACGCGCCAGCTGCGCTGAGGAGCGGGGCATGATCCGCGTCCGGCTGTCGATCATGATGTTCCTGCAGTTCTTCATCTGGGGCGGCTGGTTCGTCACGATGGGCAGCTTTCTCGCGTCGAACCTGCATGCCTCCGGTGTCGAGATCGGCACGGCCTACTCGACGCAGAGTCTCGGCGCGATCATCGCGCCGTTCATCATCGGGCTGATCGCGGACCGCTTCGTCAACGCGGAGCGGCTGCTGGCGCTGTGCCACCTTGCCGGCGGCCTGCTGATGCTCATGCTGGCGCGCGCACCTGACTTCGCGGCGTTCTATCCCTGCCTGCTGGCTTACATGCTGCTGTACATGCCGACGCTGGCGCTGGTCAATGCGGTCAGCTTCCGCCAGATCGACGATCCGGCGCGCTCGTTCGCCGCCATCCGCCTGTGGGGGACGGTGGGGTGGATCGTCGCAGGGCTCGCGATCAGTTATGTCTTTGCCTGGGACTCGCCGGCGTCGCTGGCCGCAGGCTCGCTGCAGAAGACCTTCCTGATGTGCGCCACTGCCTCGTTCGCGCTCGGGTTCTACAGCCTGACGCTGCCGGCAACTCCGCCGCGCGTCGTACCGGGAGGCCGGGTCGTCTGGCGCGAACTCCTCGGGCTCGACGCGCTCGGGATGCTGAAAGAGCGCAACTTCCTCGTGTTCTTCGCCGCGTCGATCCTGTTGTGCATCCCGCTGGCGTTCTATTACCAGGACGCCAACCAGTTCCTGACCGAGATCCACGTGGCCAACGCGACCGGCAAGCAGACCCTCGGCCAGATGTCCGAGGTGCTGGGGATGCTCGCGATCCCGTTCCTGCTGCGTCGTGCCGGCATCAAGGCGACGCTGCTGATCGGCATGGCTGCCTGGGCGGTCCGCTATGCGCTGTTCGCCGCGGGCAATGCCGGCCCGCTCGCGTGGATGCTGCTGGTCGGCATCGCGCTGCACGGCGTCTGCTATGATTTTTTCTTTGTCTCCGGCCAGATCTATACGGACGCGAAGGCCGGGGAGCGCCACAAGAGCGCGGCGCAGGGGCTCATTACCCTCGCAACCTACGGCATCGGTATGCTGATCGGATTTCAGGTCGCAGGCATCATCGGCGATGCCAACCTGCATGCCGGCCTGCACGACTGGCGGACGATCTGGCTGCTGCCGGCGGGGTTCGCGCTTGCCGTGTTCGCCGTGTTTGCGCTGTTGTTCCGCAACGAGAAGCTCGCCTGACCCCCGACCTTCAGTCAGCGGCTGACCGGGATATCAATCGCCCGGTTCAGCCGCAGGTCAGCTGACAGCACGATGTCTGCGGATGAGCGACCCACCTGGATCCGGTAATTCCCGGCGTTCGCATGCCAGGCCCGCGATGCGATGTCGTAATACGTGAACGCGCGCGCGTCGAGCTGCACGCGGGCGCGCCGCGTCTCTCCCGGCTGCAGTTCCAGCCTGGCGAACCCCTTCAGTTCCTTCACCGGGCGCTCCACTCCGGGATGGGTCGCGTCGCTGACGTAGACCTGCGCGACGTCCGCGCCCGCACGGGCGCCGGTGTTGGTGATGTCGAACGACACCTCGAAGCCTGCCGGGCCCGCGCCTGCCGGGGCGGGACGGAGCTCCAGGTGGTCATAGTGGAAAGTCGTATAGGACAGCCCGAAGCCGAACGGAAACAGCGGCTGGACGCGGTTGCGCTCGTAGCCGCGGTAGCCTACGAAGATGCCTTCGCCGTAGCGGATGCGCTGCGTCGCCGGATCGTCGAAATAGTAATGAGCGTAGGAGGGGTTGTCCGCCAGCTGGCGCTCCCAGCTGATCGGCAGCCGGCCGCTGAAATTCGCCTCGCCAAACAGCAGCCGCGCGAGCGCAGTCCCGCCTTCCTCGCCCCCATACCACCCCTCGATCAGTGCCGCTGTCCGGTCCAGCCACGGAGCCGCGTCCACGCTGCCGCCCGAGGTCACGACAACGATCGTGTGTGGGTTCGCGGCGGCGACCTGTTCGATCAGCGCCTGCTGGTCGGGAGACAGGGCGAATTCCCGGTCGAAGCCTTCGCCCTCCGTCGTGTTGTTGAAGCCCACGGCTACGATGGCCACATCGGCCCGCGCCGCCATGGCAATCGCAGCCGGGTTGACGAGTGCAGCCTCCGCGACGAGGCCGAGCTGCAGGAAGTCATCCGGCGCCTGGCGCACTGGCGGATGAAACTGCTCCACGACGATCCTGTGGGGGCGCGCATCGAGTGTGACGACCGCATAACGCTCGGTCGCCCGCTGAATCACGGCATCGTCGAGCAGCAGCCGCTCATCGACGAACAGCCGGAAGCGGTTCGAGGTATGCAGCGCGACGACGTAGCGTCCCGGCACGCTCGGCGTAAAGTAGCCCGTGATGCGCATCGACGTTGCGGTCGTCGCAGCCGACAGGACGGTATCCGGGTCGTCGCCGCCCGGCGGCACGGTGTCGTCCGGCTCCGCTGCATCCGGATCACCCGGCGGCGGCCGGATTCCGAACCGGGGCAGCACACGTACCGACGCGGGACCGCCTGCCAGGTGATCGTTGGCGAAGGCCTCGACCGTGACGCCGCGCGTCGCACCACCGGGAGTCGTCGTGAACTGTGTCGAGCCTGCGATTCCGGCCAGCGGCCGAACGCCGCGATCGTAGAGCACCCGCCCATCGGTACCGACATAGTCGCTGAGTGCCGTCAGCGGGCTCACCGCGCCATAGGTTTCGACCATGCCGCTGCCGCCGGCCGTCGGGATCGCCGGATAGGCATCGGGCCCGAGCAGCGCGATCGTATGCACTGCGCTGCGATCCAGCGGCAGGAGGCCGCGCTCATTGCGCAGCAGCACCATGCCTTCCTCGGCGCCGCGCAGGCTGACGGCGCGTCCGGCCTGGTTATAGCGCGGCACGTCGAGATCGAGCTGCGCCGCGTCGAGCCAGCCGAAGCGCACCGCGAGGCGCAACAGGCGGCGTACCTTGTCGTCGAGGACACCCGGCGCAACGCTTCCGGACTGCAGGGCCTGAAGCAGGGCGCGGGCATTGAACACGGCCCCGCTCGGCATCTCGAGATCGAGGCCTGCATTGGCGGCCGCCACCGTATCGTAGGTCGAGCCCCAGTCCGACATCAGCAGCCCATCGAATCCCCACTCACGCTTCAGGACTTGGGTGTCGAGCCAGGCGTTCTCGCTCATGTGCCGGCCATTGGCCAGGTTGTAGGCGGTCATCACCGCACCGACCCGGCCCTCGTGCACCGCCGCCTCGAACACCGGCAGGTAGATCTCGCGCAGGGTCCGTTCATCGATGATGCTGTCGGATGTCTGCCGTGCGTACTCGGAATTGTTTCCCGCGTAGTGCTTGATGGTCGCGCTGACGCGCTGCGACTGCACGCCCTTGATGTAGCCGACCGCAATCCGCGCGGCCAGCAACGGGTCCTCGCCGAAATACTCGAAGTTGCGCCCGTTCAGCGGCGTGCGGTAGATGTTGACGCCGGGGCCGAGCAGGAAATGTGCACCGCGCGAGCGTGCGTCGCGGCCGAGCTGCACGCCCACCTCTTGCGCGAGGTCCGGGTCCCAGGTCGCCGCGAGTCCGATGCCGGCCGCGTAGGCCGTCGATGGATTCGGGATCCGCGTCCCGCTCGGGCCGTCGGTCATGTGCAGTGCGGGGATGCCGAGAGCGGGGAGTGCCGGAACGCCCATCATCGCGTTGCCGGCAATCAGGCGGATTTTGTCGGTGACGGTCATCTGCGCGAGCAGGGCTTCGACGTGGGCCTCGCTCGCGGAGGATTCTGCGGCACCATCCCCTGTCGCGGCCGCGTTCGCGCCCGCCAGCGCGAGGCAGGCAGCGATTCCGGCCAGCAGTCTCACGAACGGTAGGGCTCGCGCCCCCGGCCCTGCACTGGAATACCCTGGCTCGCGAGAACCTCGCTCTGCAGCGCATACATCGCCGCCGCCGCCGCGTCGATCGCGCGCACGAACGCGAGGGATCCGGCGAGAATCGGTGCGAGGCGGCTGCGGTCCTGGAGCCGCGCCGGCGGATATTCGTGCTCGACGACGAGGAACGTGTTCGCCGGCTCCAGCGGCAGCAGCTCGCGCGCGGCAAGCTGATGATCCAGCCAGTCGACGCTGCGGTTCTGCAGGTACGCGAGCGGATCATGCCGTGCGGTTCCCGGAAGCTCGTGTTCGCAGAGTACGGTCTGCTTTTTCCACGCGTTGACCTGGTCGGCGGGATTCGGCGATGGGTGCCCGCCAATCCAGTCGCCGCGCTGCAGGGTCTGGCCGCCGTAGCCCCAGGCGGATACGCCGCGCGCATCGATGACCTGACCCTTGACGTGGAAGCCGCCGATCAGGAAGCCATAACCCTGGTCCTTCAGGTACTGGAACACGGAGCGCGTGTCCTGGCCCATCAGGATCGCATGCGAGGGATCGTAGTGGATGCGGAACTGGTCGCCGACGCCGTGCCGCTCGCAGATCCGGTGCAGTGCGATCCACGGGCCCGGGGCATAGGCGATGTTGTTGTGCCAGGTGTCGGTGACCGTCCATCCCGGCATCGGACACTGTTCGACGCGATAGGTCAGGCCGCGTGCCTTCGCCTCGCGCAGCAGCGGGATGAACTCCTGTTCGAACATCCCGAGATTGGCGTCCATACCGAGCGCGGCATTGCGGCCGACGAAGCCGCATACGGCATCGGTGCCGAGCAGCACGGCGGCGTCGAACACGCGCAGCATGAACTCGTGTTTGCTGCGCCGCGCTGCGCCGTCCGCCACCAGCATGTTGTCGAAGTAGCCGAGATCGGACAGCCCGACTCCGCTCGCACGCATCGCGGCCTGCACCCGTGCGGCGCGGCGCGGGTCAAAGGGCTGGCGCAGGTCCAGCGTGTTGGCCACCGGATCGAGCAGCGCCTCGGCGGGTACGTCGCCGACGCTGGGATGCAGGGCCGCGGAGAGCTGGATATAGGGGCAGCCGAGTTCGCGCGCAAAGTCGAGCCATTCCTCGACGGCCAGATCCGGGTCAGCGTCGCGCCGCGCGCGCGGCGTCAGTTCCTGGAACGCCGCGGTCAGGATACTGAGCTTCATTCCTCTGGGCGTGAAAGGGGCGGCGCTCATGATCGAAACTGTACCACCATCGCAACGGGTATACTCGCGCGTCCCTCCGGAGGTCCGATGTCCGCGTCGCCGCAGCCCGAAAGTCTCCCGAATGCAACGCTGCTCGGCATGCCGCGCTGGCTCGCGTATTCGCTGCTGACCATCGTCTGCTGGGGTGCCTGGGGGGCCGTGTCCAAGGTCGCCTCCGATGGTGTCGATGCGAACACGAACCAGATCCTGTTCACGCTCGGACTCCTGCCGCTGATCCTGCTCGTTGCGCGCTCGCCGCGCCTCGGCAGCGGGGTGGCCGGGCAGCGCCGCGCCGGCATTGGCTGGGCATTCCTGACCGGCATCCTCGGTGGCACCGGCAACATTGCCTTCTTTCGCGCCCTCGTCTCGGGTGGGCAGGCATCGATCGTCGTGCCGGTGACGGCGCTGTTTCCGCTGGTGACCGTGATCCTGGCGCTGACCTTCCTGCGCGAGCGGCTCGGGCGGGCCCAAATCGCCGGCCTTGTACTGGCGCTGGTTGCGATCTACCTGCTCAGCATGGACTGACGATGGCGTATACCTGGGTTTTCTATGCGGCGATCGCGCTGGTGTTCTGGGGCATCACCGGGGTCACGCAGAAGCTGGCGACGAACCGCATCTCCAGCGAACTGTCGTTCCTGTGGTTTGCCTACGCGATGATCGCGATCTCGGCCGTGATCGCGCTGGCCTTTTCACTGCAATGGCACGTGCAGCCGCTGATCCTGGTGCTCGCCGTGGTCGGCGGGACGCTGAACGGCCTCGGCGCCCTGACCAGCTTCAAGGCCCTGGAGAGCGGCGGCAAGGCCTCGATCGTGATTGCGCTGATCTCGCTGTTTCCGCTGCTGACCGTCGCGTTTGCGGTGCTGGTCCTGCACGAGAAGCTGAGCCTGGCGCAGGGCGTCGGCGTGGTTCTCGCGATCGTTGCGGCGATCCTGTTGTCGCTGGAGCCGGCACCCGCACGCCAGGATGCCTAGCATTGCATGAAAGTGGTGATCGTCAGTGACACGCACAACCGGCACGAAGATCTCGGCGTGCTGCGGGGTGATGTGTTGATTCACTGCGGCGACAGCGGTATTGGCTTTGAACGTGAGACCGGTGAGGTGGAGCGGCTCGATGACTGGTTCGGCCGACAGGATTTCCAGCGGATTCTGTGCATCGGCGGTAACCACGACTTCCAGATGCAGGAGCGCGCGGCTGCCGGCAAGCCGGTTTTCCGCAACGCCACCTACCTGCAGGACGCAGGCATTTCATTCGGGGGCCTGAATTTCTACGGTGCGCCGTGGACACCCGAATTGATGGGCTGGGCGTTCTACCTTCCCCCCGAGTCAATGCGTGAGAGATGGGCCGCGATTCCGGACCGCACGGACATCCTCATCACCCACACGCCTCCGTTCGGTGTCCTCGACCGCAACAGCGAGGCCAAGGCCTGCGGCTGCCTGGACCTGCGGCTGCGGCTCGAGGATCTGCGGCCCCGCATTCACTGTTTTGGGCATATTCACGCGAGCGCCGGGAAGGTCGAGGCCCGTGGCACAACCTTCGTCAACGCTTCCATCGTGAACGACCGGTATGAAATCGTGCACCGGCCGCAGGAGTTCAACCTCTGATGCGGCCGTCCGGCCCGATCCCCGCGACCGCGGCGATGCCTTCCTGGACCGTGAACAGCACGTCCGTCTGCAGCGTGCCGTCGGCGCTGAGCGTGCGATGACGGTCCGCGGCGCGCATTGCCGCGAAGTCCACCGGATACCCGGTACAGGGCTCGAGCACCGCGACGTTGTGGCCGCGCCAGCCGCCGTAGCTTGCGAACAGCCAGCAGCTGGGGAACACGGCCTGGTCGAACACCAGCCCGCAGGCCAGTTGCGTCGCGGTGTTGGTCAGCGCACACCACCCAGCCTGCATCCGCGTGCCGTAAAAGAAGTACAGCTGTCGCGCCGACGCTTCCGGGATGCGCCGCAGGTCGACGGCCTGACCGTCGATCAGCGCGTGCGGCCAGTCGAAACACGGCGGGGCACCGCCGAGCGTCCCGGGGAAGCCGGGTTCGCGGATGACCTGCATTGCCGGGAAATCGATCCGGTGCGCAGCGCTGACCGCGAACGCCGGGTGCAGCTTCCACAGGAACGGGAACGGCGCGCTGCCCGGGTTGCCGAGCACATGCCGGAACGCCAGCTGCGTCGCATCGCGACGCAGGGTGATCGTTTTTTCGACGGCGATCGCGCTGATCGGCGTGACGACGCGCAGGCGCACGCCGACCTCATCGGCACCGCCGAAGGCTTCCGCCCGCCAGTCCGCGGTCCACAGCTCGCCATGGTCGGGATAGGCCTCGCCGTCGATCAGCGTGGCCTCGTCGTTCGGGAACAGTTCGTCCCAGCCGCCGCTCCAGACGTCGTCGTAGCGCGAATTGATTGCAAGGCGCGCCGGCGCATTGCGCGGGTTTTCCCACAGCAGACCGGCATCCAGCGGTTTGTACGTGATCTGCAGGATCTTTGCGCCGGCGGCGGGCAGGATCACGACGCGCAGGTAACGGTTCTCGAGCACGACGGCCGGCAGTCCGCGGTAACTCCAGTCCGTGCTGATACCCAGTTCCATGACCACAGCGTATATTCGCAGCCCCATGCAAGCAAACACGAACGCCGCGCCACTCGCGGGTCGCATCGCGCTGGTCAGCGGCGGCGCGCAGGGAATCGGTCGGGCGATCGCGCAGCGCTTCCAGCAGGCAGGCGCCCGCGTCGTGATCGTCGACCGTGACCTGACCGAAGGACGGCGCTGCGCGGAGGAACTGACGGCCGGCGATCGCAGCCTGCCGGTGGAATTCATCGCCGCCGACCTGCTCGCCATGGACGAGGTTGCCGGCGTCGCGACCGCGGTGCGGCAGCGTCACGGCCGGCTCGACGTGCTGGTGAACAATGCCGGCATCGAGATCGCGAAATCCTTCGAGGCCTGCACGCCGCAGGACTGGGATCGGATCCTTGGCGTCAATCTGCGCGGCGCATTCGTGCTCACCCAGGCGCTGTTGCCGTTATTTCCGCCCGACGGCGGTGCGATCGTCAACATCAGCTCCATCCATGCGACCCATGCGTTCGCCGAGTCGCTGCCTTACGCCTGCTCCAAGGCAGGCCTCGTGGCGCTCACGCGCAACCTGGCGCTCGAGCTCGCACCGCGCCGGATCCGGGTCAACGTCATCTGCCCCGGCTACGTCGATACCCGGCTCTGGGACGAGTACCTGCGCCAGGCGCCGGATCCCGCGGCGCTGGATGCGGCGACGACAGCGCTGCACCCGGTGGGGCGCCGCGGCATGCCGGCCGACGTCGCCGAGGCCGCGCTGTTCCTCGCCGCCGATACGGCCGGGTTCGTGACCGGCGCCAGCCTCGTCGTCGACGGCGGCCTGACGATCCGGGCACATCCGTGAAAATAGACGCCGTCGATTTCTTTTACCTGTCGATGCCCGAGGTCACCGACGAGGGCGACGGCAGCCAGGACGCGCTGCTGGTGCGCGTCGCCGCCGGCGGTCAGGTGGGGTGGGGCGAGTGCGAGGCCTCGCCGCTGGTGTCGATCGCGGCGTTCGTGTGTCCGATGTCGCATGGCGCCTGCCGGCCGGTGCGCGACTCGGTGCTTGGCGAGTCGCTGCGGGGACCGGCCGACATCGCACGGATCGCCGCGAAGATCGACTATGCCAGCATGGACCTGCTGCAGGCCCCGCACACCTGGTCGGGTATCGAAATCGCGCTCTGGGACCTGCTCGGCAAGGCGCGCGGCGAGCCGGTGTGGAAGCTGCTGGGGTTTGCGCAGGCCTTCCGCAAGGTCCCGTATGCCTCGCAGCTGTTCGGCGACACCCCTGCCGAGACACTGCAGCGCGCCCGGCTCGCCCGCGCCGAACGGTTCCGCGCCGTGAAGTTCGGCTGGGGACCGATCGGGCGTGGCGGTGCCGATGCCGACGCCGAACATTTCGCGGCCGCGCGCGAGGGACTGGGGGAGGACGGCGTACTGCTCGTCGACGTCGGTCAGGTGTTCGCCGAGGACGTGGCCGCCGCAAGCCTGCGCATCCCTGCGCTGGAGCGAGTCGGTGCGCGCTGGCTCGAGGAGCCGTTCAACACGGCAGCGCTCGATTCCTACGCGGCGCTGGCCGCGCTGAGCCCCGCCGTGAAGCTCGCGGGGGGCGAGGGTGCGCACAACTTCCACATGGCGCGGCACCTGATCGACTACGGCAAGGTTGGCTACATCCAGGTTGACTGCGGGCGCATCGGCGGCATCGGCGTCGCACGCAGGGTCGCCGACTACGCGGTCGCCCGCGGCGTGACCTTCGTCAATCACACGTTCACCTCGCACCTGGCGCTGAGCGCTTCCCTGCAACCCTATGCGGGGCTGTGCGACCACGAGATCTGCGAGTATCCGTTCGCCCCGAAGGCGCTGGCGCGGGAGTTCACGACGAACACGCTCGAGCGCGACTGCGAGGGCTACGTGTCGGTGCCGGATGCGCCGGGGCTGGGTGTCGGCATTGACGCCGCGCGGGCGCGCAAGTATCTCGTCGACGTCGAGATCAGGGCGAAGGGCCGCACGCTGTTTGCCTCGACCGACCAGTTCTAGAACAGGGGGACGCTTCGATGCCACAATCGCGCCTGGGTCTGGCCTGCCACGCGCTGCTGGCGCTCGGCCTCATGCTGTCGCCGAGGGTATTTGCGCTGCCGGCCGCCACGCCGGCCGCGACGCCGCCGATGGGCTGGAACAGCTGGAACTGGTTTGCCGACAAGGTCACGGACCAGGATGTCCGCAAGGCTGCCGACCTGATCGTCACCTCCGGCATGCGCGCTGCCGGCTACGTCTACGTCAACATCGACGACACCTGGGAGGGTGAGCGTGATGCGACCGGCGTCATCCATCCGAATGCGAAATTCCCCGACATGAAGGCGCTCGCCGACTATGTGCATTCGCGGGGGCTGAAGCTCGGGATCTATTCCTCGCCGGGCCCACTTACCTGCGCGAACTTCGCCGGGTCCTATGGCCATGAACAGCAGGATGCTGCGACCTATGCCGGCTGGGGCGTCGATTACGTGAAATACGACCTGTGCAGCTTTCGCGACGTTCTCGACAAGGCGGGCATCACCGACCTGGATGAGCGCGACCGCAGAATCCGGGCCGCGTATGCGAAGATGCACGAGGCCATCGTGGCCACCGGCCGCCCGATGGTCTACAGCCTGTGCCAGTACGGTTTCGATTCGGTGTGGACCTGGGGCGCGTCGGTCGGAGCCAACCTGTGGCGGACCACCGGCGATACCAGCACGGACTACGATCGCATTGTCGTGATCGCACTGACGCAGATCGGGCTCGGGCGCTATGCCGGTCCGGGACACTGGAACGACCCGGATATCCTCGAAGTGGGCAACGGCAAACTGACGCACGACGAGGATCAGAGCCACATGACGCTGTGGGCAATGCTCGCGGCGCCACTGCTCGCCGGCAACAACCTGACCCGGATGTCGGATGCAGTGCGCGATGTCCTGACCAACCGTGAGGTCATTGCGATCGACCAGGACCCGCTCGGCAGCCAGGTGCGCGTGATCCGCCAGGAAGGACCCGTACTGATCTGGTCAAGACCGCTGGCGGACGGCTCGTTGGCGTTCGCCGTGTTCAACATCGGCACGGATCGCGCATCGCTGCGCGGCCTGCAGCGCGACGTTCTGCAGGCGGGCGCCCCACCAGGCGCCGTGGCACGGGACCTGTGGGCCGGCCGGACCTTAAAGTCGCTGCGAGATCTGGACGGGCTGACCGTGCCGAGCCACGGCGTGTTGCTGTTGCGGCTGAAAAGGCCCTAGGGGATCAGTACAAACTTGCCGACGTGTTTCTTCTCGAGGAACTCGCGCTGCGCGTCAGCGATGCGCTCGAGCGGAAAAGTCTTCGCGACCAGCGGCCGGATCTCGCCGCGTTCGATATAGCCGATCAGATTGGGGAACACAGGCTCGTCCCATGCAGTGCAGCCGATCAGCGTCAGGTCCTGCAGGTAGAAGGTACGCATGTCGAGGCTGACGAGCGGTCCGCCGATCGCCCCCGACGAGACATAGCGGCCGCCTCGCCGCAGGACCTGCAGCATGCCCGCAAACGCAGGCCCAGCGACATTGTCGACGACGACATCGACCGACTTCGCACCGAGCGCCGCGACGACGTCGTCATCGCGGCCCAGCACACGGTCGGCGCCGCAGGAGAGCACTTCTGCGGCCTTGGACTGCGCAGCGATCGCCGTCACGGTGGCGCCGCGGCGCTTCGCGAGCTGGATCGCCGCCGAGCCCACGCCGCCCGATGCGCCAGCGATCAGCACGTGTTCGCCGGCCGCGACATAGGCCCGGTGGAGCATGTTCTCGGCAGTGCCATAGGCGCAGGGAATGGAGCCGAGCCCGGCATCGCTCCAGTCGCAATTCACGTCGAAGGCCTCGGTCGCCGGAACCCGCACGAACTGCGCGAAAGCGCCATCGAAGTCCGAGCCCATCCAGACGTTTTCCATCGACCCGAACCCCGCAGGGCGCATGCAGGCGCGCACCAGCACGCGCTCGCCGATACAGTCCGCGCCGACGCCGCGACCGGCGCCGACCACGCGACCGCAGCAATCGGTCCCCTGGATGAACGGAAACGGCGTGGGGGCGCTCCAGCCGCCATCGGCCTTCTCCGCCTGGTCCTGCCCGGCGGCCGCGGCGCTGGCGGTATCGGTCGTCACGCTCTTCGAGTACCAGCCGAGGCGCGTGTTGATCTCGGTGTTGTTGACGCCGGCGGCCAGTACCTTGAGCAGCACCTCGCCGGCGCGCGGCTGCGGCATGGGCACGTCGCGGTAGACGAGCCGGTCGTAACCGCCGTTGCCGGTCGTGACGACCGCCTTCATCGTCGCGGCGGCACCGCTGAGAGCCTGATTCATGCCCTGCATCTTAACCCAGCCGCGTCAGACCGCAGGAGTGGCTTCCCCGTCGCGCGTCGCGATCAGCGCGGGCGGAATCATCCGCAGGACCGGAACCATGATCAGTGACGTCGCGGTCGCGAGCACGACGCAGGACAGGAAGCCATGAGTCGCCGCACCGCCATAGATGCTGGCGCCGACGAGGTCGCCGATCCGGTAGGACAGTTCATAGGCGCCCGCGACCAGCATCATCAGCGATCCCTGCAGCCCGGGCGGGCAGGACCTGAGCGCGAGGTCCCAGTAGGCCGTGAACGCGAAGCCATTGATCAGCGCCATCGGCAGGGACATCAGCAGCGCCGTGGTGCTCGAGTGAATGAACAGCAGCGGGATCGCCTCGACGATATAGGCGATCGTCGCGATCCATAGCAGGGTGCGCAGGTTCAGGCGCCTGCACAGGGCGCCATACAGCATGCAGGCCGGGATGTAGCCCGCGGCCATGATGCCGAGCACGTTCCCGTAGACGGCGTCCGGAAGCCCGAGTTCGCTGGTCAGGTAGAACTGCAGCGGCGTATTGGTACCCGGCGAGAACTGGCTCAGGCAGACCAGCAGCACAGGCGGGTAACAGGCCTTGTGCCGCACCAGCCGGCGCAGGTCGCCCAGGAACGTGCTGCCGCGCGCCAGCGGATTGTCGTAGGCGTGGTTGAACACCGCGGCTGGCTTCCACAGCCCAAGGACAGCGATCGCGCCAGCGAGCGCCGCGACGAGCAGGAACATCCGGTCCGGTGCCAGGTGTGCGGCCAGGTAGCCGGAGGCGAACGCGCCGGCCGCGTAAGGTGTGGAGCTGACCGCGTTCCAGAGCGCGCTGAGGCGCCCCGACATCAGCTGTTCCTGGCTGACCAGCGCGAGGAGGCCGCGTGCGGCTGCCGCGACGAACGAGAACGTGAACATCACCAGGAACATGCCGGCCAGCAAACCGCCGTAACTCAGCGGTGCCTGCGACAGCAACACGAACAGCGCCGCAGTGGCCGCCCCGAAGATCAGCAGCAGCCCGCGGTCGCGCATACCGAAGGGGTTCCACAGGTCGCGCGCGAGCCCGAATCCAAACGACAGGTATACCGGGATTGCCGTCAGCAGCCTGAAGTGCGCGATCTCTTCCGGGGTCGCATGCAGCCGGTTTTTCAGCATGAAGGAGGTTGCGATGTCGAGGAGGTAGCCGTTCGGCAGGACCAGGAACACCAGCAGCGTCAGCGGGGTGAAATACAGGAAGACCCGTCCCGCGTTCGCGGGGGCGGCATTTGCTGGCTCCATGACCCGAATGATAACTTGCAAATCCCACCGACGCCTGTTGTTGCCTCGTGACGGGAGACAGACCTGAATATCAAATACGGAGTGATCGGCTTAGGGGTGGCAGCCGTTGCCTGCGGCGGGTGTGTCGCTGGGCGGCCGGATGCCGAGGCGCAGGTGCGCGCCACGGAGATCGCCTTTGCAGCGACGATGGCAAACCGGGACTTTACCCGCTTCATGACTTTTGTTTCAGCCGAGGCGATGTTCCTCGGCGATGAGTCGACACATCGCGGACCGGTCACCATCGGCGGCAAGGTCGTCGCGCACTTCACGTCGGTCTGGCGCCTCGACCCCGACGGCGCCTGGCGCATCGTCTTCGACAAGGGCGAACCCGTGTGCCCGTCAACGGGCTGAGCTGCGGCTGCGCTCCGCGTCGATCAGAGCGCGTTTGCGCTCGAGCCCCCAGCGGTAGCCGCCGAAGCCGCCGTCGCCGCGCAATACCCGGTGACAGGGAACGAGTACGGCGATGCGGTTGGCCGCGCAGGCAGACGCGGCGGCGCGCACGGCCCGCGGCGCATCGATGCCCTGTGCCAGCTCCGTGTAGCTGATCACCCGACCTTCGGGAATGCCGAGCAGGAAGCGCCACGCGCGGATCTGAAACGCCGTGCCGCGCAGGTCCAGCGGCAGGTCGGGCCGCGGCGCGTTGCCGGCGAGGTGCGCTTCGAAGCGGGCCAGCCAGGCGCCGAGTTCGGCCGAGTGCGCGTTGCCGGACGGCACCAGGGTCGCGCGCGGAAATTCGGCGCCCAGCTGCGCGAGTAAAGTCTCGCGGCTGGCGCCGAACTGTGCAAAACAGACACCCCGGTCGGTGGCTGCCATCAGCAGCAGCCCCAGGGACGTACTGCCGAACGCATGCGCGATCGTCTCCCCGGCGCCGCCGGCGCGATAGGTGCTGGGGCGCATCCCGAGACTGCGCACAGC
>Ga0302319_10002286_pt1 | contig 41721 bp, 21 predicted proteins | sample Bog_T0_2_FD_203319 | JGI IMG/M metagenome (GOLD analysis project Ga0302319, IMG submission 203319) | Peat permafrost microbial communities from Stordalen Mire near Abisko, Sweden - Bog_T0_2 | ecosystem: Environmental > Terrestrial > Soil > Wetlands > Peat | place: Sweden: Abisko, Stordalen Mire... | reverse complement strand
CCCGGTGCGTGGCCGTATGGGCGATCAGCAGGCTCATTGCCCGTTCAAGCCTCGGATCGTCCTTCAGCTTCTCGACATTGAAGTAAAGCCACGGGTTGTCGAGCTGAATCGTCGTCGGCCGGTCGAAAAGCTTTGCATAGGGCCCCTCGTCCACCCAGGCGCGCAGTTTGGTTGAGGCCAACTGCGCCATCGCGTTGATCTTCTGATTCCGGTCCCGGTCCTGCCAGTGCGCCAGCTCCGCTGCGAGATCGCCGAAAAGCGGAATTGGGTTCGAGCTCTTGGCGCTGCATCGCTTGTAGGTGGCCGCAATCGCTTCGAGCAGGACACTGTCGAGCAGATCAATGTCGAGATCGGGAGGCGTATTCTCGCCCAACATGTGCCGGGTCAGATTCTTCAGAAACGAAAGCTGGTCGTTCGAAGGCTTGGCATCGCATTTGGGCAGGTCCCAGGGATTGATCGTCTGATCGCTGTCGAGCGACATCTGGATCATCTCGCCGCCCATCAGCTCGACCAGTGGCTGATAGGAGTCCCCGCGCTCCAGGATCGAGATCAGCGCGTTCGTGCGCGCGGCCATCAGCAGCATCTGTTGCGCGGCAAGCGTCTTGCCTCCGCCGCTCTTGGCCATCAGGAGGCCATTCGCATCCGATAGATCGGGATCGAACATCGAGTACGGAATCAGTTGCCGGTAAGGTGTCTCGAAGAGAATCAGCGGACTCTTGCGTGTGCCCGTCCACGGCATCTCGACTGGAACCAGGTCGGCGGCATTCGGAGTGAGCATGTCCTGCTCGCGCTTGTCGGTCTCCCCCATCCCCGGCAGCGTCCCAACAAAGATGCGGCGCTTGGCAATCGTCTCAACGACAGCCTTGGCCCCATTCATATGGGTGAAGGCGTTCAGAACTTCTTGCGTGCGATTGGCAAGATCGCGTTCTGCCCGTTCGAGATCCCCGAATGTCACCGCAGGCTGAGACGTGCGCACCACAACCGACAGGCTCAGCTTCGCGGTCTTCAGAGAACTCGAAATGATGTCCCGCTGCACCTGCATCAGCTGCGCCTGCGCTACCTCGGCCTCGGGATTCGATTTGAAGTTGCCGTTTGCGTCCTTTTGCGCGGCGATCATCTTCTGCAGGCGCTTCTTATACCCCTTGAGGACCTTCACCTGGTCGGGGACAACGACCTGCGCACTGATGACAACCGGAAACCCGAGTGTTGAGAACCTTTGCAGCACACCTGGAAACGTCGCGTCGGGCAGTTCCTTGAGGCTCACCACCGAATAGAGGTACCCATCGATGTTGAGATAAGTTTCGGTTTCGTTCAGAATGCTGGACTCAGTCGCCTGCTCGCGTGCAGACCGGTACTGGATCAGATCCTCGCCTGGATAATATGCGCGTCGATCGCGGCGCGTCGGGTGCTGCGAATGCTTGAGTTCCTCAAAGAGTTCCTGCGTCGACAGCCGGCGCGGCGAGAGATTGGCCGTCTCCATCGAGCTTTCGATGCCTCGCAAAATCGATTCAAACTCTGCCAAGAAGGTGTCGTGCTCCTTGCGTGATCTCTGGATCGCCTTCTTTTGGCTGAGCGTGAAGCCGCCAAGCCGCCGGTTCTGTTGTGCGGAGTGATAGAGCTTGGCATGGATGCGCGGGTCCCAGATGAAGTACACATGGAGCCGGTTCTCAAAATAGAAGCCGCTCTGTTCCTTGCGCTGCCACATCTTGAGCCGGTGCGTGTCGAGCGCCATCACCTCCGACTGCTCGGTGCGCTGTTGATTCAAATAGTCCTCGAACAAAAAACCAAGGTGCTCGGAGATCTCGTACCTGAACTGAATCCGCATGCTCACATCGGGCACTCCGCGGATCAACGCCTCAAGCATCGACTTCGCCTGATTCCTGTCCTCATCAGTTGCGAAGTAGGAGAGAACGCCCTTCAACTCGTATCCAGCGACAAAAGCGCCGTTCGTTCGCACCATGATGTTGTCGCCCTGAGGCAGGTCGCGGAGCGGCAGCAACTCGCACACGGCTGGAACCTTCATCTTCTTATCGTGTTCCACATAGGTCATTGGCATACGGGATCCCTCTCCCCTGCGTTGCGCCTTGTTTCGACGCATTTCTCTCCTCGCAGTCCTTCCTCAGCAACCTTGGCAAGCAGAGCGAACTCCTGGTGGAACTTTGCTGCGAAGACGACGCTCGCAAAAACGGCTCGTGCGGCCTCGGTATCCAAGTTGAGCGCCACTGTGCCATCGTTGTGGGTGTTGAACGAAGCCCGCATTTCACTCGTCCTCAACTTTCGTGATGTAAGGCTGCGTCAATTCCGAATCTCGCTCAAGTGCGCACCAGGCGTGCGGCGCGATAAATGACTTGATGAGATCCGTAAGATACCCGCGAGGCTTGCCATACTTGAACAGGATCAGGAATGGCACGGCGAGCAGCGGCACAACGAACTCCATGAACAGACTCAGCGGCATACCCAGGACTTTCGCATTCCCCGTGACGAAATGACCGAAGATATTCATCAGCGCCGCGAGCCCAAGCACCAGGATCAGGTCCTCGAACTCCAGTCCAAGGAACGTCACCTTGGTGTGCAGGTTGCGGTGAACAGGAGTCAGATCAAGACTCATTGTTGTCTCCTCAAATTCCATGTGCGTGCGTCACCATCGACTCGGCAAATCGAACCATCCCCGAAACCATCAAAGCGCCCATCGCGGCGATGAACTTCCGAATCCAAGTGGAGCCTGGGTAGATTTCGGAAACCACGCCGCCCATGTGCATCCCCATCGCAGCAAGCTGTGTGAGGGCAAAGACCGGCAGGATTACGTTGGCGATCCAGTTCACCAGGTTCATGACCGCCGTCCAATAGCCGTCTGCGCTCGTTGGTCCGGCGTTCTGCACGAAGCCTTCAAGGGCGCGCAGCATTCCTGAACACATCAACGACGCGAAACCTCCATAGAGGAGTTGCTCGAACTGTCCACCCTTGCTGTAGCGATAGACCGCTCCGGCAAAGAACGCGCCGGCCATCGTCGGCATCATGACGTTCCCGGCCCAGGAGGCAAGGTTGGTAACCGCACCGTCGAGACTCATTCGGTCCTCCTCACGCGGCCATCGCCTGAAAGAGTTTGAGCAAACCGGTCACGCCAAGGAACCCGATCGCGGAAAAGACAAGCCGTGTCCAGGGCCTGTGCCGCACATAGTTGATGACCGCGCCAACACACGCGAGTCCAGCCGCCGCAGGCATAATCTGTCCTACGATGTAGTTCCAGAGCGAGCTGAGCATATCTGTCGTTGCGTATTGACCGCCGGAGTTCCATCCTTGAAAGAGTTGCATCGTTGCCGAGAGCGTCATCAGAAACAGAGCGGCGATGATCGATGGCAACGGGTTCTCTCCCGCGGCTGTATCAAGCGTCGCCTTGAGAACGAAATAGCCTGCAATGATCGGCACAAGCTTGGCCACAATGATTTGATTGACGAAGTTCTTGAAGACCGACTCCATGCTGGCGAGCCAGCTCGTCGCCACCGAACCGCTCGCCGACGGTACGGTGATGCCCTGCGCCGCAATCCACGAGAGAAGCTGCGGTAGTGTCAGCAAAATCACAGTCCAAAGCACCCACTTGCCGGTTTTGCCGTTTATGTGGAAGTTGGTGCCTCCTTCATGCCGCAGACTCACACCTGCGGCAGCCAGCGTGCAGAACGCCGCCGGCACCGCAAGATCGAACAGCAGTTGAAGAAGGTCGGAGAGGAATTGCGGCACAGGCATCGCGTTGGCTCCCTACTGAATGCCCTGAGCTTGCGTGATAAAGCCCTCGGCCATGCGACCAAGTCCGGAGATCACCAAGAGGGAAACACCGGTGACACCCCAACCCATATAGCCGCGGCCACTCTTGAAATGCCACCCCGCGACGCCGAGGCACGCGATCGCGATCACCGGGGCAATAACGTTGCAGCCCCAGTTCACGATGTTGAGGACCGTTCCCTCGACCGTGGTAGCCTGCTGCCCCTGAACAGCCTGGCCGAACTGCGGAGATGTACCGAGGTTCTGTGCGGTCGCTACCAGGGGCACGGCGAGATTGCCGGCGAGAACAATCCCAAGCGCGAACAGCAGACAAATGCGTGTCCAGTTGCACGCGCCGGGGCGTTGATAGGTTGATCGAGAAGCGGCGGGTGCAGTCGTGCCCCGCCAGAAGGCCAATGCGGTTTTCATGACTCTCTCTCCTGGACGCGGCTGCTCGGGGCATCCGTGTCAGGAGAGAACTTGAGGCCTAATGGAAAATCAGTCAACTTGCCCCGCTGATATTGATTGGCGTTCCGAGGCTCGCTTCTATATAGAGGTTGCAAGTTGGGAAAATCGGTGGCCCAACCTGAGCGCAGTTGCACGGTTACGTCTCGTCAGAGAGAGGCTGAACCCCGAGTCGAAGATCCGATAACGCCGCGCTCGTCAGTCACAGAAGGTGGCCAAGTCCTTGCGATGGCAGGGCATAGCCTCGCAGGCAACCCAACCTGTTATCGCCCAAACGTCAAATCTGTTCGACAAGAATTGGTCAAACGCACACTGACATATCCGGAACGATAATTGGTCAAGCGCAATTCGACCAATTTGCGCTCCAATTGGTCAAACGCACAACGACACAAGCGGAACGGTTATTGGTCAAACGCACTTTGACATATTGGGAGCGATGATTGGTCGAACGCAGCGCCCCTCGCCAAAGCACATTCGCGCGAATCATCAGGCAACGGACGGTCCTGAAGATGGTGTTCGGCACCAGCCCCGAGAAAGGAGTATCGAAACTCCGAACGGGGAGGGCTGAAAACAACCAATTCCGCCACTCAGTACAACGGAATGCCGCCAGGCAACGTCGTAATTTGGTACCGCGTCGGCCAGCGTTCGGGATTCGGCCACCCGCTCCTGATTTCCCGCCGGATCGGCGTTTTCGTTACTAATCCATCAGGATGCCGGCGAGAGAATGGGCGGTGCGGTGATTTGCGGATTTTTCCGTGACCCAGACTGAACAAAGCCTCAAGTCTGTTGCAGAATGGAGGGAAGGTTACTCTGATCGGAAGGTCCAGGATGCTGCCCAGAAGATCTCGTGCCAGGCGATTTTTCCTGTCGTGTGCTTGCCAACTCACCCTCGCTCTCAGACTAGTGCCTGCGCAATCTCCGGGGACGCTTGTCATTCAGTCAGGTCACCTTGGCCTGGAGAATGCCGTCAAGGCCGCAGTCTTCTCGCGCGACGGAAAGCTCCTGCTTACTGCGGGTGGTTATGACGCCATCGCGGTTTTGTGGGATGTGCAAACAGGACGCGAGATTCGCTCCTTTCATGGGCACACCCTGTCTATCGAATCAGTGGATCTGTCTCCAGACCTTCAATGGGCGCTCACGGCAGGAGAGGACACCACCGTGAGGCTCTGGAACCTCGCGACCGGCGAGCAGGCCGTCGCAATCAACACCGGCTCTCCAGTAAAGGCCGCGAAATTCACGCCAGATGGAAACTTCGTGGTCATTGGCGGTGAATCGGGACCACCGAGGCTCCTGCAGGCAAAAACTTTGCAGCCGGTTCGCGAGCTGAAATACGGAGGTGAAGAGATCACGAGCATCGCGACCTCCTCGAAGAAACCTATCGTTGCAGTGTCCGGTTCCAAAGCGATTGAGATCCTGGATGACGGCACCGGCGACCTTCTGCGTGTTTGCCCTCAACCGGATGATGCCTTGAGCGTGCTGTCGTTTTCCGAAGACGGTTCTCGGCTCTTTGGAATTGGTCAGGATGGGGTTATTAGAATCTGGGATCCAGGGACTGGAACCCTTCTGCAGTCGGTCAGGGCCGTTGGCGCAATCGCTATTTCAGCCGATGGCAAGAAAATCCTTGGCGCTGACAAGAGCGGAAACGTTTTGGTCGACGCAGAGACGGGCAAGACGACCCGGCGGTACCTTCGTACGCTCGGAACATTTGCGATCTTCTCTCCTAGCTCTGCAACATTCGTTGGATCGAGCGATGCCGGACTGAAGTTATACTCAACTGAAACTGGAGACATCTCGCAGGGCTTCGATTCGCTTGTCCGGCCTGTCTATGGCGCCAGCTTTTCGACAGATGGCCGATATCTCGCCACCTGCGATGGGATGGCGTACTTATGGGATCTGGAGACCGGCCGCCAGATTCGAACCTTCGGCGATCTCCAGGATACGTCCCGCGTGGTTGCGCTCTCGCCGGATGCAGAGGAGATCTTCACCGGGAATTTGCAGGGACTCGTGCGCAGGTGGAATACCGCCAATGGTTCCGAAATCACGGTGAATCAGACCGATCTTGGCAAAGAGATCAAGGCTATTTCTTTTGCCGCGAATGGGCGCGACTGGGTGATCCAGACGTACTACGACGGGACCACACTAATCACCCACGATGAACTCGAGAATGAGAAATCGAGTGCGCCGATTCCAAGCAGCCAGGGATACGCATCCGCCATCTCTCCAGATGGAAAGTGGATGATTACGCCGCACGGTCAGGATGTTGCTGTCTGGGATACGGAAAAGAACCATCGTGTGGAACTGCTGCGGCACCCCGATTCCGCAGGCATATTGAGGTCTACCGCCATCTCAAACGATGCAGCATATATAGCGACGGGAAGCTACGACGGACGAGCCCGGCTATGGAAGCGTGACACCGGCGTGCTGGTAAAGACGTTTGAGAAGCACGAAAACCCCATCACTTCCATCTCCATCTCCGATGACAATCGCTTTCTACTAACCGGCAGCGGTTTCATGAGCGGAGGCGATACGACCGCGCGTCTCTGGAATACCGAAACAGGAAAGGAGATCGCCGTACTGAAGGGGCACACTGCCGCGATTCGAAGCGTGCTGTTTGTTCCAAAGAAGAATGCCATTTTGACTGCGGGTGAGGATGGAACCGTCCGGTTTTGGGACGAGGCAGGCAAAGAATTGTGCAGCCTGTTCAGTCTGCCGCATTCGCACTGGGTTGTGGTCACTCCGGATGGGTTCTTCGACACCGATAGCCTCGACGATCTGCAGGTTGGGCAGATTCTTGAAAAGGAGGCCCCACTCACACCGGTCTCGCTCGACAAATACATGCCGTATCTCTATGAGCCCCGGTTGCTTCCGCGTCTTCTGGAGGGAGAAGACGTTCGCGCGGGAAGAACGGGCATTCGATCCAGTGGAATGCGGTTTCGCGCGAAAATCCTTCGCATTGAGCATGCGCGTGGCACCGATATAGCAAACGTTACCGTTCGCGTGACGCCAATCGAAAAGCAGGCGACGAGCCAGATGCAGGAGCAGCTTTCCGATGTCCGCCTGTTCCGCGATGGCCATCTGGTCGCCGTGAAAACGTCAGAATCACAGACTGCCTCCGCTGCCAATGATGAGAGCCGTGATTACGTCTTCGATCACATCAAGGTTCCAACCGGGGATGCCGAGCGAAGGCTGGAGTTCTCATGTTACGCGCTGAACAGAAATGGCATCAAGGGCGATACGGACCGGATGCTGCTAAGAGTTCCTGCATCTACGGCAAAGCGAGCCGGTACGGCCTATATCGTGTCGATCGGTGTCAGCAAACACCGCAACGCAGCGTGGAATTTGCGGTGGGCCGCGTCAGATGCGGCGACCATGGCAACCACGATCGCCCAGATGATCCAGGAGTCGAAACAGTATGGCCACGTCGTTTCGCTTGCTTTGACATCGGAGTCAGACTCCTCACCCGCGCTTCCCACCAAGTCAAGGATGAGATCCGTCTTCGAGGTCCTCGGAGGGAAAAGTTCCTCAGAAGCGGCACTTGCCGGCGTTCCACACTCTGAAGAACTTCTCGAGGTGCAGCCTGAGGACATCGTCCTCGTGTTCTTCGCAGGACATGGATTCCGTTCCCCGAACGGCCAGTTCTTTCTTGTTCCATACGACGCCAAAGCCTGGGCGCCGGAGGAAACGAGCCAACTAGAACAGGATTCGGTTTCTGCCAATGAACTAGAGCAATGGCTGCGGCCTATCGACGCACGGAATCTGACTCTAATCATCGACGCATGCTACTCCGGTGCCGCTTTCCAGGGGAACGGATTCAAGCCAGGACCCATGGGAAGCCGCGGGCTAGGCCAGCTTGCTTATGACAAGGGCATGCAGATTCTAGCGGCAAGCCAGTCAAACCATGTCGCTGTGGAGAGCAACTCACTGCGAATGGGGCTGCTAAGTTACGCGCTGTTGAAAGACGCCGTGGAATTTGCCAGCCGATCCCAGCACTCGGTGGAAGACATGTCGCTGCGGAGCTGGTTTGAGTATGCTGCCGAGCAGGTGCCGCGGCTGTATCAGCAAAGCTTTGGACCGGCTCAGGCAGGACCCGCGGCGGAAGGTCAAGCCGGCCGGGCCGTCGTCATCGAGACCGATGGCAACCAAAATCCAGCAAACGAACTCCTGCAGAGGCCTGGAATCTTTGACTACTCACAGGAGAGTGGCCGACTAGTGATCATTCCCGGCTATCTGAACAACTACGATCAGGCAGGCCAGGAGGCAATGGCCAAGGCGGAGGCGATAGAAAAACGCGGGGGGGCTAACCATCTCGACGACGCGCTCAAGCGCTATGAGGAGGCCGGGAATTGGTTTTACGAGGCGGCTAATCTCAAGCAATGTGCGCTCTCCTTTGAGCGAAGTGCCGGCATCCTGAAACAGAAGGGCGATCGCGATGGAGAAGCCCAAATGAGCGTCAAGGCTGCGACGCTCTTTCACAAAGCCGGCGACGAGGACAGCACTGCAGGCGCTCTGGAAGAGTTGGCTGCCGCGACATACTCGCCGAAGGATCCAACCCAAGGGTTAGAGATACTGAGCCTCGTGCTGGAGAGATATCGGACTGCAGGTGACAAAGAAAGAGAGATTGCAATCCTTGAGCGCATCGCAGATGTCTATAGAGACGCCGGCGAGCTCCTCATCGCCTCTTGTTATCTCGACAAGGCAAAGGAATTGCGGAATGTCAATTGACTCCGCACATCTTGTGGGGTGCTCGTTGGTTCCAGTTCGAGGACGTGAAGTGTTCAATGTCTGAGCGGTGGGCACATTTCAACATGACCGCCACGGAGCTTGTCTTCGAGACTCTTGCCCCCTTGGTGAGAATTTTGACCTCTCGCAAAAGGCTTCACATAATAAGTAGTGGTGGAACCGTATCGTTTTCGCGACAACGCCAGGAGAAAATACCTGTGAAAGAGATTGGGGGAATCGAACTCCTTTGAAAAATTGGTTGAATATAGTCAACCTGAGTCAGTAACCCAATAAACTGGCTGAGGGGAGCTACTTTCCATAACTCGTAAATAGCACGAATGCCGCCCAGTAAAATGGCCGATCGTAATTTGGATCTTGGTGAAGTTCCTTGGCGGCTGCACGCAGGGCAGCGTAACGATCCCCAGATTCGGAGTTTAGCCAATAGTTATAGAAACTTGACATCATGCGCGCTGTCGCGGGGTCGTTTACGTTCCACATGCTAACCATCACTGCGTCAGCACCTGCTGCGATGAACGAACTTCGCAGGCCACGCAGATTGCCTCCAGCGCCTGCTTCGCCCAAGCCGGTATCGCAGGCGCTCAGGACGACCAGGTCAGTGCCGCGCAAATCCATGCCTGCGATGTCGAATGCGGTCAGGATCCCGTCGTCACCCGCGGCACGCCGATGGCCTTGCAATGTCAGGTTGGCGCTTGCTAACAGTAGCCCGGAGTTGCCAAGGGAGAATGAGCGCCCTGTTTCGGTCAGGTCGAGTCCTTCGAGGCCGGGATCTGCGGCAAAGAAGCCGTGAGTGGCGACATGCAGGACGAAAGGATGATGAACCGCGAGAAACGTTGTCTTGGATGCCGCCGCGTTCTCCAACGGCGAAGCAACATTCCATCCGTGCTGACGAAGAACTGCATAGATGTTGGCCAACTCCGTAGGCGTATTGGGGAGGGGGAGAACCGTATTTCCAAGCGCCGTGCGCATTTCTAGCGGGGGAACGTTTTGCCGAGGCTCGTCGCTCGCCCCGGCACCCGGCTTGCTCTGACTTCGGTCATCACCGGCGTTGAAATCCGGGTTGCCGATAAGAACGGCGTCCCGCTTGCTCACGTCAACGGTTGTATTTTTGTGGTAGGCCAGGTCAGCGGTTGAAAAAACCGCACGAATATCCCACTCATCGTGATCAAGCAGGAAACGCCCATCGGAACCCTTCCAGCAAAAGAATGCCGCAGTGTCTAGTGCGCCGGTTGGCGCTAGGTAGATTCGATGAGCGGTGCGGACATACGGCTCCAGCTTGGACCAGGACAGCGAATTTGGTAGCGTCTGCTCCACTTCAGGCCTGATGGCGCGAACTGCCAAAGGGCCGCGAACTCTGTTCTTTAGATCGACCTCGCCAACTTCAATGTCTCGGTCTTCTCCTAATTTCACCATCGTAAGGGGATGTGTCTTGCTAGGTCCCAAAACGAAGGCGGCGTACAGGGTAGCGAAAGTAGGCCCTCCCTCGTCCCACTCGTCATAGGTAAACACCTCGACTGCGGCGTCGGATTCGGCAAGAACCGCCGCGATCTGTGCAGCTGTAACATCCTTCGGCGCAGCTGTGGAGGACACCGCCAGCTTCCGCTCCAGAACCTCTATCTCTTCCTGCAATTTCTGATCCGCGGGACTCCCCGGTGATGCCCGCATGCCTTCGGAGAGTTCCACGCGCAGCCTCTGGAGAGTAGCCTGATCCTTCACTGCTAATGGGTCAATCGCATTGGCCCCTGAGGTCTCTTTAGCAATCTCCTTGCTCCAGAGGACAACCCGATACGCATCGGGCAAAAGCTCTGGATGCGATATCCGATTGAGGAAGCAAAAGCTTAGAAAGAGGTCCAGGGTTCCCTGTATCTCGGAGCGAAACTGATTTCGCTCGACTTCAGTGTTGGTGGTCCGAAGCTGATCGAATGCTTGTTGGAAGAATTCGATGGACCGTAGCAACTCGACACGGGTATGTTCGAAATCGTGGGACGCGAAGTAGATCTTGCCTTGGATCGTCGCGTCAATCGCCTTATCCATGATGCTTTCCGCGTCGTCCGCGTAGGTGCTGTCCGTGAGCTCCTGTCGCACCTTGAGTGCGAGAGGGAAATTCCCGTCCTGAAGCGCCTGTTGCCACCGAATGGCACGGCGCGCATTCTGTACCTGAACTCTCTGGTTCGGCGTCGAGGCAAGCTTGTCCATGCGATCAAGTGCTTCGCCGACGCGGCGGTCGTCGCCCACCCTGGCGTACAAAATCTCTTCGCTGAACGTGAGGTGAAACTCCTGCTCCAGCGCGCCCGCATCTTTCCTTTCGGTTAAGATCGCGCGGGCTTCGTCCATGAGAACCAAAGCTTCGGTCGAGCGACCCATCTGACCATCTGCATCAGCCGTGAATAGGATGACGGGTATCAGTGCAGGTTGCAGGTCAGGGTAGGTCCGGGCGAGTCTTAATGCGGAGTTAGAAAGTTCGAAGGCCTCGACAATACGCCCGCTTGAGACGGTGATATTCGCCAGAATGGATAGCGCCATCGGGGCAAGTTGAGCTAATCCTGCTGACGGCGCGTCGTGAACCACAATGCGTAGTTCTTCTTCGCCCTCCCGCTCCCGGTGAAGGAGCGCGAGCGAAGATCCAACTGCGAAACGAATTGCCAGGAGTTCCTGATTCGTATGGTCGGTCCCCGCCGCCTCCATTGACCTTATCTTTGGGAGTCCAAATTCTGCAACCTTGCCAAACTCCACCATAGCTTCAGGGTTTCGTTGAAGCATCGAGAGTGCCGACGCGACATAAAACCGGATCATCAACGCAGCCGAACTGTCGGAACGTTGGCCCGCTGTTTCGATGCGGCGCAGCATCGGCAGGCCAATATCGAGTACCTCACGGGATCTTTGCTGCTGGGTGAGTGTGGACAAAGTCAGCGCATCTCTGAGAAATGGGTCTTCTTTCTCCTGTCCGAAAGCAGGAGTGAGCGTGAGTCCGAAAACCAGCATCAACAGGAACGACTTCATTGGAAGACATCCGAACGCACTTAACGAACAAGTCAGTTATACGTCTTGGGCGCGAGAAAGAATCCATCCAGCATCCATGTGCCAGCCACATCGCGGAACAACATCATCTCCGAAGCTTCATTGCCCGCCATATCGCGCACCTCATCAACGAATAGCACAGAGTCGAGCAGTGGCGTGGACAAAGGTGCGCTTCCTCCTAGGGGTGTAAGTCGATAGCCCGCGTACGCGACTTCGACCGGAATCCGCCGCTGAGTTCCGCCACTTTGCTGAAGCATCTGGAAAACCGCTGGCTGACTTTTCAGGACCGTAGTGCTGTACTGACCAACGATGTCTGAGGCCCGGCCACGATCAATCAGCGGAAGCAGCTTCTCTCGCGTTGGACTGGAAGCTGAGATCATCTCTGCGATATCTGCCGGCCGTTTGAAAGTAGTTGTGTGAGTCGGATCGTTGTCTTCGATCAGTCCATCGGTTGTGAGGCGAAAGTGGAACCGCTGCTCCGCTCCGAGGCGTAAGTCATGCGGTCCACCAGGTTGCGGACACGCATAACCTCGGCAGCCAAGACTCGTTCCAGACATCGTAATCGATCCATCGGCATCGACTTGCCCGGCGAGACGGAACGAGTAGGTCGCGGCGGTGGACGGCAGAGCCGTTTGTTCGGCCCCAAAACGACAGGAAACAGAGGGGTCGTGGGGAAGCCGTACAGCTTTCCATGTCCTGACCCATTTGCCGCGCAAATGGTCTTCCTGGCCTACGACAGTACTCAGCGTCAAGCTGCGATCGGACCAGCTCATGGCGAGGCATCTGGCGTCGCTCCCGGCTGGAATCACGCCATCCAGCGATGTTTGCTTCCACTCCCCCGTGAACTGAAGAGCCTTCGCAGATACGGAAGCCAGACAGCAAGTCAGGCAGACCATCGTCACCAAAACCTGAGTCGCAGAAGTTTGTGCAAGAATTCCGGGAAAGATGGCTCGGATTTTATGGCGTACATTCAAAACCTTGAACATGGCATTCCAGGCTGAGCAACTGCAACATGAGTGACGTGCGACAACTATAACCCATTATCGTTCCAGACAACTCACTTTTTCTCGGGCAAATTCTATAGCAATGAACAATGGAGAGTTCGTGACAGGTGAGGACGACGTCGTCCATTCAGATGGATCCAGGGTGTAGATTTATGTAGCTTCTATTAGGATTCTTGGCATGTCTATGCGTAAGCTTTTGATGTTCTTTATCGTAAACGCACTGTCGATGGCGGCAGGAGCGCAGAAGGATTCAAGGCCGACGCTCGTGGTGCCGCAGGCACACCTGCCGGGGAGTGGAGGGGTCCGGGTTCTGGCTGTGAATCCGGCATCAAGCTGGTTCGCGACGCTTGGCAACGACGAGACTTTGTGCGTGTGGAACAGCGCGGACGGGCAGTTCCTGGCAAAGGCGCCGGCGAAAGATTTGAGGTCGGTCGCGGTGCTGCCGAAGTCTCATTTGGCCGTGCTGGGCGACGCGCATGGTGGCGTCCGGCTGGTGGATGTGGACACATTTACGACGGTGAACACGACGACATTGGGCAGCTCGGTCGAGTGGCTGCAGTCGACCGAGGATGGGCGGGTATTCGCGGCTACCTATCGGGGGCTTTATCGACTGGATGCGGCGACGTTGGCGGCGAGCCAGCTTTCCGATTTCGCGGGGCTGACGCCGTATCGGGTTGCAATGAATGAGGTCGGCAGTGCGATCGCAATCGATTTCACCAGGCTGGGTACGGCCGATCATGTGGCGGTGTATTCGACCGCCGATGGAGCGAAGAAGTTGGAGCGAGATCTGCCGCGCGTCGGACCAATTGCCATCAGCGGCAATGTGGTGGCGATTGGGTCGACCGATAGCGATGACATTCACATGCGAACCGGACATGTGCTGGTGCTGCGCGTGGCGGATGGGTCTGTTTCGGCAAACGTTGCGGTGAAGAATGCTTCGGTATCGCTGCTGTTGCTCCAACAGGAAAAGCAGGTGAGCGAGATCATTAGTGCGTTTCCGGGTGGGACGGAACGAATCAACCTGGCGAGCGGCAAGAGCCTCCAGCAGGTCGAAAAAAGCGAAGTCTACTCGCAACTTGCCATGCCGGGCGGTCAGCTGATCGCGGCCTCGGCAAGCGGTGTTCCCATCCTTTGTGACGCCGTTACGTTGCAGTGCAAGTTCCCGATGGTTGTGCAGGGGGTTCGGGTAACCCAGGCGCGGACGCTCGAAGACGGCAGGCTCCTGCTGATGGACACCAGCGGCAATGCAATCAAGATCAAAGACAGTGTGGAGAGTGACAAGCTCTACAACGGACCGACACTTGCGCTGGTGCCCACTTTCAAGGGAACGCCAGGAATATTTGCGATCGCAAGGAGCGACGATACGGCGCTCGCGGTGCAAGTGAACAACGGGCTCGCGCCGGTGGCGCCGCCGGACCTTCTTGCGATCGCCAGCACTGTGACATTGGCGGCAAGCGAGAATGGGCACTATCTGGCTGCACGCAAAGCGTCCATCTCGGGAAGGCACTTGACCGTCACCTTGTATGACCTTTCCCGGATGACCAACGGACCACTGGCCCAGGCACCCGAATGGACCAAATGGGATCTGGATGCCGAGAATCAGTACGTAACCGACGCCAGCGGCGAATTTCAGTTCGCGTTCACTCCGGACGCCAGGTTGCTGGTTGCGGTCGATGGATTTACGGGATCGATTCGCCGATACGATCTGGCGAAGAAGCGGGAGTTGTGGCCCGTGCTGCATGGGCAGGATGGGGCTGCTGTCGACCCGAACGGGCCACGGTACGTGTCGGCGTGGACGTTGAGCGGCGACGGCCAGAAGGTTGTGCTGGGCTGGTTCGACTCAGTGAATACAGTTTCGCTCGATACAGGAGCTGCGACGACGCGGGTGAAGTTGAAGGCGGCGATTGAAGGCCTGGTCGGGGGCGATGGCGGGTCGTCGTTTATCGCGCTCGCCAATGGAACGCTGCTGGCGTGGGATGGGCAGGAGCAGCCGACGGTGCTGGCCACGCAGGAGTTTTCATCCGACTCGTTGCTCTATGTGAAGGATCGGCACTTGTTGATTGTGAACGCCGCCGATGGCAGCATTCGCATGCTGGATACGAGGAGCGGCGAGGAACGGATGGATCTAGCCTTGTTCGCAAATGGCAAGGACTGGCTGCTGTGGACCCCGGCCGGTCTTTTCGATGCAAGCGACCAGGGATGGCGTGGGGTGCAGTGGAAGTTCGAGAAAAATACGTTTGCCGCGTCGGAGCCGGTGGAGGATTTTATAGACGACTATGAGGTGCCGGGATTGGCGGGGCTGGTGCTGGCGGGTATGGCGCCGAAACCTCCCGTCTTGCGGGTGAGAGAGCGGAGGACGCCAACGGTACGAGTGATGACGTCGGGAGTTTCGGCCGGCAAGGTCAACCTTAGTGTTGCGGTGAGCGCGGCGGAAGGGGTGGAGATCCAGAACGTCCACTTGTCTCGGAATGGCGTGCTGCTGAAGACATGGCCAGAGAAACTCGTGAGTGGTACGCATCTAGCGCTTACCGCGGATGTTGTGGCGGGGGACAATTCATTTGCGGCCTACGCGTTCAACCAGGACGATGTGAAGTCGGTGGACGGAACGGCGGGGGTTACGGGGCCGGAGAGTTTGCGGCGGCCTGGCGATCTGTATGTAGTCGCAATCGGCGTGAATGAGTACCGGAATAGGGCGTTCGCCTTGAACTACGCGCGACAGGATGCGCTACTGGCAGCGGGAGTGTTATCGACGCAGCGAAAGGAGGTTCAATCGCTGGGAAGGCAGGTTCTGGCACAGGAGGAGGCCGAGGGAAAGCCGAACGGAGTGAGTTACGACCAGGTAGATCTGAGGTATTCGCTGGGCGACGCCCACGTCACGACTCTGGTGGACAGCCAGGCGACGCGAGAGACGATACTGAAGATGATCGCGGATGTGTCGCATAGGGCGCGGGCAGAGGATACAATCGTGATTTACTACGCGGGACACGGCGTTGCGGTGGACGACCGGTATTATCTGCTGCCGCAGGACTTCGCATTCGAGGGCCAGCCTGCGGGGGTTCGTGCATCGGGGTTGGATGCGCTGAAGAAATCAGCGATCAGTGATCTGGATCTGCAGCAGGCGCTGGAGGGCGAGCAGGCGGCAGTCTCAGCGCTGATTCTGGACGCATGCCAGTCGGGCGAGTTGCTGGGCGATACGTCTAGGCGGCGGGGGCCTATGAACTCGCGCGGGTTGGCACAGATGGCATACGACAAGCGGATGTACATCCTGGCTGCATCGCTTTCGACCCAGAATGCAAAAGAGCAGGCCGAACTGGAGCATGGGGTGCTGACGTATGCGCTGATGGAGGAGGGATTGGCCCAGGATCTGGCATCGCCGGTGCGCACTCCCATGGGTGGCGGGATGACGACACTACCGCAGTGGCTGCGCTGGGGCGCTCAGCGGGTAGCGCAGGGAGGGGTCGGCGGCTCGGCGGCTCGCGGGGTAATTGCAGAGCTGGACAAGAACAAGCCAAAGGCGGCACAGGTCATCCAGCAGCCGCGCCTGTTTGCGCCGCCCGATGAAGGCATCCAGGTAGCGGTAGCGCTGCGGGCCATCCCCATTGATCCAAAAACCATGACGGCGTCGGGATATACGCAAGAGGCGCCGCCGGCTCCCGTGCATTCGACGCCCGATAACCTGCTGTTTCCGGCGTCGACTCTGGGGTACATGAGGCCGAGCACGCTGTCGGCGACGGGTGCGCAAGCGCTAGCGGCGGAGGGCGGACGGATTGTGACCGTCGATCTGGACCACGGGGGGGTACTTTCACGGCGGCCTGTGGGCGGCACACTGCTCAGTTTCGATATCGCGGCGAACAGGGAGGTCGTGGCGATGGATCAGACTGGAAACGTGATGTTGGTGCCGGAGGGCGATTCCGCGGCGAAGATTGTGGTTCAGGGATTCGGATGGAACGTCAACGGAATGGTGCGGTGGTTAGGATCGGCAGGCCAGATCCTTGCGGTCACCGACCAGACGGTTGCGGTGTATACACACGAAGGGACGAAGGTGACGGGGGTGACGCTGGCCGCCACCGGAGTTCATGGTCCTGTAGTCTCGGCAAAAGGAGATTGGCTTTATCTGGCGGATTGGAGCGGGAAGGTTCACTCTTTTCAGTTGCCTTCTTTGGATGCGGGACCGGTCTGGGCGAGAACAGTGCAGCCGACGCCCCCCGGAGCGACTGTGAAGTACGTGTCCTCGCTGGTGGTCGATCCGGCAGGACGTCATCTGCTTCGAATTATGAACGATGGTTCGTTTGAGCAGGCGCAGTTGCCGTCTTTAACTGCGGAGGTGAGCCCGTTCACGGGGCTACCGGGCATCTATGCCGCGACGTATTCACCCGACGGGAAGACGCTCTATGCCGGGGATACCAAGGGACTGTTGCAGTCGCTCGATGGCACAAGCGGCGCAGTGAAGGCCTCGTGGCCAAGCCTGTTGGATCATGCCGATGCATTGGCGATCGATCACGAGGGACGCGTGCTGGTCGCGAGCGGCAACGGCGGGTTGAGCGCGTGGAATCTGCCGGATGGAAGGGTGCGGAGCTCGGTTGCGGGTGGGGGATATTATGCAGCCGCTAGTTTTGCCGGTTCGACGACGCTGGATGTGATGCTTAGCAACAGGAGCAGGCTGCGCACGTTTGCACTGCCGGGATCGGGCTCGACGAGCGATGTGGTGGCGCCAGATGAGTTCTTCGTCAGCCGCAATCGGATGATAGGAAACTCTCTGCATGGAAAAACGATCTGGGATCGTAGTGACGCGCGGAGGACGATGCAGGTTCCGATCGCGGGCGATGGGAGAGCCGTGCTGACGCCGGATGGAAGTTATCTGGCATGGGCGGTTAACCAGTCGCCGACCGGTCTGATCGAGGTCTTCAACACGGTGACCGGCAAGAAAGTGCAGGAAGTAAAACTGGCAAGCTCAGTGGGCGCGTTTACATTGTCGAACGACGGGCGGACGGTGTTCTCTTCGATAGGCGATCAGTTGTATATCGGGAATGGGCCGCCGCTGACTGTGCCGCAACTGCCATGCTGCGTGATGGCGCTTTCATCACTCGGTGACATTCTTCTGACGGCCTCGAATTTGGGAGATGTAATGTTGTACGACCTTGGCGCGAAAAAGATTCTGCGGCGGCAGCAGACCGGGTACACTGTCGCTGCGGCGGAGTTTTCTCCGCTCACAGACCAGGTGGTTTTAGTGTCGGACTCTGGCACCGTCCTGCTATGGAACCCCGATTCGAGTGAAGGACCGCGGCTCGTGGGCGGCGTAAAGGGAAACCCCGTGGGAATTGCGTTCAATGCAACTGGATCGGAGGCGGTCGTATCGACCGATGGCGGGGAGATCGGTTGGTTCTCGCTGACAAATGGTGGCTCGGAACTCGCGACTTCCACATGGCTGGAGGCGACCCAGTCGTGGCTGACGGTAGCGGCCGATCGGCGTTTCAGTATAGCTGGGGATGTGAAAACCCGGCTGGGTTTGAAGGGTGCAAAGGACACGGAGTGGAAGCCTGCGTTGCAATTGCCGGGATTTACTCCAAGCTTGCTCGAAGAGCTGCTGGCGAAGTAAGAGATCCTAATGGGATTTACCTGAGAAGTCCCGGGATACTTAGCGAAATCCAAAACACTCGTGTTGAGGTTTCGGCGAATGCGGTTGCTGCTCAATATCCTGGTTGGAGTTGATCTGCTGGCGAGTGCATGGACGGCTGGCGCTCAGACTCAGCAGCATGTCCGGTTGATGCCGCAAGTCGGCGTGACCGGTGAAGTCAATTCTGTTGCCTTCTCGCCTGATGGCCGGTTCGTACTGACTGGAAGTTTCAAAAATACCGCACAACTCTGGGATGTATCTACAGGTTCGCAACTTCGCTCCTTCGCTGATCCCGCCAATAAAGATGACGCGAGCTCCGTTGCTTTTTCCCCTGACCGTCGCCTCGTATTCACGGGAGGCATGGGACGCGCTTTTCTTTGGGACATTTGGACCGGAAGGCGGATTTGTCCTCTCGGATACGCCGGTTCGGCAGCTTTTTCGAAGGATGGTCGCTTGTTGCTCACTGGCTCATATACAGCGCAACTCTGGGATGTGGGCAGTGGAAAAATAATTCGGAAATTCGGAGTGAAGCTAGGTTGGCGCGGCCCAGTAGGGCTGTCCTCGGATGGTAGATTTGTCCTGACCGGAGGCGACGACAACGTAGTGCGGATATGGGACGCTGCCACCGGCCAACAGATCCGTGCCTTTGCGGAGCAGCCAGATTATCGGAATTCACACCGCATTGAGTCGATTGCACTCTCCAAGGATGGCCGCTTTGTGCTTACAGGAATAGAAGACGGCACAACCCGCCTTTGGGATTTTGCCACCGGGCAGCTGACACGGGTCTTTCCAGGGGATCACGCAGTCATTTCCGCGGTGTTCTCCCCGGATGGTCATTTCGCGCTCACCGTTTACTCAGACGGCAACGCAGTTTTGTGGGATGTGGCGACTGGGCAGACGATTAGATCCTTCGAAAGGCAAAAAGGGGGAGTAACTTCCGCGGCCTTTTCTCCAAGTGGTAAATCGGTCCTTATGGGCACTCAGCAAGAAGGGGTGATCCTTTTTGACTTGCCCTCGATGCAGAAAATCCGCACTTTCACAGGGCACGCAGAAGGCTTTGCAAAGATCACATTCTCCCCAGACGGTCATTACTTGGCAGTCACTAGTAGCTCGACAAAATTGTGGGACACATCAAGTGGGCAGCTGGCTTCAATCTTCAGAGGAGCAAAACCTAAAGACTCGGCTGAGGCCTCAGGTCAAGAAATCTTCTCCTTTTCCGCCGACGGTCGGTTGGTGCTTACCAGCGGACCTGATAATGTCGCGTTGCTTTGGGATGTCGCAACCGGTAAGGAGGTTCGCTCCTTCGTGGGTCATAAAGATTCTGTCTTGGCAGGCGCTTTCTCCCTAGACGGAAGCCGTGTTCTTACCGGGAGCAATGACAATTCGGTAAAACTATGGAGCGTGGCAACAGGAGAACTGATCCTGTCGCTAAATGGGCATACACGCCCCGTTGGATCAGTGGCATTCTCCCCGGACGGCCGATACGTTCTCACGGGTAGCTACGACAATACGGCACGGCTTTGGAACTCGAGCGATGGGAGGCAAATTCGCTTCTTTGGAGAGGTTAGACCAGATCCTGAAGCCGACGCACAAGGCTTAATCGAGTTTGAGAAGTTGGTCGATTCGGTGTCCTTTTCCCGGGATGGGCGGTTGGTACTCACAAACGGCTCTTTCAACACTTCGGGATTGTGGGATGCTTCCTCCGGCGAGCAAATTCTCTCGTTTGAATCTCATTTGGATCAACGTCAAACGACCTCGTTGGCCTTCTCGCCCGACGGTCGCACGGTGCTCACCGGGAGACACGACGGAACATCTCGGTTGTGGGATATAGCTACCGGAAACTTAATTCGTTCGTTTGAAGGGCATACTTTTGCTGTCTGGTCTGCGGTTTTCTCTCCCGACGGCCGCTTTGTTGCCACGACGAGCGGAGATATGACGACACGGCTTTGGGATGCCGTCACCGGCAAGCAGCTTGCTACCCTGCTCACCTTCGACAACGGTGGTTGGGCGGTTGTAGATCCTGAAGGCCGGTATGATGCTTCCGACCCAAGTGACGCGTCGGGCTTGGTTTGGGTGACGGATAACCTTCGCCCGATTGGCTTAGGTCAGCTGAAACATGAGTACTATACGCCGGGGCTGCTGGCGCGAGTAATGAAGGGGGAACGGCTTCCGGACGTGACGGGAATGGATACGGTGTCGCTGCCGCCGGTGGTATCGGTGGACGGTGGGTATTCGGCGGCGGCGAATACGCTGAATGTTTCGGTGACCAACGATGGTGGGGGGGTGGGGAGGTTGCTGGTGCAGGTGAATGGGCGTTTGCTGCGGGCGGTGAACAAGCCGGGTACCGCGTCCGAGGGTAAGAGCTTTACGCTGCCCATCGACTTGAGCGATGCGCCGTTTGTCGAAGGGGACAATACGGTTCGTGTGACGGCCTATGACGCGGGAAATCGGATTGAGAGCTATGAGACAGTGGCGCACTACACGATGCCGTCGCAGGCTAAAGGGTTTAAGACTGAGACGCATACAAATGGCGCGCTGTCGGCGGGGAAGTTTTATGCCGTGCTGGTAGGAACTTCGGCATTCGGTGGGCATGAGGTACCGAACCTCACCTTCCCCGCGAAGGACGCGGAGAGCTTCGCCACTGGGCTGCGCATTGGAGCCGAGCGTCTGTATGGCCGCGACAAAGTATGGATGCGCGTCCTTACCAGCGACTACAAAGCTGGTGAGTCCATGGGTGTCGATGGGCTGCCGACCAAGGCGAACATTCGTGCGGCGTTCGATGAGGTGCGGAAGAACGCGCGGCCGGAGGACACGCTGGTGGTGTATCTATCGGGGCATGGGGCGATGTCGAGCACGAGCCGCGATCTGTACTACTACCTGACGATGGATGCGCGGACGTTTGATATCGAGCGGAATCCGGCGCTGAAGGACGTTTCGACGGTGAGCAGCGCGGAGCTGTTTGAGTGGCTGCGCGAGCCGGTCAAGACGATGCCGCTGAAGCAGGTGGTGATCTTGGATACGTGCGCGGCTGGAGCGGCGGGCACGGAGCTAATGAAACTGGCGGAGCGGCGCGAAGTTCCGCCCGACCAGCGCAGGGCCATCGAGCTACTGAAGGACGCGACCGGGACGTACATCCTGATGGGCAGCGCGGCGGACAAGGCAAGCTACGAGGCGAGCAAGTATGGCGAGGGGCTGTTGACCTATGCGCTGCTGAATGGGATGCGCGACGGGCAGTTGCTTACGGATGGGACGCGGCTGGATGTGGGCGCGTGGTTTGCGCGTGCCAGCAAGGAAGTACCAAACCTGGCGAAAACGATCGGGGGCATTCAGGAACCGGTGATCGCCGCGCCGAAGGGCAGAGACTTTCCGGTAGCGATGCTGACTGCAGAGGACCGCGCAAAAATTCCGCAGGCAGTTGCGAAGCCACAGCTGCTGCGCGTGGCGTGTCTAGATGATGCTCTGAAGGACAAGCTACAGTTGCGGACTCCACTGCGCGAGCAGTTGCGCGCGCTGACCTATGTAGGTGCCACCGGGAGCGGAGCGGCGGAACCGCCGGTGCTGTATCTGGATGGAACGGATGACAACCTGGCGGGCGCTCTGCTGCCGCAGGTGAGGTACTCGGTTGCAGGCGGTAAGGTGACCGCACATGTGCTGCTGATTACTGCCGATGCCGACGAGAAGACCGTAGCAGAGGAGCAGGTGACAGCACAGACGAGCGATCCGGTGGAGCTGGCGAAGGTGCTAGCGGGGAAGATTGTGGAGATGGCGGGGAAGGTGGACCGCTAATGACTGGCGTCTACCAAGCGAGTTAGGACCGGCGCATCTGTTCTTCGATCTTGATGGAGGTCATGATGAGCGTCCGGGCCGGTGGGGCGGTGGGGCCGTAGTCACCTGAACTGCCTGGGGGCGGGTTGTTGCCGTTTGGCGTCTTGCGGGTCGGGGGGAGTGAGGGGGAGTTCGGGGTTCTGATCGTATTCCATTCACGTTCTATTTTATGTTTAGCTCCGAACCCCCAAAATTCTTATCCCTTATGAGTTTGGCGTGCAGATGATGTGAAAGGTTTGGCGCGGGGAATCGTGTCACAGATGAATCGGGTCATATCGCAGAAGCTGGCTGGCAAGAGAGGACGCTGACATGGGACGAATGCTGAGTGGACTGGCCGGTCTGGTCATCCTGGTGGTGGCCATCCATTATTTCTGGGTGAATGGGTGGGATCTTGTGCTTGCGAAGCTGGGAGAGCCGCCGGAAATGGTGACAGGCCGGGCGATGGACCTTCTCAAGAACGGGAAGGCAGACGATGGGATTTCGCTGCTGACGTATCAAAGCTCCCTGGGCAATCGCTACGCGACGATGATGCTGGCGGTGACGTACGAGCACGGCCGTTTCGCACCTAAGGATTCGGAGAAGGCATTTAGCTACTTCAAGCAGCTTGCGGACAGCGGTAATGGGACTGCGATGAACGAGATCGGTCTTATGTACTATTGCGGCCAGCTGGGCGCACCCGATCTGGCGACGGCGCGAGCGTGGGTCTGCCGGGCTGCGTCCGCGGGCAGCAAGCCGGCGCAGAAGAACCTGCAAGAGCTGGATGCCCATCGTTCCATGCGCTGCACTTTGTAGAGGCAGGTGCGATACGTGTCCGCCAGTAAGCGTTGCAAACGGGGGCCGGGTGCCATTTGGAAGCAGGCACGGTTTTGCGCTGGACACCACGCGCGGGGATGATTCCGCGAACAAAATTACAGCCTGTCGACCAGCACGTTTTGCAGCCAACCCGGCGGGCCATACAAAATCCAGCGTTCAGGATGCTCCGGATGAAATCGTTAAGACGTTACCTTGCCACCTCCGTGCTGATGCTGATCAGCGGATCGCCACCGCTCTCGGGAGCGCAGGAACCCGAACAAGCCACCCTCGAAGTTCAGACGGGACACGCGTTTCTGCTGGATGCGGTAACTTTCTCCGCCGACGGCAAATATGCCGTCACCGGCGCTGAAGATGGCCGCGTCGCCCTCTGGGAGGTCGCGACAGGCGCTGAGCTGCGCGAGTGCCTCTTCTCCGATGTTCTTTCGGTCGGGATCAAGTCGGTCGCCATCTCTCCGGGCAACGAGGCGATTCTTGCAGGGACCCAGGTCGGCGGCATCGTGATGGAGTTTGAGATGGGTACTGGCAAAGGGCGGGGGATGCTGAAGTCCCCGTCGCCGGGCGCCGCGAACTCCATCAATTCGATCGCCTTGAGTTCAGGCGGCAGGTTGATCTTCACGGCAGAAGAGTCCGGCGCAACGCGGGTGTGGAACTCAGTGTCGGCAGAGTCAGTAGAACTGCCCGAACACGCGAGGGCCGTGACTGCGGTTGCACTCTCACCGGATAACCAGCTGATTGGGGCCGCAAGCAAGGACCACACGGCAACCCTGGTGGCGATGAAAACAGGGGAGGTCTCGCAGACGCTTTCCGGCCATTCCGACGAGGTGCTGGCGATAGCCTTCTCTCGCGATGGCGAACTGGTCGTTACCGGGAGCGCGGACCAGACCGCGCGCGTATGGGATGCGGCATCGGGGAGACTTCTTCGTACGTTCACAGCATCGTCCAGGGTCAATCGGGTTGTCTTTTCGAAGGACGGGACGAGGGTCTATGCCCAGACCAACGACTCGATTGTGGCCTGGGAGACATCGACCGGAAAGCAAGCATTCACCATCCCACAACCGGAGGACCACGAGCCTGCTCTGGCGATATCTCCAGACGGCAAGCTGCTGCTGAGTTCTGGAGGCGCTGCATTGGGTCGCGCCGCAGTCATTTGGGACGCGGCCACGGGCGAGCGTGTTCGGGAGCTGAGCGGTGGCGCAGCTCTGGTGTTTTCCGCAAAGTTCAGTGCAGATGGCCGCTACCTGGGAACAGGAAGCCAGGATGGGACTGCGGCGCTGTGGGATCTTCGCACGGGACATCAGGCATTTGTCGTGCAGGCCGGCCAGAAACCGATCCGCTCCGTCGATATCTCGCGCGACGGGTCCTATCTGCTGACCGGTGGGGCTGACGGCGCCGTCTCCTCATGGAGCACAGAGACAGGCGAGCTTCTGCGTACGTTCCGGCAACCAGACGGGCAGTGGGTCAACTCGGTGGCGATCGCGGCGAATACGAAGGAGATCCTTGCCGGTGGCAAAGACGGCGTGACGCGAATCTGGAGCGAAGATCCAAGGTATTTGCCGCTCGAACTGAAGGCGGCGAAAGGGGAGGTGAAGGCGGTCGCGTTCTCTCCGAAAAATGACTTTGTTCTGTCAGGCGGGGATGACGGAGTGCTGCATCAATGGCTTGTGGGCAGGGCCGAGCCGATCCTACTCAAAGGCCACAACCACCCGATCAATGCCATCACAATCTCGTCAGATGCTCGCTACGCCATCTCAACGGACAGCGATGAATGCCTGCTGTGGAATCTCGAGAGCGGGAGCCTGATGAGCCGAATTCCGGCGACGGACGGCGCATCGTTTACATCGGTGGCATTCTCGCCGGATGAAGATCAGTTCGTCCTTGGAGCTAGCGATGCCGCTATGATCTGGAGGCAATCGGCGAAGAAAGCTCTTCCACTCGCAGGTCACGAGCAGCGTGTTCAGGGCGTGGGCTTCTCGCCCGACAGCAAATTCGTTGTGACCGCAAGCGTGGACGGGACTACTCGAATCTGGGATGCAGTGAGCGGCACAGAGCTGGCTATGCTGGTCACTTTTCCGGGGGGCTGGACTGTCACCGATCCGAGCGGACGTTTTGACACGAACATGCTCGAAGGTGGGGCACCATTGCACTGGATTGTCGACTCGGCGCCATTGAGCCCACTTCCCCTCGAAATCTTCTTGCGCGATTACTACACGCCGGGGCTGCTGGCTCGTGTGATGAAGCGTGAGAAGCTTCTAGAGGTGCGGTCGATTGCGGAGATTACGAACCGGGTGCAGCCGGCGGTGAAGGTGGTGAGCGTGACTCCGTCGATCACGATGCCGGGGCGGGTCGATGTGACTGTCCAAGCTGCGAGTCATACGGATGAGAAGGGTGTGAAGAGTGAGTTGCAGGACCTGCGGCTGTTTCGCGATGGGCAGATGGTGGGGAGTGGGTGGGTGGAGGTGCTCGCGGCGTGCGCGGGGGCGGGGACCGAAGCGCGGCGCGTGGCTGGAGGATATATCGAGGGCAGCCTGCGGGACTGCGACTTCACCTTTCATGATGTGCTGCTGAAGAGCGATGCGAAGAAGGTCGCCTTCACGGCGTATGCGTTCAATGGGGTGCGGATCAAGAGTGCGACGGCGAATCTTGAGTATGAGCCGAAGACCAGCGTGGAAGCGAACTCCGTTAGGCGACGCGCGTATCTGCTGCAGGTGGGTGTGGATCATTATGCGGCGAGCGGGTGCGAGCTGCACGACGCAGTGAACGATGCCGAGGCGATGAGCGCGGGGCTGAAGGAAAGGCTGGAGAAGCAGGGATTTGCGGTGGAGGCGGTGAAGCTCGAGTCGGTGGCTGACGACAGCATCGAGGCCGCGAGCAAGGCGGAGATTCGCAAGCGGCTGGCGGAGATCGCGGCCAAGGCGACTCCGGACGATGCGTTCTTTACGAGCTTCTCGGGGCATGGGTATTCGGCGGCGGGCGGAGAGTTTTATATTCTGCCGTCGAGCACGCTGGGAACATGCCAGTATCCGGACGAGGCGCAGTTGAAAGAGATGTTGGCGAGCGCGATCTCGGCCGACGAGTTGGCAGACTGGCTGCGGCCGATCGATGCGGGCGAAATGACGCTGATTCTCGATGCCTGTCACTCGGCCGAGAGCGTGCAGGCGGGCGACTTCAAGCCGGGGCCGATGGGTTCGCGCGGCCTGGGCCAGGTGGCCTATGACAAGCGTATGAGGGTACTCGCTGCGAGCCAGTCGACCGAAGTGGCGCATGAGTACGACTACCTGGGTGAAGGGCTCTTGACCTACACGCTAACGCACGATGGGCTCGATGGGAAGAATGCGGACTGGAAGCCGAAGGACGGGAAGATCACGGTCGGCGAGTGGCTGGCTTATGCGGCGAACGCGGTGCCACAATTCAAGGCGCAGACCGATCAAAGCACGCAGAAGGCGGTGATCCCAGTGAGAACGGATGGCAAGACTCTGACGCCGGTTAGCACGCCGCGTCCACAGGTGCCGGCGTTGTTCGACTTTTCAAAGACAGATTCGCTTGTCCTACAATAGAGAAACGCAAACGAGAGGCTTAAGTTTTGTGAAGTCTCCTCATCGCTAGTGGACTTAGTCGTCAAATGAGCACCCACAGCCGCCACCTCCGATTGGCTACCTGACCGCACGGGGAAAAACTTCGTTGCCTAGCCATGAAGGGAGTTTGCGATAATGCATTCAGTTTCAATCACTGGGCCTTTTTTTTGTTGGTACCAGGCTGTGTCGGTGTGGTGTTTGAATCGTTCAGCTTCGGTTGTTTCTTGGATGCCGAAGGAATGACAGCAGCAGTCACACCGATTTTCAGAGTCGCATAACTAATATCCGGCACCTTTGGGTCCGACATTAGCTTATCGATAGGTTGGTTGAGATCCGTGTCCTCGTGGACCAAGTAGCCCTGAAAGACATGCAGCTTGGAGATCACGGCCTGCAACGCCGGAGTATCTTTCTTAGCGACGACAACGAAGTCACCGGGCGGCAGGCCGATATAGGGGGATTTTATCTCTGGGTCGGACATGGCCTGTTGCGTGGCACAGGCGCTCATCAGATTGCCGTTAATGAGGAATCTGGTGCGCTGCTCCCAATAGCTGAAAACTTCGCTGAATGCGCTCATAGCCGGAGTGCTGACAGCAGGCAGCGCGACAAACGGAGCAGCCATCTTGGCTGCGGAGATCATCACGTTAAGTACCTTCAGAAAGGTAGAGTCTCTGGCGGCACGCGAGATGTTCACAGCGATTTTACCGCTTCCCTGCGTGAGCAGAACATGCGTGGAGGCTGTCATCACCTGATCGGACTTGAAGCCGATCTGATCGAGCGAGGGCAGTTTGCCAGCTTTGCTCGGTTCAAGCGAGGCCAAGGCCGTCCAGGCCAGCGGCGGGAGGATGTTCAAGAACGGGCGCGTCTGGGACGCGTCTACGCGCAGTTGCGAGGCTGCTTTGTCTTTGCTGTCAGTTGAGTTTGGTCTGAAACGATTCAATACCATGCTGACGGCAACGTCGCCATCGTAGTCCAGGAGTTCTTCCTTTGCCACCGCGGTTGCGTATCGCAGGGACTTGGTGTCGGAGTTGTAGTGGAGGTACTGGGTCTCGAGCGCGGGGTCCACAAGGCTACCGGCGTCACGGCCCCCTGCCTTAGCGCCATAGCCTGGGCTTCCGGGCGTGACCGAGTCGTAGAAGCCGTTCCAGAAGCCGGTGGAGGAGTGTGGCAGCTCCTCTTGCCGGTCCTGGGAGGCCGGCGGCGTGTCTTGCAGCCCCAGCCCCGCGAGATCTTCCGGCGAAAGGAGCGAGTAGAGGATGCCGAGCGCGGTAGCGTGGCCGAGAAAACTGCGGCGAGAGGCAGACATCGTTCCGGACCTCCGTAGAGTGAAATAACAACGGCTGAGTGCGATCAAGCCGCGAGGCGAAGCGGGCTATTTCCCGTGTATATCATCGGAGCGCATCCCGGGTCTATCTCAATACACGAACTTAGCGACTATTTCCCATCGTCAGATGCTTTAACCCGGATCACCACATGCTTTACCCCGTCGAGCTCCGCCACACTGACTGGCATACCGCTCCAGATGTCACCCGATCCAGGCGGCTCGCTGTACACGGAGACGGGACGGCTGGCAATCAGAAAATGCCACTCCTGTGCGTCATTGGTATCGGGGCCGGCCTTGACGCCGCTTGTCACCTGCCCGCTGGCGGTCACGAGGCGAGGGTTGAAGATATTCGTTTCCGACGTAAAGTTGCCCAGCGAATCGATCACGAAGACGTAGACGATTTCGCCGTTCAGATGGCTGAAGCTGAAGTACAGATTGGCGGCCGGCGGGACTGAGTACGTACGATCAGCGGCGAGCGGTAACAGGCCCTTTTCGGTCTCGCCTGTGAAGACATCGATCCTGACTGGCGAGCTGAGTGCCGGGGTTGGCGGAATCGCCAGCGCGCCCTGCCAAAAGGCAAGCTGTCCACGTAGCTTCCGCAACTGGGCGTGAGTGAGATGGAGGGAATCGAGCGTCTTGGCGGCTGAGAGCTCGTCGACCAATTGCATCGCAATTTCAGGATGACCCTGTTCGACGGCGATTCGGAATTTCCAGTAAGTCGTCCGCAGGTCATTGGGCTGCTGGCCGGCGAGTTGGGTTACGCTGACCTGGAACGAGTCGAGATCCCCGTCAGACAGGTTTTCCGCGGCTTGCGCGCACAAGCTGTCATAGTCCACGTTGAGTGGCAGAATGAGCACCCCTCCCTGGTCATTGAGTAGCGTACCTGAGTCAGGATGTTGCTTCGTGCCCGATTCGATAATGACGTCTTCTTTGAGCTCCGAAGCCAGACGGGAGTCGTCAATGAAACTGTGGCCGCCAGCAGGCTTCTTTGTCTCCAATTCGTCGAGCAGAACGGCGGTAAAGAGTGAATTGCCCGGCCGTGTGGAACTGTTCTCGTCAGCGGTTTCGCCGGGGCCCGCTGCTGTGATGACCAAGCGGCTTCGTCTTGTCTCCATCGCGTCCATGAATGCCTGATCGTTCTTGATTTCTTGCAGACCTGCTTTTGGCACATGCACGGAATCCGCGATGGCAATGCCGCTATGACAGGCGTCCAGAATGACTAGGATGTGCCGCGCGCGCAGCCTGGCCAGGCGTTCCATTAGCCCGCTGACCGGCAGCAGCTTATTCCATTCCTGTTGGCTCTTGGCAGGAGCCTCGACCGGGATAAGGTAGCCTGCCCATTTTGACTGATTGCCGGGATCGAACGGGTCTGGCTGGTAGTCGCCATGGCCGGAGTAAAAGAAGATGAGATCGTCGTTGTCGCAGAGGAGCTTGCCCAATTGATCGACCACTCCATTGATCGCATCGAGTGTCGCCGCTTGATCGCGCAGCTTCGGCCCGGGGACAAGCTTGGCATAAGGCGTGTAGCCGTATTGAGACTTCAATAGCTCTTCAACTGCGTCGGCGTCCTTTGTCGGCGAGGTGAGATGGTCCCAAGAGGCATAGTTGCCGATGCCGATCGTCACGACGACGCGCCGCTTGAGCTGATCGGCACAGTTCGCGGGCGCAGTCTGAGCGCACACTGCGGCAGCGCACAGAGCCAGCGCGACAGCCGCAAGCCGGCGCTTCATTTCTGACTATCCTTCGGCACACTTTGGAGCTTGATTGGGTAGATAGACCAATCTGTGGGAACATACGGAGGCTCACCACGCGTTCCTGCACTGGCGCCGGAGAGAAGCTGCTGCAGCGGAGATTGTACGCCGCGCGTGGACGAGCCGCGCGAACTGACTCCCTCGAAATTCAACTCGTACGGATCGGACAGGGGTTCCTGGGTGCTGATCATCAGGATGGTGTCCACGCCAAAGGGTGGGCCGATGCGCAGCGTGGGCGCGCCGGGCAGCTCGATTTCCTTCGGACTGTCGGCCATATTGGGAAAGCGATTGTCCGCGGTGTCGATCGGATAAAGCAGTGTGCCGGTTCCGTGACAATCAATATCCAGAACGTACACCCAGCGTTTCTGCACGATGGGCTCGCTGGACGTTAGGAACATTCGCAACCGGTCATCTTCCTTCGCCGGCAGGTTTTCGGGAAGCACAGACTTATCGTCAAGTCGCTTGAACACCAGTTTGTAGTAATCCTCGGTCGAGGCATCGTCTGTGCCGCCTACCAAATGGAGCCATCCGTTGACCTTCGCCAGGCGAACCGCATATTTGTCGAGCGTAGAGCTTGCTTCGGAGAGCGAATCCGAACCGTCCAGTAGCACCCAGTCGGTGGCAACGGGATACCCGAAGTGCGTCGAGCAGCCGGCGCTATGGTCGTGCGTCACCTCGGCGCGCGGGCCCGCGTCGTATTCGGTCTTATGGAACCAGGCCCAATGCGGCGCACCGTTGCTCATGCTTCCAACGAGGACATAGTCGGCTTTCGCAACATCGCTCACTCCTGCCACGAGGCTGTTGGACTCATTTAAGGAAAGCTTCTCTGCGAGTTCGCGGGGCGGGGGTAGATTGGCCCACAGCTTCGAGTCTCGATCGAGATGCTGCTTTAGCGCTTCGGCTTTCAGGTGCAGGCCCAGCGGTGTGTCGACTGCCTCGCGTATGTGACGCACTATCCACCCGTTCGCACTCTTGAACAGCACGGCGGTACACTTCTGAGCTCCAACTTTTGCCAGAAGCGCCAGTCCCGTCACGCTATTGAAGACCTGAGCGTCTGCGCCGTGCGGGGTGTCGCTGAGGCAAGCGGTCCGCTCCTGGGAGAGGGCAGTCTTCACTCCAGCCGCGGTCAGCGGAGATGGAATCGGCACGTCGGTCGTGTGCGCAGCTCGGCGCAACAACCACTGCGCGCCGTTCCAGGTAAGCATATCCGTCCACGATTGCTCGACCGGATCTTGCACCGGCGTGAATCCAGAGGCGATCACTTGCTGGGCCGCTGCGGTAACCTCTGCGAGCGAAAGCTGCGTCGGCCAGAGCCAGAAATGCAGTCTATTGACGGGGTCCGGCACCCACTTGTCGAGCACGAATAACTCACTCACCTGTGCCTGTGCGCCCGAAGGTGAGATCACTGTCCCTTTAGATTCGGTGAGGCCGTCGACGCTGTCCACTCGGATTCTTAGCGCTTTCGCATTGCTGCCGGCATCTTTGGTCACAAACTCACTGCCTGGCGCGATGCCACTGACCTGTCCCACGTCGAGCCGCACCGCTCCTTCATTGCCGACCCCGATCACAGCCGCAGTTAACTTTGCCTGCCCCAATGTGGAACCCCCGAAGAGTGGGAGGGCGAGGCGCTTGCTGCCCGCGTCCATGGCCGGCATCTGGTCAGCAACTCCTGCGCCTTCCATCGTAGCGAGAACGCGGCGGTAGACGTCCGCGGCCGGAGCGTCGGCGGGAAGCGTGGTGAGCGCCTGGAGGAGCGCAGTCGTGAAAACGCCGTGCGCCGCTTCATCGCCAGCGCTGTCGGGCGTCAATTCCTTCGCGGTCTCGTCCTGCTGAGCCGCCGAAAAGACGAGCGCGGGATAGTTCCCGCGCTGCGTGGGCCCGGCAACAGGCTTGCCGTCCATGAGTTCTGGCCCTTCATTCACGTCTCGCGGATCGTACTCCAGCGAGCGCTCCTTCACCTGTTTGCCCATCTCCACGCCCCGAGTAAACGAGCCGCTGTGGCAGCTATCGAGCAGTACAGTCAGGTGGATGCCTTTTTCGACGGCCGCCTGGAAAATGTGCGTCATCTCACGGTCGCGGATGTCGTAGCCGCCGGTCCACGCATCAGAGGGGACGAGCGTGCTGTCGGCGTGGCTTGGCCGGCCATTCACCAGCATCGCCAGCTTGGCTCCTTGGCTATTCACGCGCAGTGACCCGTGGCCAGCGTAGTAGAACACTACCATGTCGCCGGCATTCGGTAGGTCGACAAGGAATTTTTGCATTACGCTAAGCAAGCCATCGTGAGTGGTCTGCGCGGCCGGCAGTCTGACAAAGGGCAATTGAGTCGACGCAAGGTCAGGATTGGTTAGCGTGACGATGTTCGATGCCTCGAAACCGAACTTGGGGCTGTGCAACAGGTCGCGCATCGCCACAACGTCATTGAGGGCTCCGTCCAGATTCTTGAACGTGGGCAGGTCACAGCGTCCTCCCTGACAACCGCCTGGGTGTTGCGCCGTCGTGCCCGGCGGCTGGTACTGGTTGATACCAATGAGCAGCGCGCGTTTGAGCGGCACAGTGGCGTCCTGCGCGGGCAAGGATATAGGTGTCGATAACACTAAGAGCAGCAACGCAAACCAACGCATAGTCGTGAGAACCGGGATTACGAGTTTCAAAGTCAAGGACGCGCGGTTCGTTCCTCGTGGAAGGTAACGACCTTGAAGCCGAACATCGCCTCGCAAAAAAGAGAGGTTTGTTGGATGTTTGTAACAGTAAGTACCACTTGGTCGATGCGTTCGATATTCATGTCTGGCCTCTCTTCCTACTCGGGAGTATTTCAATGTCGACCAAGACATTTGAGAGCTTTGCTGCCGAGCGGGCTGAATGTGGATTGTCTGAATGTACTGCGGAATGCCGACCTGAACCACGCCCACATCGTATCACCACCAAATGACCGGGCCAATTTTTACGAGTTCTGTTTTTCAGAAAAATGTGATGCGAACCAGCTACCTGAAAATCGCGCGAGTCGATAGACGTCGTATGTGAGAAGGCACCTAAGAACCGCAATGGGCGATTACCTGCTCGCCCTGACGCCAGGGCGTCTCAAACAGGGCCACGGTGAGTGGCCGGCGTTGTCATCGATAGCTGCGGACTTTTAGTCGGCCCCATCGGCGTTAGCGTTACTAATCCGCTGGAAACGGCATTTCGGCCGGGCGAGCTGAATTGGATGAGTGAGTTGGTTAGCCGCAGTCGCCGCGCTATGAGCAGCGCCTCATGGAAATCACCAAAGCACAAAAAGATGTTCGCGAAACGCGAAAGAATTCGGGCGGCAGGCTGTTCGCGCTTGCCGGCAAGCAGACCTCAGCATCATTGAGTTCAAGGATATGTTTCTTTTGTACCCTGTCACGCAACCGACGTCCAACCGCGATCTAAAACCCCTTCGACAAATGCTCGAATCTGCCAGACGGCCTCTATGAGGGGCTCGACTGGGAGCCGGAGGATTTGCTCCTTTCCGGCCTTTTGAAGCATTTGAGAAGGAGTTTGCCGCGGTATTAGCCCGCAAAGCTGTCGTCGGGGATAAAACTCACCGAAACTTGACTGAGGACGGGAACTCACGCATTCACTGATTTATCAAGCAGCATGCCATTCACTCTGATCTCACGGTCGTCATAAAAACGGCGCGCGCACTCCAGTCATACATCGGGGTCTAGGGGCGAGGCTCCACCATGGTGCCGGTTTCCCAAGAGTCGCGAGATGTTCACTGTAGTCAGTGGCGACAAGTTCCCTTTTTTACCTCCTATTCGCTATCTACGAACGTGATTAATTCAAGAGTTGGCTAATGCGCGGACTGCGTCGCAACTGCCATCTCAACGATCTTGTCCGCAAGCAGTTTAGCGAGGTTGGGGTCATCGGCATGGGCAGCGATGACCTGTTCGGCCGCGGTCTTACGGTTTTCGACTAGGCGTATGCGGACGCTCACGTCATTGCCGGTCACTGTATAAAGTATCTTGGGGGCCAGCGCGTCGGGTAAATCGTCGTCGGTGGCGTCCAGATACATTACATCGGTATGGTCGCCGCGAGACCGAACATCGCTCAGGGCACGCAATTGCTCGCGCAAGGGATCACGTAAGTTCAGCGGGTCGTCCTGATTATTGTCTTCGCAGACAATACGCAGAAGTTGGGGTTGAGGTAAGGCCAGAGGGATTTTCTGAGCGTCTTCTTTCGTGATCAGCGCCACCGGAAATCCCGAGCCTTTGGGCGCGGCAATGATCGGCTTCTGAATGCCACCAATGCTTCGCGCCAATTCGGGGACCCGCTGGCTGGCGTCGTCGAACCAGCGACTGACGTCGAGCCGCGAGCCATCGTCCAAGGCGCGCCCGCGCATACCGTCGAGGAGCGCGTAGGTGAGCAGGCCCTCACCGTATTTGCTGGCCTCGTAGCTCACGGAATCGGCGGCGCTGCCCATGAGAATGTAAGTACCCGTGGCATCTTTGAGAAGCTCGATGGCGCGACGTTGGTCGGGCGGGATGTCACGCTTTGTGGCGAGCCTCGCGAGGCTATCGCTAGCCGCGCCCGCAGCGCACGTGTCGAGAATGACGACCTCCTTGAGGGGCATCGTCTTGACGGGTTCACGTAACCAGGTGAAAAGTTCCTCGCTGCTAACGGTAGAGACGGCCTTAAGCGTGGGATCTTTTTCGATATCGAAGTTGCGTGCGTCCATGGTGAGGTAATAGTAAAGGTCATGGTTAGTGCTGGACATAGTTCCATGACCAGAGAAATAGACAACGAGTGTGTCCTCGGGATGCGCCAATTTTCGGACTTCGTCGAAGGCGGCACGGATATTCTCCTTAGTGGGCAGGGCGGTCTTCGATTTCGCTTCCGTGGAGAGGATGCGCATCCAGACGTTTTCCTTGCCGTAAAGGCGCTCTGCACCCAGCCGAAGCGCCAGGGCAAAGCTATCGGCGTCTTTGTCCGGAAAGGATAGATTCATCTTCGGGTCGCCAAAAACTGCTGTACCGACGACGATTGCGTAGAACTTACCCGTCGAGAGGGATTCGACTTCCGGTTCCGCGCTGAACCCCCTCGCGGTGGGTGCCCGCGTGTAGTGGACGACGACTTCGCGACTTTCTATGCTGTCGCTGGCGTCGTAAGCGGTCAGGCGGATTGTGTTGTCGCCTTCGACGGAGGGCGCGTCGGAAAGGTCGATCGGGAGGGTAAAGCTCTTGCCTTCGGCTGCCACGCCGGGTTTGTCGATGGTCCGCAGGAGGCGGCCGTTGACCGCGACCAGGAGCTTGCCAACTCCGCCACCGTCGTTGGTGATGGAGATTTTGATTGTCCTGGTGGGCTGGTTGTAGCCACCCTCCGCGGAGAGCACGGGCGGCAGGGAGACGGCGTCCATGCCGGCGACGTCGGGCAGTCTTTCCCCGGACAGTGTGCGTTCCAGGAGGTTGGGAGTGTAAAACCGGTTCTTGAGTTGTTGCAGCTCAATGACGCGGTTGCCGACTACCCAGTGAAGGCCGATGGAGGTATTAGGATTGGCGGCGTCGTATCTTCCGAGCGGATCGGTTACGGCCCAGGTGCCGTCGATGAACTCAACGATAGTTACGAGCAGGGTATGGTCTTGGGCATTCCACAACCTGACCAGCCCGGATCCATCGACGGTGCAGATGAGTTTTCCGTCGCGGGAATAGGAGATGGAGGATATGGCATTGTCGGCGGCCTGCCACTTATCCAACTCGCCTCCAGAGGCAAGATCGACGGTATGGATCCATCCATCGTCGCCTCCGTATATAAGCGAGTGGAGATCGGGGGTAAAGGAGAGGAGTTCGACACGAGTGTTGAAAGAGTCGCCGAACGAGCTGGTTCGGATGCGGCGAATGGAGCGCTTTTGCAGGTCGGCGAGGACGAGGTCTTCGCGGTCGATGGCGGCGAGCCAGTGGTCGTCTGCCGAAAAGACGGCGGAGGTAATGTATGCGCCGTCCCAGGCCATGCCGGCGGGAAGAATGCTGGAGAGCGGGACGGGCGCGCCTGTATCGGTATGCCACACTTTAAGCCGGAGCAGGAGGTTCATACCCGCGAGCGATCCGGTGCCTTCGGCGACGTATTTGCCGTCAAGGGAAAGGACGAGAGCGCTGCGCCACATCTCATCGTTGGGGTGGGGGGGCAACGGTTCGTAGTGTTGAAAGAGAATCCGGTCGCGACGGAGGTCTTTGACGACGATTTTGCCGCCCTTGTCGTCGCCCTGATCTGTTCTGCCGGCCACGATGGAGCCGTCGGCTGAGCATGACTTGATGGTGAGGGAGTGGATGGGGGGCGAAACCTGGCGGGTGTGGATATCGATCAGCGTGGAGTCGCCGAGTGCGACCGGATTGATTGCGAACGAGCCGCAGATGTCGGTGAACGGTCCGAGCTCAGGTCCCCTGGGCGCGCCTGCAAGCGAGAAGAGAGTCGCGCGTTCGGTAACCAGTTCTCGTGGAATCGTGGGTATACCGTTGCCGGTTGAGCTTGTGGTTCTAAAGAGTAGGCTTTTGCCATCCGGAAGGAAATCAGCGTTGGTGTTGTTTCGCGCGGCATTTTGCAGGGTGCTGACTGGCTTCCCGGAGGTTGCGTTTACAAATTCAAATCCGCCCAACTGACCTTCGATTGTCTTTCCGACGTAGATACCATCGGGCCATGTGGGGAGGCGCGGGAAGATCGGGCCATCGCTGATCGTCGTATCGACAACGGTGTCGTTGGACAGACCACTTGGTCCGAGGCTCCAACGATGCAGTCGCGCGTCTTTATCGTTGACCGGCACGAAGGCCAGCACATGATTTGGACCATCGGGGAAGAATTGGCGAACGGGAACGGGCAGTGTCTGAATGGAAGCGCCAGTGTCGGCCTGCAGTATATCGACACCGAATTTCTGAATGACGGCGATTGATGACGGGCTGAGCCACTGGATGGACACGACGACTGCCTGGGGGCTTTCGGGCGGGTTTGGTTCGGCATTCTGATGCGGAACCGGGTCGTGGATTGGCTCGAGGGTGCGGCGCCATCGGACCTTGTCCCCGGAGCGGCGATCGACCAGCTGAAGGCCGTCTTTGCAGTCCGCGACGAGCAGATTGCCGTCGGCGGAGAATGCGAAATCCGGAGGGTAGGACGGATCTTTTCTGGCGCAGGGCATAGATGACCCCTTGTTTCCATGCCGCGCGGCAAAATCATGGAAGTAAATGTTGTCTCCGGCCTGGCCGGCCAGCGCATAGGAGGCCGGCACCACGTCCACCCGATCCACTGCAAAACTCCAACGTCCCAGCATCTTGTGAGTCGAGGTGGAAAAGGCGATGGTTTGCCGGTCATTCATGGTGGCAAACAACATCCGATCATCGCTCGAGAACATCAGATCCTGGCACGATCGGGTGTCTCCTGGCGAATCCTTGGGGTCAAGCCCTGCGACTTCGCGGCCCGAGGCGACGTCCCACAACTCGATATATCCGCCCGCCCACCGGCAGTTCGCCATGAGGGCGCCATTGTGGGAGACCGCGTATATGGCGAAGCCACTTGAGAGCTGGGTCATGAGGTGTGCGGATGGCTTGCGCTCGCCCGCGAGATCCTCGGCCTTCTGGAATTCGCCTGCGCCGGCGAGTGCCTTGTACTGCCACTCGGCAAAGAGTTCGGCCTGGATGGAAGGCCGTGTGATGGCTGCGGCGTGGGCCAGCAGCTTATCTGCCTCAGCATTGCGACCGAGCTTATAGAGGAGGGTTGCCTCCTCCACCCAATGGGGACGCAGGGAGTACAACTGGGTTGCACGGTGATAGTCGGCCAGCGCGGCGGTATCGTTGTTGATGCGAGTTTCGTGCAGCGCGCGAAAATAGATTGCGTCCTGGTCGTCAGGAACTTCCGCGAGCCAGGAATTGGCCCAGGAGACGTAGGTTGCTTCGGACCAGTTCTGCTGATCGCCGGCCAGTACCGTGGTCATCAGGCGTGCGAACGGCGTGTTTCCCATGGGGGGGTGTGAATGAGATCGAGAATCTGTTTCTTGGTGTTGTCGCGGGTAAAGCTGACGTAGCTTCCATGGTTGAAATATTCGAAGTCCTGACCCTCGAGGGCGTTGATCAGGAGCCATCCCGCTAGGAAGCAGTCGGGGCGCTTGCGAGCGGTGGCCAGCGCGTAGAGCAAGCTGTTGATGGGATCGGCGCTATCCCTGGCGACGATGCTGATACGCAATAGGGACCACGGGTCGGCGGTTTCGCTGTCCGCGACAGGCAGGAGCCGCTCCATTGCCGGGGCGTCCTGACTGTCGGAGAGCGACGAGATTTGGGGTGCGAGGCCAAGCCGCCGGCGCAGCTCCGGGCTTGCCGTGTTCAGTGCGGCTTCGAGATCGGCACGGTTGTTGTGGATTGCTACCCAGGCGTAAGACGCCAACGGATGCGGGAAAGGCGAGAGCAGATCGCGCTCCAAGTAGGCCAGCGCTTGATCTGCCTTGCCGTCGAGGTTCAGTTGCGACCATTGCTGGACGCGCGGATCGCCAAACAGGCCTAGCTGAATCGACTGCGCGGCGCCCAGGCTTTCCGCCGGTCCTGCAAGCAAAACCAACCCGAGACAACAGGTCAAGAGTCTTCGCATAACTGCTTACCACATTCCGAGACGATTTGACAGATGTTACCGCAATTAAACCACGACTATTCCCTGAATCTTGACAGTTTTTCATGACCCACGCCGATCAGCCGGCGCGGGTCCAACCGTGGGGCCGTTGTTCATTGTCGGGCCAATCGCCGCTTTCAAGCACTTCTCAAGTGCTCCTATAGTGGTCATGCGCTTCACAAGCTATTGATTAATATATAGTTCGTAGCTTTGAAACGGTGAGGTCGCTTGTTCGAATCTTGTTATCCCAACCATTTCTTTGTTTTGCCTCTTCGGAAGATCAAGTTGAATGGGCATCTGGAAATCCTATTGCGCTCATCGACCGAGATTAGCACCGAAAGTCGGCCAATGTCCGGGAAACGTAAGCCGCATCACGGCTACAAAGCCCAATAAGTAGTGCCCAGGATTTCCGGAATCCGGGCGACGGTGGCTTTTGGAAATGGCAATGTCTTCTGTAGAACGAACCCTGGAGAAGAACCGGTGTAGAAACCTTATCTAGATGTCCAATGAAAAAGAACCCCCATCTTTATTGGGTGACAGACGCGGATGGGGCGGAAGACTGGTTTGTAGCGGCCCCGACGCCGCGGTCGGCTTCCCGTTTCTATGAAGATTACATTGGCATGGACAAGAACGATGCAACAGCCGAGCTAGTTCTGAGCAACATCGAGCTGCCGGAGTACGAATGCGGCAGTCCCCCATGCTGGTTAAGCCTCAATGACCTCCAGGCCCTCGGCTTTACGGTTCTGAACCCCGAGCCGGGCCTCTTGACGGTGACCCTTGGGAACAGAACCTTCAGTGAAGGATATTTCGAGATGCTGCTCAGGGAAGGTGACAGGATCGCCGCAGCAGCGCGGGCGAAGATTGAGCCGATGCGGATTAGATGTTCAGGAAAACCCCACGTTTGGTGACCGCGGCAAGCCACATGGGGAAGAGGCGCGGGGCGCAGCGGACGACACATGCGGGTACATTGTTGGTTCGGGAAAGGGCAGGCTCGGGCCATTGACCTATTTAACAACCGTTTGGCGACCCGCAACCGCTTGCCAGACCACCTGCCTGGAAGAGAATGCCCTGCAAAGAACCCCTCTGCCGGCGTCCAGGGACGGCCTTCGCGGAACGGCAATTGGTCAAACGCACAATGACATATCGGGAACGATCATTGGTCAAATGCGTCTTGACCGATTTGCGCCTCAATGAGTCAAACGCACAACGACACAACCGGAACGGTCATTGGTCAAATGTTCCCTCGAGAGGGCGCACCGATTCGGCCACGGTTGGAATTTGAATTGGGTCTGAATCGGCAACCAGCAGTCGGCACGTGGCGGCAACAGCACACGGCAATGACAATCCCCAGGCACACATGGAAATGCCCCGGTTCTGACGCCGGGGCATTGCAGGCGGATGACACGAGACTATTGGCTTGCCACTCTGTGCAGCCCAGCCTGGCTTTCCTCTTGCCTGGTGAAGACAACGTAGATCTTCGTATCGGCGGGGACCGAGACCACAATACGGCTGGTGAGATTCAGGCTCATCAATTCTGAATCGCCTGCATCGCCGATGTTCTCCGAAACTCTTTCGCGAAGCAGGTCACCTTCTGAGAACGCCGCGCTCGAGTTGTTGCCGACTAGCGTCGCGGCCAAGGAGCCGATACCAGACGCCGCGCGGATCAGGAAGTTCTTCCCTGTGTTCTTCCCGTACACCGAGCCTTTGATCGGCCCGAGATCAAGCCCGGCGCCGATGGCCTGGATTTTCTCTCGTTGCCCGTCCAGCAACTCAATCTCATCGAATTTGACTCCGACGAAGCCGGATCTGTCTGCCTGTTGCAGATGGCCGTAAACACGAGCGCCGGCCGGCACAACGATTCGGTCGCCGATCGCGTAGGTATATTCGACAACGGCCACAACCGGAGCCTGGACCGCACTCGAAATCTGCGTTTCGAGCTTCGCTTCAATCCGCGCCCCTGGCGTCATCTCCAACACCGGTGCTGCATCCGCCGTTGCGTGATTCAGAGTGTTCGACGCCTGTGACTGGGCTGGAGGGCGCACAAATACCAGCGATGCTTCCTTCAAAGCATTCTGCGATTGCTGCGCCTGAACGGAAGAAGCGTGGTTGGCTTCGCCATACGGTTGTGGCTCCTCCCATTTCTGCTGCGTGTCAGAAAACGAAGGTATGGCGCCCAAGGTGTTGGCACCTGGCGCGCCCCCTGCGCGGGGCTTTCTAGGCAACGCCGCTCCCGCGCTTTCCCCTGCGCCCGGCGCCGGAGTACTCGTGCGCTTAATATCTCCTGGATGAACCTGCCCACTGGTATTTTCCTGAGCGTCGTTGCGTACGGTCTCCATAAGAGGCGTTACGCTCCCCTTGGATTGGCTTGAGGCTTGCTGCTGCGCCTGATGGTTTGGCTGCTTACCGGTCGTCTTCTTCGTCGATGAAGAATGGTTGATCAAAGAGGTAAAGGCAAAGAAGAGCACGGCAGCCAGCAACCCGCCGCCGAGCAGGATCAGCTTGCTCTTTTCAATACCGGTTTTGCCGTTGATGCCTTCCCTGGTTGCGTGGGCTTCGCTTTGTGGCGCATCCGCGCGGGCTTCAGTCAGCGCGGGCTCAGCGGGAAGCGGAGGCCGCTCACGAGGAGATTCCATTGTCGGTCCTTCAACAGACTCCTCGATTTGCACGGGGGCGATTCTCGATCCGTTCGTTTCGTTGCTATTCATGGCGTCTCCTTTGTGTCGAGCCTTGGCCTACCGTGCTCCGCCGGCGATTGGTGGCGTAAAGGGCAAATGGATCAGTATTGGCCGGTCCACCTGGTCGGCCTGGGCAATCTGGAGGAAAAGCTTCTCTGTCGATTGCTTGAAGTTTGGGCGGTCGAAGACGACGACTCCATCGGCGCGCGCACCAGCCTCGATCCTCGTCGCGCTCAGTCGGTAGTCGCGAATCAATAGCTGATCGGCTGTAAGGCTCTTTCCCTCCTTTTTCTTCTTCTTGACTGCACGGCCGCTGATTTGGATCTGCGGCTGAACCACCTCCACCGGCTGATCGGATGGATTGAGGATCGAGAATGAAACGACCGTCTCATTACTCCATTGCCGGATGTCGCCGAGTGAGGTTTCGATCTGCTTGCCCTCCCATTTCGTCCAACCTGGAGCGTTGATGCGCATCTGCTGCTCATACTCTTCGTCGACTGCCGAGAGCGGTTTTACAGCTGCAGAAATTCGTGGCGAAGCAGGGGATGGCGCAGTTCCTATGAGTTCGGCGT
>Ga0302319_10002284_pt1 | contig 41732 bp, 42 predicted proteins | sample Bog_T0_2_FD_203319 | JGI IMG/M metagenome (GOLD analysis project Ga0302319, IMG submission 203319) | Peat permafrost microbial communities from Stordalen Mire near Abisko, Sweden - Bog_T0_2 | ecosystem: Environmental > Terrestrial > Soil > Wetlands > Peat | place: Sweden: Abisko, Stordalen Mire... | reverse complement strand
CTTTACAACCCGCCAGGGCTTCCATCACTGCCTTGGCCAAGTCCGGTCGTTTCAAATGAAATCGTTTCGGCATCCCCGTTTTTACCACTTCGGCCAGCTAATGCAATTACAAACTAGAAATGGTATCAGGTATGGTCAGAGGTCAGCAAAAAGGCGGCGGAACCTTCAGGTTCCGCCGCCGTGAGATTGAGGGCCGGTTATTTGAGGCCGACGAGGTAGCCGAAGCGGGCTTGGAATTGCTCGGGGGTCAGGTTGACGACGGCACCGAGTTTGGCGAGCTGCTTGGGATGTTCGAAGTCTTCGCGTTCGAGGCGGATCATATAGGCCAGGGCGCATTCATAGGCTTCGCCATCAACGTTGACCTTGCGGTTCTGCATGCGGCCGGTCTTGGGGTCGAGCATGTCGTCGAAGGGGAGCGGGTTCATCTTGCCATCGACGAAACTGATGATGGCGCCGAATTTTTCAGCGGCGGGGGAGAGGAGGAATTTGACGGCGGCGTAGCCGAGGTCGCGGGTGTATTCGGCATCGAAGGGGATGGGGTCAGCGCAGCGGAGTTCGTAGCCGAGGTCCTTGTCGATGAAGGTCATGTGGATGCCGAGTTTGTCGAGGCGCTGGGTGAGGAGCTCCTTCATTAGGCGGCCGAACTCGATCTCACCGAGGCGGAGGTGGCCGTGGTCGTCGCGGACGACTTTGCCGAAGCGTTCGAGCTGGCCTTCGGGGAGGGCCTTGACGAGGCCTTGTTCGCCCATGGATTCAATGAGGCCTTCGGCGAGGACGGCAATGCCGTAGAGGCCGCCTTCGGCGCGGCGTTTGATGATGGAGCCGATGATGATGTCGCAGACTTCATCGACGGTGACGGTGCGGCCGCGGAATTCCTCGGAGATGATGGCGAGGGTGGCGGCGGCGGCCTTGGTGATGCCAAGGGCGAGGTGACCGGCGGCGCGGCCCATGCTGACGATGAGGTACCAACGGGAGGTGGTCCGGGCGTCTTCCATGAGGTTACGGACGAGGTGGACGCCGTAGTGGCGGGCGGTCTCGTAGCCGAAGGTGGGGGTGGAGCCGGGCAGCGGGAGGTCGTTATCGATGGTCTTGGGGACGTGGGCGACCTTAATCTTGCCGTTGCTGCGCTTGGCGACGACGCTGGCGGAGAAGGCGGTGTCATCGCCGCCGATGGTGACGAGGGCGGTGATGCCAAGTTTTTCGAAGACGCTGAAGAGGTTCTTCATCTGTTCTTCGGACTTGGTGGGGTTGGTGCGGGCGGTGCCGAGGATGGAGCCGCCGCGGAGGTGGATGTCCTTGACGTCGCGGATGGAGAGGGGCCGGCATTGCTGGGTATCGCCGGCGGCGAGCCATTTGAAGCCATCGCGGAAGCCGATGATTTCGTAGCCTTGGTTTATGCCTTCAATCGTGGCGGCGGCGATGACGCCGTTGAGGCCGGGGGCGGGACCGCCACCGACCAAGATTCCCAATCTGCCTTTGCTCATGTCGTTAGTCTGTTTATTGGTTTATTGGTTTACCCTGCGAAACCTCGCAGGAAAATTAAGATTCGTTAATTCTGCACGACCGGAGAAAAAATTCAATTCCATTCTGAACGGATTCCGGACAGTATGTGGTGAATGAAGCGAGCCGTGTTTTTGGACCGGGATGGCACCCTGATTGCGGAGAAGCATTATTTGAGCCGGACGGCAGAGGTGGAGATCCTGCCAGGGGCGGGGGCGGCGCTGCAATCGCTGCAAGCGGCTGGGTATCAATTGTTCATGGTGACGAATCAATCGGGGATCGGGCGGGGTTATTTCACGTTGGCGGAGGCGGAGGCGGTGAATGTGCATTTGTGCGAGGAGCTGGCGCGGGAGGGGGTGCGGTTTGAGAAGATTTATGTTGCACCGGAGGCGCCGGATCAGCCGAGCCGGGGCCGGAAGCCATCGCCGCAGTTTCTTTTTGATGCGCGGGATGAGTTTGGGCTGGATTTGGCGGAGTGTTTCATGATCGGGGACAAGCTGATTGATCTGGAATGTGGCTGGAATGCGGGGGTGAAGTGTAGTATACTGGTGCGAACCGGTTATGGCGCGACGCTCGCGGAGAGCGGGGCGGCGGCTTTGCAGCGGGCGGTGGTGGTGGATGATTTGGCGGGAGCGGCCCGAAAGATTGTGGGCGCCGCCTGAAAAAAGCAGAAATCTGAGCGGGGGGGGCGTTGGTAGTCGGATGATTGGTTTGCAATTTGGGCGGGCGTTTTGTGGGTGGATTTCAGCGCCACCTATGCCCACTGCCCTCTCCGCCATTTATTCAAATGGCAGAGAGGGGGTTTCTGGGTTCGTAATCGTAAGGTGTTGGTGACAGGGTTTAATTAAGTTTTTATATTTTAAAAAATCATGTGTGGAATTATTGGTTATATCGGGAATAAGAATGCGGCGCCGATCCTGTTGGAAGGGTTGCGGCGGCTGGAGTATCGCGGTTATGACAGCGCGGGGGTGGCGCTGGCGGATGACGGAAAGCTGGTGCTGCGGAAGAAGCTGGGCAAGATTAATGAGGGTCTGGCGCCGCTCTTGAAGGCGCAGCCGGTCACGGGGCTCTACGGCATCGGGCACACGCGCTGGGCGACGCATGGGGTGCCGGCGGACAAGAATTCGCATCCGCACCTGAACCAGAATGGCAAGATCGCGGTGGTGCATAACGGGGTGATCGAGAATTATGCGCCGATCAAGAACCGGCTGATGCAGTCGGGCTATACGTTCAAGTCGGACACGGACACGGAGGTGCTGGCGCATTTGATCAGTGATTATTATTACGTGAAGAATCGCGGGGTGAAGGGGGCGACGTTCACGCGGGCGGTGTGTGATGCGCTGGGCGAGGTGATTGGGACGTATGGGCTGGCGGCGATCTGCGCGGATGAACCGGGGGTGTTGATCGGGGCACGGCGGGGGTCACCGTTGATCATCGGGCTGGGGCAGCATGAGAATTTTTTGACGAGCGATGCGAACGCGATCGTGGCGCACACGAAACGGGTCGTGTACTTGAATGATTACGACGTGGCGACGATCATGGATGAGCGGTTCGAGGTTCAGAATCTGGGGGCGAACACGGCGGGGGTGCAGATCAGCAAGCTGGAGTTCGCGGCGGAGGATGCGCAGCGCGGAAAGCATGCGCATTTCATGCTAAAGGAGATTTATGAGCAGCCGCAGACGGTGCAGAACGCGTTGCGCGGGCGGCTGGACATGGAGGGAGCGACGACGAAGTTCGGCGGGCTGAACATGACGTGCGCGGAGTTGCGCGGGATCGACCGGATCATCATCGCGGCGAGCGGGACGAGCTGGCACGCGGCGCTGGTGGGGGAATATTTGATCGAGGAACTGGCGCAGATCCCGGTGGAGGTGGAGTTCGCGCATGAGTTTTGTTACCGGAATTGTCCGTTGGAAAAGAATACGGTGCTGCTGGTGTTGTCGCAGTCGGGCGAGACGGCGGACACGCTGGCGGCGTTGCGGGAGGCGCAGCGACGGGGGCATCGGGCACTGGCAATTGTGAACGTGGTGGGCAGCACGATCGCGCGGGAGGTAGACGGGGGGATTTACATGCACGCTGGCCCGGAGATCGGGGTGGCGTCGACGAAGGCGTTTGTCTCGACGTTGACGGTATTGACGATGCTGGCGGTGCATCTGGGCCGGATGCGGATGCTGTCAGCGAAGCGGTCGCTGGAGATCATCCATGGTTTGCAGGCGATTCCGCAGCAGTTGGAATCGTTGCTGGCGCAGAGCAAGAATATCCAGCAGATCGCCAAAAAGTATGCCAAGGCAAATGACTTTTTCTTTTTGGGCCGCGGCTATGCCTTTCCGATGGCGCTGGAGGGGGCGCTGAAGTTGAAGGAGATTTCCTACATTCATGCGGAGGGTTATTCGGCGGCGGAGATGAAGCACGGGCCGATCGCCTTGATTGATCCGAAGACGCCGACGGTGTTTCTGGTGCCGCAGGATTCGATGTATGAGAAGACGATGGCGAATCTGGCGATGATCCGGGCGCGCAAGGGTCCGATCATTGCGCTGGCGACGGAGGGGGACACGCAGATCGCGAAGGTGGCGAATGATGTGATTTATCTGCCGAAGACGTTGGAGCTCTTGTATCCGATCCTGGCAAGCGTGCCGTTGCAGTTGTTCGCGTATTATATCGCGGTGGCGCGGGGTTGTGATGTGGATAAGCCGCGGAACCTGGCGAAGAGTGTGACAGTGGAATAGGGACGGAGAGGGAAGAGAGAAGAGGGCAGAGCGAGTTCGCAGGGGTGCGATGTGGGCGGCTCACAATCGGTAACGATAAAGCTTGTAGGTTATTTCTAACTTTTTCAGGGAGATTGAGGTATTTAATCCGAGAAAAAATTTTTTGCAAGATGGGGGCGGGAGTTCCGTAATGGTCTTGAACGGCTGGGGTACCTTGCAAGGGCTGGCGGTTCATGGTAGCGTAATTAGTGGAACTGAAACGGAAATGGATAAATTTATGAAAACATTCAATTGGCAGTCAAAACTGGCGACGGTGGTGGTCGCCGGGCTGGTGATGTCGGCGGTAACGGTGCCAGCCCAGTCGTTGGCCACGAACCCGACGCCGGTGACCACGGTGGTGCCCGTGAGCGCCCCGGTGCCGCAACCGGCCCCACCGCTGGCCTACGGGGTGCCGCAAATTCTGCAACTGGCGCAGGCGAAGATCAGCGATGACACGATCATCGCGTATATCCGGAATTCCGGAACGAGCTTTGGCTTGAATGCGGCGCAGATCATTTATCTGCGGCAGGCGGGGGTCTCGGACGTGGTCATCACGGCGATGCTGAACCAACCGGGTCCGGCGGTGCTACCCCCGCAGCCATCGTATGCCGCACCGCAGCCGGCCCCGCAAGCCCCTGCCCCAGCTCCGCAGCCGACGTATTCGGCGCCCGCGCCGCAAACGGTTTATGTGCCAAGCACGCCGGCACCGGAACCGACGGTGACTTATATACAATCAGTGCCGACGACGACTTATGTTTATCCGACGTATTCCGACCCGTATTATTATCCGCCGGTGTCGTTGTCCTTTGGCTTTGGCTGGGGCGGGTGGCATGGCGGCGGCTTTGGCGGCCGCGGCGGGCACCGTTAAGTGGCGTGTTTTTTATCAGGCCGAGGGTGGCGGGCAGACAGGGACGGTCACGGGCAGGGGCCGGGTCGAGATACGGCGGATGGGGAATCGGGGCCAGGAGGGGCCAACCCTCAACGCGCACTAAACCGAGGGTGGTTTATTAGTTGCAGCCAGGTGTCGTTTACACCTGATAATGATGCCCTTCCTGAATTCATCAAGGGTCGGTTTGGGATTTTGCAGGTTGTCATACCAATTGGCCACATCGTGCATGAACACTTTTTCCGCATGGTCGCGTTCGGCGGAGAAAGGATCCAGCGCGTGGGCAAATTGATCGTAAAGCTTTGCCAGTCCGGGAATTTCCGGCAATTGATCCGCTATTCGTGAAGGGTCTTGAGGCGGTTGCATTTGTTCCTTAGATCAAGGACCCGATCATAATATGAACCCGCGCCACATTGGGGATGTTTTTGGGCAAGATTATTTAAAACTGCGGCAACGGTGTCGCACAATCCAATCATTCCACCCCAAATTTGAGCAATTTCCTTCAAATCCTGTTCCTTGCGGGCAAGCATGGCACACAGGCGGTAAATCGTCAGGAGATTGCTTTCAAGGTCCCGGGCTTCGGTGTGAAATGGGGCGCAGAGATCGTCAGGAATAGAGGCAATCCGCCGGTTTGATTCTGAAACCATCGAATCTCCTAATTCCTTTAATTCCAAACTGGAAAGGCAGTTGCTCATGCGCAAAAAACATACCACTCACTTTTGGGTTTGTAAACCGGCATTTTAAAAGGTGGACGGGGAACCGGGACCGGGAAGGACGGTTATTTACCGGCGGGCGGGTTTTCGTATTCGTTGGTGAATTCGGCGAATTTGCCGCCGGGGCCGCGCGGTATTTCGGAGCGGTAGGCAAGGCGCACCCAGTGGGCGCCGCCCAGGGCTGTGGTCGCGGTGTCGATGATGAATTTCTCCTCGGCTGCGGTCAGAGGTCGGCGGACGACGAGACGAATTTCCACCTCATCCAGGGCGGTCTGGACGGCTTGCTGCTGGACGATGGCACTCATGATGGCATCGTCCTTCATGATCGTGCGATGGCCGTAGAAGGGGAACCGGCGCTGGCCATCCGGGAGGGTGAGCATGTCGCGGGCGCGGCCGGGAATGGCGGCGAGCACGGGCAGGGTGCGTCCGCAGGCGCAGGGCGTCCCCAAAATGGCACGGTCGGTGATCTCGTAGCGGATGAGGGGCATGGCAAAATTGTGGAGGGAGGTCAACACCACCTGTCCTTCCTCGCCAATGTCGCAGGGGCTGCCATCAGGACGTAAAATTTCCAGATGGACACCCTCGGCCTGGACGTGCAGGGCATTGTGTTCCAAGCAGGGAATGGCAATGGCGCCAAATTCGGCGGAGCTGTAAGCCTCCGTGACACGGAGCGGAGGGCGGCCGGCTTCACTCCAGGCGGCAATGGCGAGATCGCGGAGTTCGAGGCTGAGGGCCTCGCCCGTGGTCCGCACTTCCCGCAGACCTTGGGGCCGCCGGCCGGTGGCTTGGCCTTCGCACAGGAGTTCCCGCAGCAGCGAGGGAAAGGTGACGAGATAAGCCGGTCGTTCCGAAATGATGTTGGCAAGCAATTCGGCCACCGGGGCGCGGTAGTCGAGAAAGAGACCCGGTCCGGTGGGGTAAATGGCGGGCAACGGGCCGCCCCAGTTCGCCATCCGGCGCAAGGGCCCCTGCTTGGCGGCATCGCGCTCGCTGTCCCGGAGCAGCGCCATCCAGGTGGCGCCGAAGTCGCGGGCCTGCCATTCGTGGTCACGGACGACGAGGCATTGCCAGTAGAATTGATACAACGCGGACTTGCGGATGGTCACGGGGCGGCCGCTGGAGCCGGAGGTGGTGGCGGTAGCCACGGCACCGTGCCCGGCGGGCAGTTCGCGGGCGTGCAACCGGTCGCCGGCCTCCTGCACTTGGACGCGGGTGAGGACGGGCAGACGCGCCCACGCTTCCGCCGTGAGGGGTTCGCCGGGACGGAAGCCGGCCACACGCAGAATGGGCTCGTAGTACGGAACGGTGCGGGACGCGTGCGCAAGCAATTCCCCGAGCTGGCGGAATTGCAGGGCCTGGAGTTCCGCCGGCGGCAGGCGCTCGGTGACCCGGAACTGGTGCAGGACGGCGAGCATCGTGGCGGCAGCCTTGGCGGGGACGGCCGGAAAGACGGCGCCGGGAATGCTGGAGTGCGGCAGGTTGAACATGGGTCAATCGGGCCCAAGACCGCGCGGAAGGAACCGCTGGCGTCAGGAACCGGGCGGGATTGTTACGCGTCAGATTCCCGGGGTCAAGCCTGTGGTGGCGGGGTGGCGCCGGGGCCGGCCAATGGTTTACAAACTGTCGACAAACGAGATTGACACACCCCGGCGTTCGTGTTCTATTAAACTAAGTTAACATCCGTACTGTGGCATTGCGGACCGGGGATGAGGAAATCGGAAACCAAGAAGCAGTGGCAGATTGCGCCCACTGCATTTCCAACGATTCAGAAAAATAATACGTTAAAAATCATGAAGAAAATCAAAATGTCGTCGGTGCTGGCGGCTGGTGTGGTGGCGGCCGTACAAATGAATCAAGATCAGGCGCTGGCCAATGCCAACCAGGTCACGTTTACGAACGAAACGGCGATCAACCTATCCCAAGGGAGTGACATCAATACGACCATGACTATCTCGCCGGCAATTTCGACGGCGGATGAGCTGGTGTCCATCAGCGGAGGCAGTGCGTCAGGCTTTGAGGGGGTGCTGACGATCACGGCGGATTATTCAAACTTGTCAACAGATCCCAATATTAATGGCAGCCCCTCCGATTGGGGCGGTATTAACCTTGACACTACGTCCAGCAAGCCATTTACCGAAGGCACGCTCGACGGCCTGACTTTTGATGTCAGCGCAACCACTGGAACCAGGGATTTGAGCATTCCTGCCGGCACGATCTTCACGTTTGATGTGGTGACCCTCCCGGCACCGGAACCAACCTCGGTGGCGTTGTTGGCCGTGGGTGGTGCGGGGGTGTGGCTGGCGGCGCGGCGGCGCGCAGGCAAGCGGAGCTAGGCCTTCATAGTTTTATTTCAACAGGCGTTCCGGAACGTGTTTCCGGGACGCTTTTTTGTTTGGGAGATGCCTCCCGGGTGTTGTCTCAGGAGATGAGAAACGGCGGTCTTTTTCTGACGCCCCGGACTGGGCTTGGGGGTATTTGTGGGCATTATTCCCATAGCTGTTACCATGGACTACTGGCTGACGCTGCTTAGCAGCTATCCGAGGGGGGACCCAGAGAGCACGGTTATTTACCGACGGGCGGGTTCTCGTATTCGTTGGTGAATTCGGCGAATTTGCCGCTGGGCTGGCGCGGGATCTCGGTGCGGTAGACGAGGCGTACACGGTGGGCACCGCCCAGGGAGGTGGTCGCGGTGTCGATGATGAATTTCTCCTCTTCCGCGGTCAGGGGGCGGCGGACTACGAGGCGGAACTCCACTTCGTCCAAGGCGGTTTGAGCGACCTGATGTTGGACGATGGCGCCGATGAGAGAATCAACCTTCATGATGATGGGGTGGCCGTAGAAGGGGAACTGGCGCCGGCCATCGGGCAGGGTGACCATGTCGCGCGCGCGGCCGGGGAGGGCGGCGAGCACGGGGAGGGTGCGTCCGCAGGCGCAGGGCGGGCCAAAGATGGCGCGGTCGGTGATATCGTAGCGGATGAGGGGCATGGCGAAATTGTGCAGGGAGGTCACCACCACCCGCCCTTCCTCGCCGATGGCGCAGGGGGTGCCGTCGGGGCGCAGGATTTCCAGATGGACGCCCTCGGACTGGACGTGCATGGCATTTTGTTCCGGGCAGGGGGAGGCGATGACACCGATTTCGACGGAGCTGTAGGCATCGGTGACGCGGAGTGGAGGATGGCCGGCTTCACTCCAGGCGGCGACGGTGCGGTCACGGAGGTCAGGGGCGAGGGTTTCGCCGAAGGACCGCACTTCTCGCAGGCCCTGGGGACGCAGGCCGGAGGCGTGGGATTCGTGGAGGAGTTCGCGCAGGAGCGAGGGAAAGGTGATGAGATAAGGCGGTCGTTCCTGGATGATGATGGCCAGCAATTCGGCCACGGGGGCGCGGTAATCGAGAAAAAGGCCGGGGCCGGTGGGGTAAATGGCGGGCAACGGACCGCCCCAGTTGGGGAGGCGGCGCAGAGGTCCCTGTTTGGCGGGATCGCGCTGATTGTCGCGCACGATGGACATCAAGGTGGCACTGAAATCGCGCGCCTGCCATTCGTGGTCGCGGACCACGAGGCATTGCCAATAGAACTGAAAGAGCGCGGTCTTGCGGGCGGACACGGGGCGGCCGCTGGAACTGGAGGTAACGCCGACGGCCACGGCGCCGTGACCGGCGGGCAAATCCCGGGCGTGCAACCGGGTACCGGCTTCCTGCACTTGCACGCGGGCGAGGATAGGCAAACGGGCCCACGATTCCGCCGTGAGGGGTACACCCGGCCGATAGCCCGCCGCGCGCAAAACGGGCCCGTAATAGGGAACGGATCTGTATGCATGCGCGAGCAATTCGCTGAGCTGGCGGAATTGCAGGGCCTGAAGTTCCGTCGGCGGCAGGCGTTCGGTGAACCGGAACTGATGCAACACGGCGAGCATGGTGGCGGCTGCCTGGGCAGGCACGGCCGGAAACATGGCGCCGGGGATACTGGAGTGCGGCAGGTTGAACATGGATTTATGATGGTCCGAAGCCGGGCGAGATTATTAGGCCCCAAATTCTTCGGGTCAAGCCCGGGCTGACAGGGGTTGCAAAAAACAGGGGATACCACCGGCACCGTTACCCTCCGGCATTCAAATATCTACATAACACCTTGACACACATCGGTATTTGTGTTCTAATTCAAACCAGTAGCGTTCATTTTATGAAGAACGCCATGGCAGCAGTAATAAGAAGGCAGGAATAACGGTCAGGATTAATTAAAACCATGAAAAAAATCAAAATATCTTCAGTTCTGGCGGCCGGAGTGGCGGCGGCCGTACAAATCAATAATAATCAGGCGTTTGCCACTCCGCCCCCCGATACCACAACGTTTACCACCTCATCGGACTACTCCAGCGGTTCCTCATTTGAGGTGCCAATCTCGCCGGCCATTGTGAATGCGGATGGGCTGGTATCCATCAGTGAAGGCAATGCAGGCTTTGAAAGCGGGTCCTTTACGTTGACGGTGGATTTTTCGAACCAAGATCCACAACAAATCTATAGTGGCGAATTGCCGGTTGATTTCGTCGAGATTCCCACCGAGTCTTTTGGCACCGGTGATGTTACTGGTTTGACGTTTGCAATCACCGGAGGAGGCAATAATGAGTCCCTCCCCTCCGGCACGGTCTTCACCTTTGATGTGCCAGAGCCGGCTTCCCTGTCGATGATTGCCGTAGGTGGTGCGGGGGCGTGGCTGGCGGCGCGCCGGCGCACGGGCAAGCAGGGCTAAGTTTTCAATCATTTTATTCACGGGTGTCCCGAGACATGTTTCCGGGACACCTTTCTGTTTGCATGGCCAAGGTTGAGGGAGTGAAAATATGGCTGGACCAAAGTGATTTAGAATCTAAAGATAGGGGGGAAATCGAGGCCGGGCCAAGTTGTAAACCATGCCAAGGCAGACATTAAACCAGTTATGAAGCGCGCACTTATATAGTGTTGGTTGGCGGGACTGTTGCTGGCGGGGGCGGGTTGCAACACGGAATCGGGTTTGCTGAAACGCGCCGATGCCAAGTTCAAGAAACATGATCTGAACGGTGCCATCACGGATTTAAACGATCTAATTGTCCGCCAGCCGGATTCCTGGAAAGCCTATCTGGCGCGGGGTGATGTCCGTTGGTTGAACGGCGCCAGACCGGGGCGCTGACAGATTACGGCGAGGCCACCAAGCTCAATCCGAACGATTGGGTGATCTATTATAACCGCGCCGAGACCGAGGCCAGTGACCGGAAATATCCGGCGGCCATCGCGGATTTTGGCCGGGCCATAATGGTGAGCACCAACGTGGCGTTGCCGTATTTTTACCGGGGGTTGGCGGAGGAAAACATGGGCGACCAGAACGGGGCCATCGCGGATTTCACGAAGACGATCGAGCTCAAACCAAATTTTAGCGATGTCTACGATTGCCGCGCCCGGATGGAGGCGGTGAAAGGGGATTGGAATGACTCGGTGGCGGATTGCAACGTGGCCATCAAGCTTAATCCAAAGGAACGGGCGACCTTCATCCATCGTGCCAATGCCAAGGAATTGGGCGGCGATTGGGCGGGCGCGATCGCCGATTTGGACCAGGCCATCGCATTGAACACACGGGTGCCGGACTCGTATTATAGCCGGGGACTGGCGAACGAGACCCTCGGCGACCGGGCCGGGGCGATGGCCGACTATTCGAAGGCGATCGCGATCGAACCTGATTTTGGCAATGCCTACAACAGCCGGGCCAATTTGGAACGGGTGAACGGGGATTGGAAGGCTGCCATCGCGGATTACACGGCGATCATCGGGATGGATGCCGTTTATGGAAACAAGGCCCAGGCTTACATCAATCGGGCACAGGCCAGGGAGATAATCGGCGATCGGGAGGGCGCGCAGGCGGATTTTGCGAAGGCGGCTGAACTTAAACCGAAGTAAGATTGGGCCGGGCCGGCGCAGCCACATTTTCACAGCGGGTTCAAAATTCATCACCGAGGGGGCGGATTTCGGCAGGCAAACTTCGTGATTCTGCTTTTAGAACGGGCTGACTTTTGGTAATTTTTACTTATGTTAATTGGCGTTATTGCTAGTATAATTAATGTTTGATTTAACCAGAAAGGCAGCTTATGCGCGTGGAAAAAGGTTGGTTCATGGTGTGCGGGAAAACGGGACGGATCGTGGGCCTGAACCGTCAGCATTGGTGGGGGCGGTGGCTGTTGCCGTTGGTGGGGGTGGCGGCGCTGATCTGGTGGGTGGTGCGGGTGGTGCCGAAGCCGTCGCGGGCGGAGTATCCGTGCCAGCAGGTGGGAGCGCCGCTGGCGTTGGGCGGGCTGGGGTATTTGCTGAGTTTGTTCGGGGTGGTGTCGGCGTTCCGGCACGCGCGGCGGTTCATGCGGGAGCATCGGTATGCGGTGGCGGGCATGTGCCTGGTGCTGGGCACGGCGTGCGCGCTCACGGTGCTGCGGCAGAACGAGGAGAATGCGCTGGCGGAGGACACGGGGATTTTCACGTTGGGCCCGGGCGACGGCCCGAACCAGCCGATCGGGGTGGCACGGGGGATTCATCCGGGGCGGGTGGCGTGGAGCTATGACCTGAGCGCGTGCAATTGGGATGGGAAGTCGAAGTATTGGTTTTCACCGCAGTTCAATGATCAGGCGAAGATCACGCAGATTTTGAACAACGTGATCTGTTCGGTGGCGGGGGAGGCGACGGTCAGCAATGCGTGGGACGCGCTGTTCCGGTCGAAAAACGGGGGGCCGTCGTATGTGAAGGGGGAGAAGATCTGCGTGAAGCTGAACTTGAACAACGGGGGGAAATACAGCAATCAGATCGATGCCTCGCCGCAGTCGGTGTATGCGCTGCTGGACGGACTGGTGAACCAGTTTGGCGCGGACCAGGCGGACATCACGTTGTGCGATCCGGACCGGGAGAACCAATGCTCGGTGATCTCGAATTATTGTCATGCGGCGTTTCCGAACGTGGATTATGACGCGCATCTGGGCGGGTTTGTCCCGAACTCGTTCCAGTATTCGGCGAGCGGACCGACGGAGACGTCGCTGGCAAAAGTGGTGGTGGACACGAAGTATCTGATCACGATGGCGGTCTTGAAGCGGCATTGCACACCGTCGGAAACCTATCATGCACCGGGGGACAAGACGGATTATGGGAATGCGTCGGTGACGATGATTTTCAAGAGCTGCTGGGGGATCATTGGGAACAAGCGTTCGAGCCAGCATTGGCTGCTGCATGACTGGAATTTTACGGAGGACAGTTATAATCAATTGGTGGATATTTTTGGAAGCAAGAACATCAATGGGAAGACGGTGTTGAACATCATCGACGGGCTGTATACGGGGGACCGGTGGAACAGCCAGCCGCACAAGTGGGCGATCGCGCCGTTCAACGGGCACTGGCCGTCGAGTTTCTTTGCGTCACAGGACCCGGTGGCGGTGGAATCGGTGGGGCTGGATTTTCTGCGGACGGAGATGCCGTTGATCAAGAACGCGGACCGGCATTTGCGCGAGGCGGCGCTGGCGAATGATCCGCCGTCAGGCACGGTTTACAAACCGGACGGGGTCCGGTTGCCGAGCCTGGGCACGCAGGAACATTGGAACAATGCGAAGGACATGCAATACAGCCGGAATCTGGGCACCGGCAACGGGATTGAGCTGGTGAAGATTCCGGTGGGTACGCCGGTCACGACGACGACGGTGCGGGCGGATGGGCCGGCGGGGGGCACGGCGGTGGCGGCGAATCCGTAGGGGTCAACTGTACGGAACGTTTTACCAGCTTTCCATGATCAACAGCAGCCAGGCGTTGCGGCTGGCACGGACCAACAGGATGGCGATCACCGGCATGGTGCAATAATACACTGGCAAGATATTTTCCTGAAAAATCCCAATGCCCGAGGCAATCAGCCCCAGGATGCTGAAGATGGGCAGCAGATATTCCATAAGCCAACCGCCGGACGCGGCGGGTTGACCATCCCGGGAGGCGGTCAGGATTTCGACGGTCAACCGCCGTATACGGAAGGCGGCGAGGCCGATTAATTAAAACGCCAGCGCCCGGCGGCCCTCCCCGGGGATGAGGAAGAACAGGGCGACGAGCAGCACGATGATAAAATCGGAGAAGCTGCGCTGGGCGATCCGTAATAACAGGCGGTTCGATCCGGCGGTAATCTTATCGCGGTTGATCGAAAGGGAAACGAACAGGAGGCCGACGAGGGTGGCCGCCACCGTCGCCACGGTGGTAAAAAAAGGCTGCCACAGCACGATTTGTTGTTCGAAGGTCATAGTGGATGGATTTTAATGACCGGCGGCGACGGCGGCAACTTAGGGTTTCGGCATGACGCCATTATTCATGGCGGACCGTTCCAATTTCTCCCATGCGGCATCTTCCTGGCTCAGGGCGTCGAGCAGGTATTGCCCCAACTCCGGGCTGCCGACGGCCACTTTGATCAGCCCGGGCAAATTGGTCACCGGCTTGCCCGCCGCGGCTGCAAACAGGGCCACCCGATCCGTCCGGCGGTGCAGGTTTCGGACCTGGACCAAATAGTCATACCAGGCGGACCGGAAATCCGTCGGGCAGCCTTGGACATCGATCGCCATCAGGTTGGCCACCCGCTGATCACTCAATAGATTGGCCCGCTCACCCTGGGTATTGAGCCGGGCATGTTCACTAAAAACGGCTTGAATGGCAGCCTGTTGGGCAGCGGGAGCGCGGTTCGGGAGGCCGGCACAACCAGCCAGCAGACACGTGCTCACGGCGAGCAGGATGGCGATGGTTTGACGCAGTCCGGGTATTTTCATGTGTTTTGGTTTAATCCCCAATGATCACCGGCCGCCGAAGCGGGGACGGATGGGCGACGGGAGGGGTTTCTTGGCGGGCAGAGCCGGGGCCTGGGCTTCGGTGCGGGCCCAACTGGCGGTCGTGGGCGGCACATCGACCTGCGCTGCAGGGATGACGGGCGGCGGGACCGGCGGTGGCATGCTGCGGGGGGCGACGGGCGTGGGGCTCGACGCGATGGGTTTGATTTCGCCGAGGTCTTTATGGCCGCCGGCATCGCCGATTTTCGAGTCGGGAAAGGTCATTTCACCCAGGTCGAAGGCGGCTGATTTGCCGAGGGAGCCGATGGCGGAGATGGCGCCCTGCCCTGCCCCGGGCGCACCGGTGGGGGCGGCGGTCCGCCAGACTTCGTAGCCGTTGACGACCCATTCGAGGCGGCCGGTGAGGATGTCCACAAGGAGGCCGTGAACGGGGATTTGGGGGCCGACGAGGGGGCTTTCACGGGCGAAGGCGCAGGATTTGATGATGTTCTGGCGTTCGGAGGCGAACATGCCGAAGAATTCGTTGAGGTTGTCGGGCAGATGGCTGCGGTCGACGCCGAGGCGCTGGAGTTTTTCGAGCAACTGGAGCGAGGTGGTCTGGCGGACATGGCAGTCGGTGTGGCCGATGATGGCGATCTCGCGGCCTTCCTTGACGGCACAGGCGAGCGCGAGGGAGCGCATGGTGCTGGTGAGCGGGCCGGTGATGATGTTACCGGCGTTGCGGAGCCAGATGAACTGGTCGGCGGGGATGCCGAGGACGTTCGGGAAGAGGGCGTTCAGGCGCGGGTCGATGCAGGTGAAGGCGATGAGGGGCAGTTCGGCGGCGAAATCGGCGGGGTGCAGACCAGCTCCGGCATCACCGGCGGCGGCCCGGTTATTGGCGTCCACAATGGCTTCAATCAGGCGCATGGGTCAGGCCGGGGTTGTCTGCTTAGGTTGGGGTTTGCTGCAATGCGGACAGAATTTAAAATCAGCCCGGACGGATGCCCCGCAATATGGACAAAACCCGGTGGGATTTGCTTCCGGGCTGGCGGCGACCGGAGGTTCACCGGCGGTCGGAGCGGCGTCTTCCCGGGCGAAGTTCTTAAAACGCGTGCCTTGAAAGGTCAGTTGTCCGACATCGTTCTCGGCGAGGAGTCCATACTGCGATGCGGAAAGGCTGTACTCCTTCCGGTCGCCGGTGGAGAACTCAAAGGTGGCAAAGTAACTGGTCGAACTTCTGGTCCCAAAATTATTATTGGCACCCTGCATATGGGAATAAACCGAGAGGGCAGTCCGTTTGGTCACCACACGGGCGGGCACGGTGAGCACCGGCTGTTGATTGTTCTCCGACCATTCATTCAGTCCACCCACGACCCGGAATAAAATGGTGCCGATGATCACAATAAAAACGATGACAAATAATGTCATGAAGATGGCCGGTGGCCCGGAGGAAAAACCGGGGCCGCCAAATTGAGCAAGCAGACCGGTATGTGACTGGGCGGATGTGGCAATGAGGCGCATGGGTCAGGCCGGCGGTTGTTTACGTTTCACCTTGGCGGTCCGGATAAATTGAAAGGTGCCGGCGACGTAGCTGTGGCTGTCGTCGGGGAGGCACAGGTAGATTTGGCCGCTCACCTTGCGTTTGACGGCTTTATCGAATTTCAACTTCATATAGTAGCCACTGGCGTGCGATTCGCTGCCGGGCTGGCCGGCGTCGGTCCAGGCGATTTGAATCTGGGGATCGTTGGTGCCGGAGGCGGGCTGGAGCTCGTAGCCGGTGCCTTCGATGGCCGCCGGGAGGTTGGCAATGGTGACGGAGCCGCTGCCACCGGCCGGGACGCTGAGGGTGAGGGTGTCATTGACAAAGGTGACTTTACCGGCGGTGAAGTCGGTGCCGTGAAGCTTGCCGGTGACGGGGCCGGCGGGAAACTGGGCGTCCAAGATGTCGGAGGTCCAGCCGGCGGAGCCGGTGGCGGGGGAGGAATTATCGGTGCCGAAGGTGCCGCCCGCATGAACGCTCACACCGGGATTGAATTGAATGCCGTTGGTGGAGAGCCCCTGCAAGGCGGCCTGGTAGGACTGCCTAAACTGGCTGCGGAGGTGGGAAATGCCAATGGCCAGCTCGCAAAGGGAGGTCGCCAAAACGAGGTAGCCAATGATCAGGCCGGCGAGGGCGAGGCCGCCGCCGCGGAGCCCGGGATTACGACGAATTCGACCCCGGGCCAGGTGGCCGCAAATGATGCCCGGCAGGCAGCCAAAGCAAGTCAGTGAACAAACGAGGGAGGCGATGGCCAGAGCGGAGGTCCGGCCGGCGACAGCCGGAGCAGCGGCAGCAGGAACGGCCGGCCGGGCCGGGGGTGAACTGGTTGGCCGGGCCAATTGAGCCGGCACTTTGAAGGCGTGCTGGCAGGAGGGACAGGCAATTTCGGCACCAGTGTGCGCCGAATCGCATACGATATTCTGACCGCAGGCCGGGCAGGGAAATTTAATTTCGCTCATAGGGTTTGGGTACGCCGTCCAGCCGGGCCGTCGTCACCGACCATGGAGGCGGATGCGTTCGGGTCGGCGGACCAGAAAATAAATCAGCGCGCCGATCCAGTTGGTCAACAGGATGACCAGGATCCAGATGATTTTATCGTTGCCTTCCGATGGCTCCTTGGTAGCGCAGTCCACAATCATCCAAATCCAGAACCCCAGCAACAGCAGCGCAAGGGGAAACACGACCAAGGGAAAACAAAATAGCATATGATGGCGGGTTGATGATCCCGGTCAGGCCTTGGTTTCAGGTTCGTCCTTGCCCATGGCCTTGCGGAGGGCGGGGATTTGTTCCATGAGTTTGTCGAACTTGACGCCGGTGAGGCTCTCGATGACGGGCGGGAGCTGGCTGATGATGGTGGTGACGTCGCTGGTGAGCTTGCTGGCACCGCCGCCGGGGCCGTTGCCGGCGTTGATGATGACCATCTTCTCGGTCTTGGCGAGGGGTTCGCTGATCTTGCCGGCGACCTCGGGGAGGATGCGGACAATCATTTCGATGACGGCGGCCTCGTTGTATTGCTTGAAGGATTCGGCCTTGACGCGCATGGCTTCGGCGGTGGCCTTGCCCTGGGCCTCGATGACGGAGGCTTCGGCGAGACCGCGAGCCTTGTTGGCATCGGCCTCGGCGAGACCGGTGGCCTTGACGACATCGGCGCCGGCAAAGCCGGTGGCCTTGGTGGCGGAGGCGGCACCGGCGGCCTCGGTTTCCAATTGGAATTTGCGGGCGTTGGCGAGGGTCTCGACGCGGTAGCGTTCGGCATCGGCGGGTTTCTGGACGGTGGCCTCGAGTTCGCGCTGGCGGCGGAGGATTTCCTGCTGCTGGAGCTCGATCTGTTTCTGTTTCTCGACGATGCTGACCTGGACTTCCTCGGCCTTGACGAGCTGGCCGGTCTTGAATTTCTGCAAGTCGTAGGCGAGGTCGGCCTGGGCTTTCTGGACGTTCACGGTGGCCTGGTATTGGGCGACGTTGGATTGGTAGTCGCGCTGGGCCTCGGCGATCTTGGTATCGGCGGCGAACTGGGCTTCCTGACCGGCTTGCTTGGCCTGGGCGGAGCGGATCTGGGAATCGCGGTCGGCCTCGGCCTGGGCGATGATGGCGTCGCGCTTGACCTGGGCGATGCGGGGTTTGCCTAGGGCGTCGAGGTAGCCCTGGCTGTCGCGGATGTCGCGGATGGTGAAGCTGACGATGGTGAGGCCCATGTTGGCCATGTCGCCGGCGGCGACCTCCTGGACCTTGGAGGCAAAGGCGTCGCGGTTCTGGTAAATTTCCTCGACGGTCATGGTGCCGAGGATGGCGCGTAGGTGACCTTCGAGGGTCTGCATGGCGATGCTCTTGATGTCGTCGACGCCCTTGCTGAGAAATTGTTCGGCGGCGGTGGCGATGGAGATGTCGTCGCCCTTGACCTTGATCTGGGCAACACCGTCGACACGGACGGGTACGCCCTTGCTGGTGTAGACCTCGGGGGTCTGGACATCGATGGTGAGGAGTTCGAGGGAAAGGATGTCGACCTTTTCGATGACGGGCCAGACGAAGCGGCCGCCGCCCTTGACGATGCGGAAGCCGACGGCGCGGCGGGTGCCATCCGTCTCGACGATGGTATGTTTGTTGCCGGAAATGACGAGGACCTGGTTGGGGCCGCACTTGGTGTAGCGGCTGGCAAAAATGGCCAGGAGCACAACGACGACGAAAAGGAGGGTGCCGGCGCAGGCGGCCACATACATCGTGCTATCATCAAAAGCCAGGAGGGGCAGCAGATTCATGATTCAGTTTGGTTAAGTTTGGTTCAGGAGATTTTTTCGACAAAAAACTGGGTGCCGACAATGCGGGTGATCTTGACGGTCTGGCCGCCGGCGATGGTACCGCCCTGTTCGGCGCGGGCCGGGGCGGAATAGCGGGAACCGGCCTGGGTGTAGGAGATCTCCCCGACGCCGTTGATGGGGATGGGGGTGACGATGGCGGCGGTCTGGCCGACGAGCTGGGCGACGCGGGATTCGCTGGAGCTTTCGGTGCGCCGCATGATGGCGTTGAACAGCCACAACACGGCACCGGCCACGCCGAGGCCGCAGACGAAGGAAAGCGGGGCATTGAGCCAGGGGCTGCTGGTCTGGTCGAGCCGGCTGAAGATCAGGCCAAAGGCGCCGAACGCGGTGATGAAGGTGGCCAGGGCGGTGGGGCTGAAGATGGAGATGCCCTGCACGCCGTCATGCCCGATACCGCCATCGGCCTGGCCGCCCATGCCGATGTGACCGCCGCCATGACCGCCGAAGAGGTGGCCAAAAACGGCGCTAAAAATCGTGAAGATCAAACCAAAGACCAGGCAGATGGCGTAGACTGTCATATATTCCTCGTACGTTGATTGTTGCCTGATTAAAAACCCAAACCGGGTCCATTGCAAGCGGTATTCGACCGAAACCCGCGGCCACCCCGGTGCGATATTGTTCATCCACGAACAAGCTGAGTAAACCATGGGCGGCGGCGGAGCGCATTTATAATTTCACGCGTCGTTTATAGCGGCGAATGGCGGCAACAGGCTTGCCAACGCGGGGTACTTTGGTCATTTTCCGGGACATGAATTCATACGAATTGCTGCGGGAGGCGTTCACAAAAACCCCGCCGAAGCAGGTCGCGGCGGAGCTGGGGCTTTCGCCCTCGATGATCTACAAGTGGGCGGAGCCATCGGACAACGCGACGGGGAGCGGCACGACGAATCCGCTGGACCGGCTGGAGGCGCTGCTGAAGGTGACGGGGGACCAGCGGCTGGTGCAGTGGGTGTGCCAGCGGGCGGGCGGCTTTTTCATCCTGAATCCGAAGAACACGCCGCATCCGCATTTTTTGATCCCAGCCACGAACCAGATCGTGCAGGAGTTTGCGGACCTGCTGCATGTGATCGCCACGGCGACGGCGGATGACAAGATCACGACGGAGGAGGCCAAGCAAATCCGGGCGCGTTGGGAGGAGCTGAAGTCGGTGACGGAGGGATTTGTGGCTTGCTGCGAGGAGGGGAATTTCGGTCCGTTGCGGCACGGGCATCATGTGAAGAAGCCGGCGACGGGATAGAGCAGGCGCGGACGGGATGGCCATCGGCGGTTGACGGGTTCTAGGCCCAACGGGCCGTAATCCCTCAGGCCATAATCGACTTGAAATTTTGGTCTTTTATGTTAAACCTACCCCCATATGGAAACATCGAATCCACTGCTTAAACGAGATATTGAATTTTCGGCGTCGGAATCAACGGGCGCCATGGAGTTGCAAGGCGTCGTGAACAAGACGGGCCTGCTGCTGTTGCTGTGCATGGGCGCGGCCTACTTTTCTTGGACGAACCCACAATTGCAAGGCCCGCTGATGCTGCTGAGCCTGCTGGGCGGACTGGTGGCGTGCCTGGTGGGTACGTTTGTGCCGAGGACGTCGCCGATCGCGGCCCCGGCTTATGCGGTGCTGGAAGGGCTGGCCCTGGGGGCGCTGTCGCGGATTTTTGAACTCAAGTACCCGGGTATTGTGGCCAACGCGATGTTGCTGACCTTCTGCGTGCTGGGGCTAATGCTGTTTGTCTATTCGACACGAATCATCCGGGTGACCGGGCGTTTCATGGTGGGCGTGATGATCGCCACCGGGGCGGTGGCGCTGGTTTACTTGATCGACATTGTCATGGGCATGTTCGGGCATTCGATTCCGATGCTGAATCAATCGGGTCCTCTGGGCATTGCCATCAGCCTGGTCATCGTGGGGATTGCCTGCGCCAATCTGCTGGTAGATTTTGCGGTGATCGAGCACAACGTGGAGCAGCGGGCGCCGAAATACATGGAATGGTATTGCGGCATGGCCCTGCTGGTCACGCTGGTATGGCTGTATCTGGAACTGCTCCGGTTGCTTTCCAAATTGCAAAAGCGGTGACCGACAGCCCCGGAGAACCGCATAAAACGGCATTTTGAGCTTGCGTTTTGGGGGCGGTCACCGAAAGATTAGCGGTATCATATATGGAATCACAAGATACTGGAACGCTGTTGCTTTTTAAAACGCTGTCGGCCATTGAGACCCACAAGAACCGCTTTATCCTTGGCGCGGCGGCCGTGGTGCTGGTCGTTCTGGTAATTTTATTCTTCTCCTGGGAGAAGGATAACAAGGAGATCAACGCCGGGCAGGCTTTGTCCCAAATGGGGGTAACCGTGCAAACCGGGATGACGCCCGCCAAAGTGGCCGGGGATTACCTGAAGATCGCGGAAGATTATGCCGGCACGCAGGCCGCGCAACGCGCGCAATTGCTGGGAGCGTCCGCTCTCTTCGCCGGCGGTGACTATGCCGGGGCGCAGGCGCAGTTTCAGAAATTCATCGATGCCTATCCGGGCAGTTCCCAACTGGCCACGGCGGCGCTGGGCGTGGCTTCGGCGGAGGAGGCCCAAGGACTGGCCTCGGCGGGAGATGCCTATCAATCGGTGGTCGATACTTATCATGACCCCGCCTCGGCGATTTCCGCGCAGTTTGCCCTTGCCCGGATTGATGAACAGCATGCCAAACTCACCGAGGCCATCCGGCTCTATGAGCAGATTGCCCGCAGCGTGCAAGGCACCACCCTGGGACATCAGGCATCAGTGAAGGTCGCGGAACTCAGCGCCCAGTTATCCGCCAACAATAACGCCGCCGCCGCACTGGCCTCGAAACTGAACGCCCTCGTGCCTGGCAAAGCCACGGTCTTGCCGGCCAAATGATTTTTGCCCGGCGGTTTTTCTGATCGCCGCCGGGTGAGCATCCGGAAATCAATTTTGCATGGCTGCGGCCGGTCATCATCCCATTGAAGTGGCGGCCGCACTGATTTTCCACCAGGGCCGGCTGCTGATCACCCAACGCAACACGGGAGCCCATCTGGGCGGGTTATGGGAATTTCCGGGTGGAAAACGGGAGCCGGACGAAACGTGGGAGGACTGTGTGGCCCGCGAGATTCGCGAGGAATTGGGCGTGGAAATGGCCGTGGGGCCGCTCTTCGAAAGCCTGATCCACGCCTACCCGGAAAAGACCGTTCACCTGAAATTTTTCACCGGACGGCTTATTTCTGGCGAGCCCCGAGTGCTGGGTTGCGCAGCGTTCCAGTGGGTCACCCAGTCAGACCTGGATCAGTATGCCTTTCCCGCCGCAGACGCGCACCTACTGGCAAAATTAAAAAGCCCACAGAATCAACTGTGGGCTTGAAAACTGACCGGCGGAACGGCGGGGCTCAAATCACCCCGTAGAATTCCTCAATGATCTCGCGGAAGTTATTGTCACCGACGCGGACAATGCCCATCTCACGGGTCGCGTTCTCGAGTGAATCGCTGGCGTGGGCGGCATTGACCATGATGGTGGAACCGAACTCGCGGCGGATGGATCCGGGCGGGGCTTTGGAAGGATCCGTGGGCCCGAGGACGTCGCGGATTTTGGAGACGGCATTGACGCCTTCATAGACCAGCGCGATGCACTTCTCAGTGCCGGGCTCGATGAATTCCTTTTCCGTCGGACATTCGCCCGGGGAACGGCCGGACATGAACCGGACGATGTTATCGAACTGGTTGTCGCCAAAGAGGGGTCCGAGAACCTCCCCGAGGTTCTTTTGGTCACCTTCGGGAATCTTGAAACCGAGTTCACGTTCGAGGATGCCGGCGGCCTTGGCGGCGATGGAATCCTTGAGCTTGGCCCGGAGGACTTCGCGGACGGGTCCATAAAACTCGCTGGCCTGGGCCGTGCTCATGCGCAAGATCTTGATGCCCACGATGTAAAGACCGGTGCGGGAGAAGAAATCGATCACGTTGCCGGGCCGGCCGGTCGGGAAACGGAAGTTGTCCGGCTTGATGAGGACAAGGGTGCGTTCGCCCTGTTCCCCAGGCTGGTAGGCGATGACATTGTTCAAGATGCCGCCATCAACCTCGGAATATTTGGCCCACAATTTGAGCTTCTGATCGGCCTCCTCGACATTGGGGGCGGCAAATACGGCGGGCTCAAAGTAACGAACCTGGCCGTTATCCTCGAGGATGAGGTCGCCGTAGGTGTCCCGGATGGATTCGCCCACGCGGCGCTCGGGATTGAGGTTGCCGACGACGGAGCGGACTTTGCGCACGGCTTCATCACCACGGAACAGGAGCATCATGACCCGACGACGGCGGCCGGTGACGGGATCGGGCGAGAGATTCTTGACCATGTAATCCCGGAGCAATTCCTGGATTTTACGGTCCTGGGTGTCGTTGGCCGACACAAGGGTGGAAGCATAATCCTTAACCAATTCGGCGCTGGGCGCGAACATGCGCATTGCCACCAAGTCCAGACCGGTACGGGTGATCAGGCGCGTGAGGATGCCACCCGTGCGGGATTTATGCAGTGAGTAGGGTGTGAGGATGACGTAAGCCAGCTGTTGTGACATAAATGGGTATTAAATGGTACCGAACGGTTGGATGGGGTTGGTTGGGGGCGTCGGAGACTCAGGAACTGCCGGCGTAGTCGAAGCAACGGCCTTGCCGGCCAGAAACTTGAATATAACTTTACCGCAGGTGGGGCAGGTGCCCTTGATGGCTTTGCGACCATTTTTCATGGTCTCTTCAACGCCATTCGCAATTTCCTTTTTGACTTTGCACTTAAAGCAATATCCTTCAGGCATAAATTTTCTGACCGCTGGCTTCATGCTTCCCAGTCAGGCGGACAGCCTATCTCAGGCGGGAGCGGCACGCAACCTCAAAGGGGCGCATTGCTTCAAGAGGGTGCTCGACACCGCCCCCGGCAGGCAGCAGAAAAGTGAGGTAGTATGAAGTGGAGAGAATAAGCACCACCCCTGCTCTCTCCGCCATTTATTCAAATGGTAGAGAGTGGGTTACATGGGTTCGCAATCGTGAGGTGTTGTGGGCCGGTCCAGACGTGCTGCGGAGGAAATGTCGCAGCGCCCTTTCAAGGGGGCAGCCTGATGCGCCTTTTAAGCCGGAACACGGTCTAATCCAAGCGACGGTTAAACTGGTGCATCGCCCGATATTTGGTGGGATGCATGTGCAGCCGCTGGGAAAAGACCCGGGAGAAATAGAGCGGATCGCGGTAACCAACAGCGTCGGCGGTTTCCTTGATGCTCAGCCGGGTGCTGGCCAATAGGTGCCGGGCCTGATTCAGGCGTTCACCCACGATATATTCAAACGGAGTGACGCCAAGCACTTGCTTGAACCAGCGGTGAAAATAATTCGGCGCCATGCCAGCCTTTTCCGCCATTTTCGACAGGGTCAGATTTTCGCGATAATGAAGATGCATGAAATCTAGTGTCGGCCTGAGACGGTAAAAATCCGGGTGCATCTCCTGAACTGTATTTTTGCCCACACCATCCAAACAATGAGCGACCAGATTGAGCAACAAGGCGGAAACACGGCAAACGGTTGAGGGTGAAATATCGCCCCGGGGCCGGTTTTGTTCACTAAACGGATGTTCAAACAGGCGGCAGACATTTTTATAACTCCGGGCCGGCCACCCATCTTCTGTCCGCGACCAGCTTTGAACCGGCGGGAGTTGATCCAATACATGACGTAAATAGAATGATTCCGGGATGAAATGCAGCCAGTAGACCTTCATCTCCGCGGCGCAGACTTGCCGGCGAAGCTTAAAACCAGAAATGAAATAGACCCGTCCGGTCTTTACCTCGTAATCACCGGTTTCCATGGCCAGCGAGGCCGCGCCGGAGACCGGGAAATAGACCTTGTAGCAGCGGTCGAGGGAATTCGCGTCGCGCGACCACGTGGGATCGCAGCGAAAAAATCCGCCGGACAACAAGTTAAGATTTATGTTTTCGATCATAGTGCGGTTCTGCCATTGGGGTCTGCCATGTGCCCAAGCTGTCATTTACAACAGAGAAGGTTGAGATTGTCCATGTTTTTGAGAAGATATTCAATATCCCGCCGCTGGCGGTCAGACCGTTGGATTCATAAGATAAAACTAATCGACGAATCATCTAAATGCATCGCATCATCCTGGATGCCGGTGTGCATTTTCTGATTGGCGTTCCGATAATGAATCTTAATGCCGCCCAACTGGTCCAGTCCTGGCCGCGTCCATCACGGCCACGGCCCATCGTCATCATCGGCGCGGGCGACATCGTGCGGGATGCGCATCTGCCGGCGTATCAAAAGGCCGGTTTTCCGGTCGCCGGCGTTTTTGATTTGCAACGCAACGTCGCCGAGGCACGCGCGCGGGAATTTGGTCTGCCACGTGTGTTTAATTCCGTCGCCGAAGCCATCGCGGTTCCGGAGGCCATTTTCGACTTCGGGATCCCCCCCAAAGGTCAAGAGGCCGCGCTCGAACAACTGCCCGACGGCGCAGCCGTGCTGTCGCAAAAGCCGATGGGTAATTCGCTGGAGATGGCCAAACGCATCGCGGCGATTTGTGAACGGAAAAAATTACGCGCGGCGGTTAATTTTCAGTTCCGCTTCTGCCCGTCCATGCTGGCGATTCAAGACCTCGTGAAACGGGGTGAACTGGGCGAGTTGGTCGAAATCGAGGTGCGGCTGAACATCCAAACCCCCTGGGAGACGTTTCCGTTTTTGCTTACGGAGCCGCGGGTCGAAATCCAAATTCACACGGTGCATTACCTGGACACGATCCGGCGGCTGCTTGGCGATCCGGCGCGCGTGTTCGCCCGCACGGTGAAGCATCCGCATTTTCCCAAGCTCGCCAGCACGCGGTCCAGCATCATTCTGGATTACGGCGAAATGATCCGCTGCTGCCTGTCGATCAATCATTGTCATCCGTTCGGCGCGCACCAGGAGGCCGCCACGATCCGCGTCGAAGGCACGGAGGGGTGCGCCAGCGCGACCATTGGCGCATTGATTGATTATCCGCGCGGCCAGCCGGATCGGCTGGAAGTCTATACCCGTTCGCAAAAAACCTGGACCGAAGTCCCCCTGATTGGCCGTTGGTTTCCGGACGCCTTTATCGGCACCATGGCGAACCTGCAACGCTTTGTCGCCGGCGAGGACGCGGCGCTCGTCTCCCCCGTGGCCGACGCGTTGCAGACGATGAGGCTGGTCGAAGCGTGCTACGTCTCCGACGCGCGCGGCGGCATCCCGCTTGAATCCATAACATGAAGCCTGAAATAAATTACCACGACGCTTACGGCGACCGATTGGAAAAATGTTATTCCGGCGCGGTCTACGACACGCTGCGCGCGATGGGTTTTCCCGATCAACTGCTGCCGCAGACGATTCGACCGCTCGACCCGGCGCGGGTGCTGGCGGGGAAAATTTTCACCGTGAGCGGCCATGTGGACACGACGCTCGATGCCCACACGACGTTGCTCGAATGGACGAAGCTGCTTTCGCGCGCGCCCGGCGGGAGCGTTGTCGTCTGCCAGCCGAACGATTCCACGCTCGCGCACATGGGCGAGCTTTCGAGCGAGACGTTCACCTATCGCGGGGTACGCGGCTACCTCGTGGACGGCGGCTGCCGCGACAGCAGTTTTATTTTGAACATCGGTTTCCGGGTCTGGTGCCGTTACTTCACGCCGCGCGATGTCGTGGGCCGCTGGGTCGCGGACGGCTTCGGTGAACCGATCGTGATTGGCGGTGTGAAAATTCGCACCGGCGATTACGTGATGGCCGACCGCGACGGCGCGGTGATCATCCCACAGGAACTCATCGCCGAGGTGACCGACCGCGTCGAAGAGGTGTTACGCACGGAAAACAAAGTCCGCACCGCCATCCTCCAGGGGGTTGATCCGGTGGACGCCTATCTGAAATACCGTAAGTTTTAAAAGCCATGCACGATCCGAAACTTCTGCTCCTCGATCCGGCCGACAACGTGGTCGTCGCGATTCAAACGCTGGAAGCCGGCGACAGCCTGACGGTCGCCGGGCAGCGCGTGACCGTGCCGGCCCGCCTCACGCTGGGCCACAAGCTCGCCGCCCGGGACATCCGCGCCGGTGAAAAGATTTTAAAATATCGCGTGGCCATTGGTTCCGCCACACAGGATATCGCCGTCGGCGAACATGTTCACCTGCATAACATGAAGAGCGATTACATCCAGACCTTCACGCTCGATAACGGCCAAACTTTTTCCAAGACACATGATCATCACTGACCAGGCCTACCTGCGCGCCGACGGGCGCAAAGGCATCCGCAACCACATCGTCGTCGCGTATCTCGTCGAGTGCGCGCACCACGTAGCGCGGGAGATCGTTTATCCGTATCGCGAGCGGGGCGTGCATCTCATCGGCTTCGGCGGCTGCTATCCGAACGATTACGCGGCGCGCATGATGCGCACGCTCTGCACGCACCCGAACGTCGGCGGCGTGCTGCTGCTTTCGCTCGGCTGCGAAAGTTTCAACCGCAACTCGCTGCGCGAAGCCATCGCCGCTTCGGGCCGGCCGGTGGAGACGCTGGTCATCCAACAAAGCGGCGGCACGCGCAAAACCATCGAGCAGGGCCGGAAGCTGATGGCGGACCTGTTCGCGAAATCTGCAGCGGTCCCCCAGGCACCTCTGCACATCAACGAATTCATCGTTGGCACGGTCTGCGGCGGCAGCGACGCGACCAGCGGCATCACGGCCAATCCCGGGATTGGCCGCGCCTTCGACCGGTTGGTCGAGCAGAAGGCCGGCTGTATTTTTGAGGAGACCGGCGAACTGATCGGATGCGAAGACATTATGACCGCCCGGGCCGCCACACCGGCGCTCGCCGAGATTTTGCGCGATTCCGTCACGAAGGCGGCCAAATATTACACCGTGCTCGGCCATGGCAGCTTCGCACCTGGCAATGCCGAGGGCGGCCTCACAACAATGGAGGAAAAAAGCATGGGCGCCTACGCCAAGAGCGGCGCTTCGCGCATTTCCGGCCTGCTCAAGCCCGGGGACATTCCGCCGCGCGGCGGCTTATATCTGCTGGATGTTGTGCCGGATGGCGAAGTGCGCTATGGTTTTCCGAACATCAATGACAACGCCGAGATTGCCGAGCTCATCGCCTGCGGCTCACACGTTATATTGTTTTCAACCGGGCGCGGGTCGGTCGTCGGCTCGGCGATATCGCCGGTCATCAAAGTCTGCGCCAATCCCGAAACGTACCGCCGCATGAGCGAGGACATGGACGTGGACGCGGGGAAAATTCTCGAAGGCCGTGCGTCACTGGATGAAGTGGGCCGGGAAATTCTCGACCTGGCGCTGGCAGTCGCGCGCGGCGCGCAAACCAAATCCGAAGAACTTGGCCATCAGGAATTTGTCCTGACCTACAAATCATTTGAGCCGATCGGCCCATCCTGTCTGCCCAGCGCCTAAATGAAACTGCCATTTCCCATCGTTGACGCGCACGTCCACTTTTGGAATCCAGCGGAATTAAATTATCCGTGGCTCGCCAGCGTGCCGGCGCTACACCGGACGTTCCTGCCGGAAGATTATTCGGCGGCGACCAGGCGGGCGAAGGTCGGCAAAATGATTTTTGTCGAGAGCGGTTGCGTGGCAGCGCAAAGCCTTGACGAAGCCAGATGGATTTCCCTGATCGCGACGCGCGAAACGCGCCTCAAAGGCATCGTCGCGCAGGCATCGGTTGAACTGGGGACGCGGGTAATGGGCGAACTGGCGGTGCTGGCCAAAAATCCGCTCGTCAAAGGCGTGCGCAGGAATTTGCAGGGCGAAACCGACGCTTCGTTCTGTTTGCAGCCAAATTTCATCACCGGCGTTCAAGCGCTGACACAATTCAATTTCACTTTTGACCTCTGCATCGTCCATTCCCAGTTGCAGGCCGTGCCCCAGCTCGTCGCCCGTTGCCCGGAAGTTTTTTTCATCCTAGACCACTGCGCGAAACCGGCCATCCGCGACCAACAAATCGATCGGTGGCGGGCGCAGCTCCGCGAACTGGCCGCGTTGCCGAATGTCGCGTGCAAAATTTCCGGCCTCGTCACGGAGGCGAAACCAACGCATTGCGGCGCGTCCGAGCTGCAGCCCTATATCCGCCATGCGCTCGATTGTTTTGGCTTTGATCGGGTGCTTTTTGGCGGCGACTGGCCGGTGTGCCAGCTGGCGACGTCCCTTGAACACTGGCTGACGGTCCTAATGGCCGTGCTCGCCGGCGAGGAGGAAACCAATTTGAAAAAACTTTTTCAATCCAACGCAGAAAGGATTTACCGTGTTTGAGTTGAAAAATAAAACCGCGCTGGTCACGGGCGGCGCTTCGGGCATTGGCGCGGCCATCGCCGCGATATTCGCCGGGGCCGGTGCGAAAGTGTGGATTGCCGACCGCGACGAAGCGAACGGCAAGACCATGGCGGCAAAAATTGTTGGCGGCTTTCTATCGCTGGACGTGGCAAGCGAGGCGGATTGTTTACGCGCGGCGCAATCGGTTGGGACGCTGGACGTGCTCGCAAACGTGGCCGGCATCGGCCACGTCGGCACGTTGCTCAACACAACGGCGGCGGACCTGGATAAACTATTTGCGGTGAATGTGCGCGGCATCTTCAACTGCTGCAAAGCTTTTGTGCCAGCAATGCTCGAACGCAAATCCGGCAGTGTGATCAACATGGCGTCCATCGCCGGCATCATCGCCGTGCGCGAGCGGCTCGCCTACACGACGACGAAATTTGCCGTCGTCGGGCTGACCAAGGCGTTGGCGCTGGATCATTCGCACACGGGGGTGCGTTTCAATTGCATCTGCCCGGGCCGCGTGGAGACGCCGTTTGTGCTGGCGCGGCTGAAAGAATATCCAGATCCCGAAAAGGGTTATCGTGACATGGCGTCGACCCAGCTAAATGGCCGGATGGCGAAACCGGAGGAGGTCGCCGCCGCCGCATTGTATCTCGCGGCGGAGGTGAGCGAAATGGTCACGGGCAGCACATTGATGCTCGACGGCGGCTGGAGCGCCGGAAAATAAATTTTACGAAATGAAAATCATCCGCTATCTGGATAAAAATGGACACATCGGCCACGCCGCGCAACAAGCCGACGGCCGGGCGCTTAAACTGACCGGCGACCTTTACCACTCTGCGCAAGTCACTCAGGAAGAGGCCGGCATTGCCAAACTACTCGCGCCGGTGGTTCCAAGTTCGATCATTTGCATCGGCTTGAATTACCGCCGCCACGCGGAAGAAACCGGCGCAAAATTTCCGGAACAGCCAATCGTTTTTTTCAAAAGCATCAACACGCTGCTGAATCCCGGCGAACCAATCCAGATCCCGCAGCACATGCGCAGCGATGAAGTGGATTACGAATGTGAACTCGCCGTGGTCATCGGCAAGCCGTGCAAAAATGTTTCACGGGCAAAGGCGCTGGATCATGTCCTGGGCTACACCGGCTGTAATGATGTGAGCGCGCGCGACTGGCAGATCAAGCGCGGCGGCGGACAGTGGTGTCGCGGCAAAAGTTTTGACACGTTCAGCCCGTTGGGTCCGTGCCTCGTGACGCCCGACGAAATTCCAAATCCCAATTCCTTAAAAATCTCGACCCGGCTGAACGGCCGGGTGATGCAGGATTGGAACACGAACGACATGATTTTCGACGTGCCCACGCTCATCGAGTTTTTGAGCGGCAGCACGACGTTATTGCCGGGCACGGTGATCCTCACCGGCACGCCGCACGGGGTGGGCATGGCGCAAAAACCGCCGCGCTGGCTGCGCCCCGGCGACACTGTGAACATCGAGATCGAGAAAATTGGCACGCTCACTAATGTGGTTGAGAATGAAAAAATCTAAACAAATATTTATTAAACACTTTTATGACCGACTCCCTCACCGAATGGAAAAATGACGCCGAGCTGTTCCGGCTGATGAAGGAAGTTCTCTACACGCCGGTAGTTGGCGATATTCTCGACGGCCTCGGCTGCTGCCACCAATTTTTGCCGCAGCTGGTGCAGCCCGCGCTCGACACGATGAAACTCGCCGGGCGCGCCATGCCCGTGGTGATGATTGACGTGCACGGCCCGCAGAAGAAGCCGTTCGGCCTGCTGACCGAAGCGCTGGATCAATTGGAACCCGGCGAAATCTATGTGGCCTCCGGGGGCGACATGCGCTGCGCGTATTGGGGGGAAATTCTGACGGCCACGGCGCGCACGCGTGGCGCGGCCGGAGCGGTGATCAATGGGTTTCACCGCGACACACCGCAGATGTTGTCGCAGAACTGGCCGGTGTTCAGCCGCGGTCGTTATGCGCAGGATTCCAGCGTACGGACGAAGGTGGTGGATTTCCGCTGCCCGCTCGAAGTTGGCAATGTGTGGATCGAGCCGGGCGACCTGGTTTTTGGCGATCTCGACGGCGTGGTCATCGTACCGCGCAAACATGAAAGGGAAGTCATCGCGAAGGCGCTGGAAAAGGCGCGCGGTGAAAAACTGGTGCGCAAGGAAATCGAAGCCGGCATGTCCAGCACCGCCGCGTTCAAGAAATACGGCATTTTGTAATTCACACACCATGAGCAACACAGCATCAGAATTTGGCCAAATATTTTCGCTCGCCGGCGAACACGCCTTGATCACCGGCGGCGGCTCCGGACTCGGCCTGGCAATGGCGCAATGTTTTGTCAAAGCGGGCGCGCGTGTCACGATAGTTGGCCGGCGGCCCGAACCGCTGCAGGCCACGTGCAAGGAACTCGGCGCGCAGGCAGGTTATCTCGCAGCGGACATCACCGATCCGGCCCGCGTCGCCACCTTGATTTCCGAAGCGGAGAATAAAAACGGCCCGCCGACCATTTTGATCAACAACGCCGGGGTGCATTTAAAAAAACCGGCGGCAGCGACGACGGATGCGGAATTTCAAGGCGTGATTCAAACGCACTTATTTGCCGCGTTTTCTTTGAGCCGCGAGGCGGCCAAAGGCATGTTGGAACGCGGCCACGGCAGCATTCTGTTTACAGCCTCAATGACTTCATTCATTGGCATGACGCAAGTGGTGGCGTATTCCGCCGCGAAGTCCGCCTACCTCGGCGTCGTGCGCGCGCTCGCGGCGGAGTGGTCGAGCAAGGGCGTACGCGTGAACGCCATCGCGCCGGGCTGGATTCAATCGGAGATGCTGGAAAAGGCGCTCGCCGGCGACACCGCACGCCGGGCCAAAATCATCAGTCGCACCCCGATGGGCCGGATGGGCGAACCGCACGACATCGGCTGGGCGGCGGTTTATCTATGTTCACCGGCGGCGAAATTTGTGACCGGCGTCGTGCTGCCGATTGACGGCGGCGCGAGCATCGGTTTTTGAAAGGGAACTTATTTACGCATGAAAACTAATCTGATCGTTAAACTTGAGGCTGCCTTCAGGTCAGGAAAAGGCGTGCGAAAGTGCAAACTCAAGGAAGCCAAACACCCATTTAAATAAAAATTTTGGAACTGATGAAATTAATAAAATTTACCGCTATCCGGTGCGCGATCATCAGTCAAATTCTTTATTTAGGTGGATCGAAAGTTCACGCTGCGGCCATAACCTGGGTGGCACCGGTCAATATCACCGGGGATACTGACGTTTCCACCCTGGGCACACGGTTGTATGCTGAAACGTGGGGAGCGGGCACCACGGTCAACGGTGTGTCGTTTACATCTGACAGTAGTAAAACCGGGGACGGGAACGTAACCATCGCCTTTCCGGCTTCCGGGGGTGTTAGCTCCACGGTGGTGGGTGGGGGCAGCAGCGCGCCGTATAGTCAATTAAGCACAGCGTATAAAAAGCTCGTTCAAGGCCTAGTGAATGGAGGCACCGGCGCGACCGGAGCCACCACGGCGGGAATCATCACGCTGGGGGGGCTGACCGTGGGAAATTGTTATCAGGTTCAAATTTGGATCAATGACAGCCGCAGCGGTGCTGCCAGCGGCGCCAATTCCTATCCCACGCGGACCGCCTACCTGAGCAGCGTGGGTGGCAATTCGGCGGGTCTCGCGCATTATGTTGGCGGCACGTCGAGTTCAGCAGCAGGCGGTCTGGGGCAATACGTCCTGGGCACCTTCACAGCCGACGCCACCAGCCAAGTTATTTCGTTAACGGATTCGAATTCCGTTGCCACCGGCACGGGAGGGACACAACTCAATTCCATTCTGGTTGCAAAAATTGTCACCGCGGGACAATGCACGGTGGATTGGAATGAGGTGCATCAGCGAATTGACGGTTTTGGGGCGTCCTCGGCCTGGGACGACAGCGCTTGGACCCCGGCGGAAGCGGATTTATTTTTCTCGACCAACAACGGCTGCGGTCTTTCTTTGCTGCGCAGCCGGATTGCACCCGATGGCAGCTCGGTGGAGACCGATATCATGCAAATGGCCCAGGCGCACGGGGCGCGGGTTTGGAGCGCGCTGTGGAGTTCGCCGGCAATTTATAAAAGCACGAATTCGGTCAACGGCGGAAGTTTTGTTTCCAGCAGCTCCAACTATCAAGGCTATGCCGCGCAACTGGCCAATTACGTCACCACGATGAAAAACAATTATGGCATCAATCTTTACGCCGTTTCCGTGCAGAACGAGCCGGATGTCACCCAGACCTATGAATCGTGCCTGTGGACCGCCCAGCAAATTCATGACTTTATTCCTTACCTGTCCGCCGCCCTGGCGAACAGCAATGTGACAGCCACCAAGATCATGGCACCGGAGGATGAGTTTTGGCAGTGGAATCTGGCCGCCACCACGATGGCCGACCCAGCCACTTCGAATCTGGTCGGGGTGCTGGCGGCTCACGATTATAATAATGCGCCTGCGGCCGTGACGCAGTTTGGCTCGCCGTGTCCGAGGCCGTTATGGGAAACGGAACATTACTTTGGCACGGATGACACCATCGTCAACGGGCTGGCATTGGCGGAGGAAATCCACACATTCATGACGGTGGCGGGCGCAAACGCCTATCATTATTGGTGGTTGGAAGGCAGCGGCAACGGATCGTTGGTCGGCAATAGTTGGACCACGCCGGCGAAGCGCATTTTTGTCATGGGAAATTTCAGCCGGTTTGTGCGGCCAAACTATTACCAAATCGGTGTGCCAACCAATACCACAGGCGTTGCCATCAGCGCCTATAAAGATTCGGTTTCGCCGGGATTCGCCATCGTCGCCATCAACCCCAACTCAGTCGCGGTCACCCAGACGTTTCAACTAACCAACGGTCTGGTGATGGGCAATTTGACGCCATGGATCACTTCCGGCAGCCTTTCGCTTTCAAATCAACCGCCGGTGGGCGCGACCAATTCAGCCTTCGCTTATTCGCTGCCCGCCATGAGCGTCGTGACGTTTGTCGGACAGGCTTACACGACCCCGGCAAACATTAATATATCCAGCACAATTTATTCAAACAAGACGTTTGTCCTGACTTGGAACGTAACCCTCGGAGCAATCTACAGTGTGTTCAAGACTCATCAGCTCACCGGCACGACAACCAATTGGCCAGCCATCGCAACGGGTTATCCGGTTGGTGGAGCGGCGGCGGGTTCAATTAATTATACCGACGCGGCCGCCGCGGCGATCCAGAGTTTTTACCGGGTGACTAGCCCTTAAACCATTATCGCCGCAAAGCGGGCAGCGTCGAACCAGCACGGACAGCAATTTTGACTGAAAATTAAATAATATGAAAACCTTTCTGATTGAGAAACCGGGAGCGTTCAGTTTCGGCGAAGCGAAAATGCCGGAAGTGAAAGCCGGTGAAGTGCTGCTCAAAATTGAGCGGGTCGGTTTGTGCGGCGGCGATCTGACCATGTTTCGTGGCTTGAATCCGATGGTGACGTATCCACGAATACCGGGCCACGAAATCGCGGCGACCATCGCGGGGGTCAGCGCAGGCGTGCCGACGCATTTGAAGCCGGGTTTGCTTGTCACCGTTGTGCCCTACACGACGTGCGGGAAATGTCCGTCCTGCCGGGCAAAGCGGCAAAATGCCTGCCAGTTTAACCAAACACTGGGCATTCAACGCGACGGTGCACTCACGGAATTTGTGGCTGTGCCCTGGCAAATCATTCTGCATTCGCCGAAACTTACCGCGCCGGATTACGCACTCGTCGAGCCGTTGTCGGTGGGTTTTCACGCGGTGGAGCGGGGGCGCGTGACGGCCGCCGACACCGTGGCGGTGTTTGGCGCAGGCATGATCGGCCTCGGCGCGATCGCCGGCGCGGCTCTCCGAAAAAAGGCACGCGTCATCGCCATTGATCTCGACGACCAGAAGCTGGTGCTCGCCAAGGATGCCGGCGCGGCGGAAGTCATCAATTCCAAAACCGAAAATCTCCACGAACGGCTGCAAGAGCTGACCGGTGGCGAAGGACCTGATGTCGTCATCGAGGCCGTGGGTGCGGCGGAGACTTTTGTGGCGGCGGTGAACGAGGTTTGTTTCACCGGTCGCGTCGTTTACATCGGCTATGCAAAGAAGCCGGTGGCCTACGAGACGAAGTTTTTCGTGATGAAGGAACTCGACATCATAGGGTCGCGGAACGCGTTGCCGGCAGATTTTGAAAATGTAATTCAAGTCCTTGAATCAGGACTTTATCCCGTCGCCCAAACGGTGACGCGCGTCGTGCCGTTCGCCCAAACCGGCACGGCACTGAAGGACTGGTCGGCCAATCCAACCACCACCACAAAGATCCACGTCAACCTTCGCTAAAAATTATGGTCAACAAAATCTTTACCACGCCCGACGGCAAGAACCGCGCGGTCACCTTTGCGCTGGTCTGCACACTTTTCCTGCTTTCGGCTTTGTGCAACAGCATGATTGACGTGCTGAACAAGCATTTTCAAAACTCGCTCGGCGTGTCCAAGGCGCACTCGATGTTTGTGCAGGCCGTTTGGTATGGGGCGTATTTCTTAATGGCGCTGCCTTCCGGCTGGATTGCGCAGCGATTCGGCTATCGCACTGGAATTCTCACCGGACTGGTGACGGTCATCGCCGGCTCGCTGTTGTTTATTCCGGTGACGAATCTACACGCATCGCAGCCGGTGGTGTTTACGGCATTTCTGGGCGCACTGTTCGTGGTCGGTGCGGGACTGACGTTTCTGGAGGCAATTGCCAATCCTTATTCCACCGTGCTCGGGCCGCCCGAATCGGGCGTCGCGCGCATCAACCTCGGCCAGAGTTGCAACGCCGTGGGCTGGATCCTCGGCCCGCTGCTCGCCAGCAGTTTTTTGTTGTCCAAAACGGGCGTGGCAAATACGAGCAACGCCTCGCTCTATATGCCTTATCTCGTCGTCGCCGGCATCGTCGCGGTGCTGGTGCTGGTGTTCAGCGTTGGCCCGATTCCGGAAATCCACGCGCCGGTGGAAACCAAACCGGCCATCAGCAGCGGGCAGTCGGAACGTCCGCTATACAAGGAAATGCACTTTGTCCTAGCCATCGTTTCGCAGTTTCTCTATTGCGCCGGACAGATCGGCATCTTCGGTTCTTTCATTTTTTACATGAAAGATGATCGCTACGTGCCGGCACTGCCGTTATGGGCGGCGAACCTTTTGCCGGCAACCATGAAATTTTCCCAGGCGCCGGATGTCTGGCGCATCACGGAATACGGCGCGGGTGTTTTTCTTTCCGTGGCATTTGGTTTCTTCACCTTGGGCCGTTTTTCCGGCAGCGCCATCACGCGCTATTGCAAGCCACACATCACGCTCGGCGTCTATGCGTTGATCAACGTCCTGATGATGACGCTGGTCATCCTACCGCTGGGATGGCTGTCGGTGGCGGCGCTGTTTTTAAGTTTCTTTTTCATGTCCATCATGTATCCGACGCACTTCGCGCTGGGCATCCGCGGGCTGGGCGAAAAGACCAAGCTGGCCGCGTCGTGGATGGTTACGGCCGTGGTCGGCGGCGCGATTCTTCCGTATTTCATGGGCCTGATGGCGGACAAGTACTCCATGCGCGCCGGCTTCCTGATGCCGCTGGGCTGCTTTGCCTTCATCGCGTTTTACGGATTCAGCTGGCGCAAATTTTACCGGCATGACCTGGGAGATTAGAAAAATTAAAGAGATCAAATTGTTATCGCCCTGGCGGGCATCTATTCGTGCGCATCCACATTGTGACCTGCGGATTATTTGGTGGTTGGCATATCACACCGACGCATTAAGCCGGAACCATATATAATCCACTGGCGGCAGGCGGAGGCATGATTTATCTTTCCGGGAGCCAACCATGAGCAACATCACGCTGATTTTGGAATCCATCGGGCGGGGTGAAAGCCGGACCACGGAGGAATTATTTCCGCTGGTCTATGAGGAGTTGCGCCGGCTGGCGGCGGCCCGCATGGCCCGGGAGGCGGCCGGCCATACGTTGCAACCCACGGCGTTGGTGAATGAGGTGTGGCTCCAATTGGTCGGCACGGGGGACAGGACGTGGAAAAATCGCGTGCATTTTTTTGGGGCGGCGGCGGACGCCATGCGGCGCATCCTCATCGACAACGCCCGGCGCAAAGCGGCCCTAAAGCATGGCGGGGGCCAGGAGCGAGTGTCCATTGAAGATTTGCAGATTACCGCCAATACGTTGGATGAACACATCCTGATGATTGACGAGGCGCTGCAGCGGCTCGAGGCCGAAGACCCGCAAAAGGCAAGGATCGTCGCGTTGAAATTTTTTGGCGGCCTGACCAATGAAGAGGCGGCGGAAAATCTAGGCCTTAGTGTGAGCACCGTGAAACGTCTGTGGGTAATCGCCCGCATCAAATTATTCCGCTGGATCCAAGAGGCGAACGCATGAGCCCGGAAACCCAGCTCGAGGAGGCGCTTTGTTTTGCCGCCCTGAACCTGCCCGACCCGGCCCTGCGGGCGCAGTTTCTCGACCGGGCGTGCGCCGGAGACACCCGGTTGCGCGCCACAGTGGAGGCGCTGGTCCGGGCCAGTGACGAGGCGGAGCATTATTTTGATGATTGTCGCGCGGCCGTCAATGTTCCCCAGCTCGACGCCCAAGCGGCTGACGCCCTCCAGGCAGTTGAAATCAACGAACCGGCTGACGACCGCCTCGGCAGCCGGGTGGGCCGTTACCTGTTGGTCCAAAAAATTGGGGAGGGCGGTTGCGGGGTCGTCTACCTGGCCGAACAGGAAAAACCGGTCCGGCGGCAGGTGGCCCTCAAGGTCATCAAGCTGGGCATGGACACAAAAAATGTCATCGCCCGCTTTGAGGCCGAACGGCAGGCGCTGGCGATGATGGACCATCCCAACATCGCCCGGGTCCTGGACGCCGGTGCTACCGAAACGGGCCAGCCCTTTTTTGTGATGGAGCTCGTACGCGGCACGCGCATCACCAAATACTGCGATGACAATCATCTCAACACCGTCCAGCGGCTGGACTTGTTCATCCAAGTCTGCCGCGCCATCCAGCACGCGCATCAGAAGGGCGTCATCCACCGCGACATCAAGCCGTCGAACATTCTGGTGACGCTTCACGACGGCGCGCCGGTGCCGAAGGTCATTGATTTTGGCATCGCCAAGGCGACCGAGGGCCGGCTGACCGACAACACCTTGTACACGTCCGTCGAACAGTTTGTCGGCACGCCGGCCTACATGAGCCCCGAACAGGCGGACATCAGCGGATTGGACGTGGACACAAGAAGCGATATTTACAGTCTCGGGGTGCTGCTTTATGAACTGCTCACGGGGCGGACGCCGTTCGACACCAAGATGTTGGTGCAATCAGGCATGGACGAAATGCGGCGGACCTTGCGGGAGAAAGATCCGCAGTTGCCTTCAACCATGATCACGTCAATGCGGCATACGGAATTGACGCTCACCGCTAGCCAGCGCCATGCAGAACCACCCAAACTCATTTCCCAATTGCAGGGCGATCTGGACTGGATTGTCATGAAAGCACTGGAAAAAGACCGGAGCCGGCGTTATGAAACCGCCAACGGCCTCGCACTGGACATCCAGCGTTACCTGGACAGCGAGCCGGTGCTGGCGCGGCCGCCCAGACAGCTCTATCGGTTCCAGAAATTGGTGCGGCGGAACCGGTTTGTATTCGCGGCCGTGGGGGCCGTGGCGCTGACATTGCTGGCCGGCCTGGGGACCTCGACCTGGCTTTTTTATCGCGAACGCGAGGCGCGGCTTCAGGAACGGGCCGCCCGCGAACGGGAAACCCAATTACGAGCCGAGGCGGAGGATCGCGCCAAGATTTCCCAGGCCGTGATGTTCGTGAGCCAGAATCGCTATGATGATGCGGATGCCATGCTCAATCAGGTGAAAATTTACCCGCACGATCCCACGCTCGACAGCATCTCGGCCTTCCGGTCGGTGGGTGAATGGCTGGCGCTGCAAGGCCGTTATCGGCCGGCGGCCGAGCGGTACTCGGCGTTGATTAAAATTGACAAGCTGGACAGCCTGGCCCAGATCACCTTTGATTATCAGTCCTACAGCGTGCTGCTGGCGGAAAACGGCGAGAATGAGGAGTATGGGCGGCTCCGTCAACAGACCGTCACCAACTTTGCCGCCACCCCCAATGGCAGCGTTCTGCTGGCCTGTATTTTGTTACCCCTGGACAAATCGCAAATCGACCTGTTGAAGCCGGAGGCCGAGGCAGCGGAATATCTGACACATGCCATACCCAAAAAACATCAGAGTGACTGGACTTATGTTCCTATGGGCCTGTGGCAATACCGGTGCGGCGATTACGATGCGGCCATCCATTGGTGCGAGCTGGCCACAGCGCAAAGCATCAAATTCCCCTGTAGTGAATCCATCGTCCATGCCGTGCTGGCCATGGCGTATTTTCAGGAGGACCGCACGGATGATGCCTGCGCCGAGCTGGCGCAAAGCCGAAAGCTGATTGCCGATAAATTCAAGGCCGGCCTGGATCCAGGACACGCGGGTGAAGGATTTTGGTTTGACTGGCTGTTTGCCCGTCACCTGTCGCAGGAAGCCGCTGCGCTGGTCCAATGTGACCGGGAAGACGTTGGCCCGGAATAGGAACCGCATCCAGGGGGCCAGTCCGCCTGTTTGAACCACGCGTTTTCGCTTCGGCTCCCCGGCTGAATTTTCAGACTTATTATTTTTTTGAACCCTTTCCCCCTCTGTTTCCGCGTATTGATATGTAACACCGATGATATTTTTATGCTGTTCATCCGCTCCACCGGCATGTTTGGCCATGGCCCACGCCGAAATGGCGGGCTCTGTTTTGTTCATGCATAGTATCCGACCCACATTCACCCCAGCCAGAACTGATTCACACAACCCATTACCCTCATGAAAGTTAAGTCATCTATCCACCTCGCCGGCCTGCTGTTGCTGACGGGCGCGTTCAACTTGAAAGCGGCCAGCGGCGCCTGGACCGGTGCCACCGATGCTAATTGGGCCGATGCCAATTGGACGGCCACCCCGATTCCTAGTACGGGGGATACCGCCACCTTCAATGGCGCGGGCAATGGAAACACCACCCTTAGTTTGGGCTCGGGGGGGGTCACGGTGGCCAATATTCTCTTCAACACCGGCAGCGGGGCGGCTTACACCTTCGGCACCAACGGGGCGGGCGGTCAGACGCTCTCACTGAATAATTCCGGGGCGATCACCCTGAACTCCTCGGTGGCAAACAACCAGCTTTTCAATGCGGCGCTGGTGTTGGGCACTGATGCGACCGCACAGAGCTACACCCTTGCCAACAACAGTGGCAATACGCTGACTTTTGCCAGCAATCTCTCCGGCGGTCCGGCAGGGGGCACAGCCGGCACCAAGACGCTGGTGGTGAATGGTTTTGGAAACACCGTGATTAGCGGCAGCCTGCTTAATGGCTCGGCCACCACGGTGGCGCTGACCAAAGCTGGCGCCGGGACGCTGACCTTCAACGGCACGGTGGACGCGTCCCTGCTGGGCAGTGGCGCCACCGGCGGCGCCTTTGGCACCGTCTCGGTCAATGCGGGCACGCTGGCGCTTGATTTTTCCAATGCCGGCACCGTGGCGGATTTGCTCAACTCCTATTCGCCGGTTTCAATGGGCGGCGGCACGCTACAGTTCATTGGCAATGCCGCCAATTTGAGCACGCAGAATTTCAATAACGGGGCGGGCATGACGGCAAACCCGGGTCTAAACCTGGTTACAGTCGGGCCGAATGGCGGGAACAAGGCGGATCCCCTGCCCACCCTGAACCTCGGCGCGTTTACCCAGACGCTGGGCTCGCAGACAGAATTTGTAGGGCCGGCTTATAATACCAGCGCCTCCGGCACAACGGTCACCACGGTGGCGGCCACGGGAACGAACACCACCACGACGCTGGGGCTCCAAAACAAACTGCTGTGGCCGAGCTCCCGGGTCGCCGTTGCCACGGTGGGTCTTTACAATTGGGCCTCGGTCGTGAACTCGGGTTCCGGTGCGCAGAACATTCTTTCCGGGGATCAGGTCAGCGGCTTTTATACGACCTTGTCCGCAGGCGGAACAGCGACCAACAATGATTTGAACTACGATCTGCTGGGGAACGCCACGTTTAACAATTCGAAGCCTGCCTATGTTGACACGATCCGGTTCAATGTCCCGGGGGCGTTCACCGCGACCACCGGTGGCGGTGGCACCGGCTACTTGTTTCTAATCGGCGGCATTCTGGTGACGCCCAACGTGGGAGCCCACAACTCCACCTTTGCCAATGGTGGTGAGTGGATCGGCGGCCCCAATACCGGTGCCGCTTCCGCCATTGATGTCTACCAGAACAACACCGCCGGCGAACTGTTGATCAATGTCCCGTTTTATTATTGGACTTCGACGGCGCGG
>Ga0302319_10002283_pt1 | contig 41746 bp, 34 predicted proteins | sample Bog_T0_2_FD_203319 | JGI IMG/M metagenome (GOLD analysis project Ga0302319, IMG submission 203319) | Peat permafrost microbial communities from Stordalen Mire near Abisko, Sweden - Bog_T0_2 | ecosystem: Environmental > Terrestrial > Soil > Wetlands > Peat | place: Sweden: Abisko, Stordalen Mire... | reverse complement strand
AGCTTTACCAGATGCTCGCGCAGCGCCTTGTCGTCTGCCATGTCTTGCCTTCCCCTTCAGGGCCATCGAGTTTCCAGCGCCCATTTTCTGCTGAGGCCGATAGCCCCGGATTTCACCCGTTCATGAGAAGAGATTCTCCGCCTGCCAAAAAGGATGCCGTCAAAACGAACTCATCTCGCTGCAACCACTCAACAGGCAAGTCCGGCCAAACCCAGCCGGCGATACTCTAGACTCAAACCGTGGCCACTTCCGACCTTCCCCTCACCGCAACTGGCGACTCCGATCCGCCGCATCTGGTGCGCCGCGGGAAATTCGTGTACCCGCCCGGCCTGCGCATGAATCTGCCCTTCTATCTCTTCCACAAGTTCTTCAAGCCGGGCAATCCGATTTTGCTCTTCGAACACTTGCGCCGCTACGGCCGCGCCGCCCATTACCGCATTCTCTTCCGCGACGTGGTTTTGCTCCACGATCCCTCCGACATTCGCGAAGTTCTCGTCGATAAGGCCGCATCCTTCGGCAAAGACCGTACCCAGAAGCGCATGAAGATCCTGCTCGGCGAGGGGCTCATCACGTCTGACGGAGAAGCCCACAAGCGCGGACGCCGCATCGCCGCGCCCGCCTTTCTTCGCCAGCGCATCCAGCGCTACGCCGGCCAAATTGTCGAGACTGCGGATGCCCTGAGCGCGCAATGGCAGCCCGGCGACCCGATGGACATTGCCGCGGAGATGATGCGCCTCGCGCTCCAGATCACCGCGCGCACGCTCTTCGACGCCGAGGTAACGCCCGAAATTCACGTGATCAACGATCAGGTCAACATCGTCATGGACCTCTACAACTACCTGGTCGCAATGCCCCGCGCCGAGCTTCTGCTGAACTCGCCGCTGCCGGGAATGCGCCGCTTCCGTCGCGCCAAGGCGCGCCTGGATGAGGTGGTCGACGGGATGATCCGGACACGCATGGAAGAGGCGCGGCTAGGCGAAGGCCGGGCACTCGAGGATAGGCATGACCTGCTCTCCGTGCTGCTCGCCTCGCGCGACGATCAAGCCGAAGGCGATGGCCTGAAACTCTCTGCGGACGAACTGCGCGACCAGGTGCTCACGCTGTTTCTGGCCGGCTACGAAACCGTGGCCAACGCGCTCGCCTGGACCTGGCTCGTGCTCGGCCAGAACCCGCAGCCCGAGCGACAAATGCACGAAGAACTCGACGCGGTGCTGGCCGGGCGCTTGCCCACACTCGAAGATCTGCCGCGCCTTGAATACACGTCCATGATTCTGGCCGAATCCATGCGGCTCTATCCTCCGGCATGGGCCATGGGACGCGAAGCGCTTGAAGACGTCGCCGTCGGCCCTTATCGATTGCGCAAAGGCACCATGGTCTTCTTCAGCCAATACATCGTGCACCGCGATCCGCGCTGGTTCCCTCATCCGGAGCGCTTCTGGCCCGAGCGCTTCACCGCCGAAGCCAAAGCCGCGCGCCCCCGATTTGCCTACTTCCCTTTCGGCGGCGGCGGACGCCAATGCATCGGCGAGTCGTTTGCCTTAATGGAAGCCACTCTCGCATTGGCCACGATCGCCCAGCGCTGGCGCCTGGCGCTCATCCCCGGCCAAACAATCGAACCCCAGCCCAAGATCACTCTGCGGCCTAAGGGCAGCATCCGCGTCGTTCCCATCCCTCGTGGAGAACCTGCAAGGTGAAGCCGGCGGTCATCTTTTCGCTTGCGGGGTTTTTGGATCGAATGGATAGGCTCATTTGCCTGCTCCCAAAGCCAATCGAATCTCCTCGTTGCTCATGACGGTGGCAATCTTGTCCCTCATATACTTTAGAGAAATTTCGTGGTGTTCCCGGTCGTACGAGTCGACGCAGTCCCCTGCCAGCACCACCGGCCAATCCCGCTGATACGCGTCGACGGCCGTGGTTCGAATGCATGCGTGTGTATTGATTCCCGCCAGAATCACGGCACCCGGCGCCAGGGCAGTGAGGATTTCATCCAGATCCGTTCCGTAAAATGCGCTGTACCGCTTCTTCACGATCACCCGATCCTGCTCGGCAACCGCCAGCTCGGAAACAATCCGGCAACCCGCTGTTCCTTTGATCGCGATGTGAATCTCTTTGGCCCTCATCTCTGCAAATGCGTCGCGCAAATCCGCCTCGAACTCCTGCCGGACCCAGATCACCGGATGGGAGCCGCCTCGCAGCAGGCTCGCCAGTTCATTGATCGATTGCAGCAGTTTCCGTCTCTGCACCGGCTCCCAACGGTCGAGAAAGTCGTTCAGCATGTCGATCACGATCAGCACCGGCCGTTTCATACACCGGAGACTAACAGAACTCATTCCTCCCAGGGATTGTCCGGCCGCGCAATCTGTCAGAACTTAATCTGCGCTCCACCCTTCATCACGAATCTCACCTGCTGCAGAACAGAAATATCCTGCAACGGGTCGCCATCCACGGCAATGAGGTCGGCGAATTTTCCTTTTTCAATGGAGCCAACCTGATCGCTCCACCCCAGCAGATCGGCCGCAACTGTGGTGGCCGCCTGCACCGCCTCGAGTGGGGTGAGCCCGAGCTTCACCAGCGACACCAGTTCGCGCGCGTTCTTTCCCTGCGTGTCGTCATTTGAGGCATCGAATCCGCATACGATCTTTACGTGCAGGGCGCGGGCGTTGGTGATTTCATCCCGCAGCGCCTGCATGGTGGGTTCCATCTCCGCGCGCTGCTGCGGAGTTTTAGCTTCCTCATAATCGCTCGATATGGCAGCCGAAGTAGGAACTAGAAATGTCCCTTTGGAGGCCATCAATACGAGCGTCTCTTTGTCGACCCCCGTGCCGTGCTCCACCGAGTCCACACCGCTCTCCACGGCATTGCGAATGCCTTCTCGCGTAGTTGCGTGCGCAGCAACATGGTGCCCGCCTTTGTGCGCCTCCTCCACGATCGTCTTTATCTCCTCGCGGGTGAGAGTTTCGTGCATGTAGCGCTCGGTGTTGGGCGATCCAATATCGAGGAAGTCCGCGTAAATCTTGATCAGGTCGGCTCCGTAATAGATTTGCTCGCGAACTGCTTTGCGCGCCTCATCCGCGCCGGTGATCATTTGCGCTCCACGCGGGAAATCTACCAAATCCGGCGAAAGCCGCATGGGGAAATACCCGCCAGTCGCCGCGATAGCCCGGGTCGCCACCTGCATGCGCGGCCCTTGTGCCAGGCCGCGGAGGATTGCTGTGCGCAAGGCCACGTCAGCGTAGCCGGAACCCTCGCTTTCCACGTCGCGAACGGTGGTAAAACCGGCCTGCAGCGTCAGACGCGCGTCGACTGCGCCTTCCAACGCGCGGTAGGCTTCCGATTCCTTGGCCAGTTGCAGAATGTAATTGTCATTCGCCGAGCCTTCGGCAATCCTTGCCATCAGGTGGGTATGCGCGTCGATCAAGCCGGGCAGAAGAGTGGCAGCGCCCAGGTCGATCACTTGAGCTCCGGCCGGGATCGAGAGGCCGCTGCCTGCATCGATGATTTTGCCGGCCTGGATGAGCACCACCGCGTCCGGAATGTATCTTCCGTTCTTCACGTCCAGCATGCGCTGACTGCGAACCGCAGTAACTTGCGCGGAAAGGCAGCCGGCACCAGCCGCGAGGCAGAAAAACAGAAGTGTTCTCACAAGATTCATTCGCTCCGCTCTTTGACAGTTTCCTGATTTCGCTTGACCCATCGGTAAAACGGATTCTAGCGCCTGGAGTCCGCTTCTCGACAGCAGGCCGGGGATGCTCTAGGCTCGAAACGTGGGTTTTCAGAACTTTCTCGGCAATACGCAGACCGTTACGCACCTCCGCGAGAGCATGCGCGCGGGCCGCTTCCCGCATTCGCTCATTCTGGCCGGACCGCGCGGAGCGGGCAAATACACGCTTTCCCTGATGCTGGCGCAAGCCTTCAATTGCCTCATCCCCACTGAAACCGACGGCCTCCCGGACTTTTGCGGCGTCTGCACCAACTGCGTGCGGATCGGTGAAGCAGCCAACCTCGAAGAGCGGGTGGCCGAAGCCGTTGAAGCCCGCGACGACCTCCGCGAGACCGACAAGCGCGAAACCCGCATACTCATCCAGACCCACCCCGACGTGCTCATCGTTCCTCCCGACCCGCCGCAGTTGCTCATCAAAATGGGCCAGGTGCGGCAAGTGATTCACGTGGCATATTACCGCCCGCCCGTCGAGGCCAGACGGACGTTCACCATCTTCACCTCGTCGGCGTTCATGCGCGAGGCGGCTAACAGTCTGCTCAAGGTTCTGGAAGAGCCGCCCGAGCACACCTCGCTCATTCTGCTCACAGAAAACCCCCAGGAGCTGCTCCCGACAATCCGTTCCCGGGCCGTGATTCATCGCCTGAGAGCGCTGCCGGTCGAGGAACTGGAAGCGCTGCTTGCAACGCGGCGTCGCCTGCTCAAACCGCAGGACCGCGCCCTCGCCGCTCGCCTGGCTGAGGGCGCCGTGGGCCGCGCCCTCACTATCGACCTGGACGTCTATCTCGCCAGCCGCCAGGATGCGCTGGTCATTCTGCGCACGGCTCTGCGCGAGCCGGATTACACGCAGCTCTTCCACGCCACCGAAAGCTACCGCGCTGGAGCCGACGGCCAGGAAAAGTGCATCAACCTGCTCCGCGCCCTGGGCAGTCTGATTGAGGATCTGCTCCTCTTCGTTGCCGGCACGCCTCACCTCATCCGCAACATTGACCTCGCCGCGGAACTCGACCGTCTGGCACAGGGCCTCACCGTCGACTGGATCGACGGCGCCTCGCGCGCTCTGGTGCAGGTGGAGTCCGGCATGCGCCGCAATCTGCTGCGCTCGCTGTCGCTCGACGCAATGGCCGTCGGCATGGAACGGCTCGAGTTACGGCTCTAGAGCGAATCCAGATTTGGTGTGCCGTGATGAACTTTGTGCCAGGTCGCCGCTCTCTGTTGGTCGCGTCGACTTGAAAGCTGCGGTTTCGGGGTACAGTTACTCTGGATTCGCTCTAGTCAAACCGGAACTTGAGTGCGGATATTGCGGCAAAAAAATAACGAGCAACCCACGTTTACCCTCAAGCATCTCTACAATAACAAGCAATCTTCTACTCTTCGGATGCTGGACTTTAGGTGCATTTCTTCCGACCCATCGGAAGTCGGCGTACATTTTTCTCCGCTTGGGATGGAGTTTCGCCTTCTACAACAAGGCTCAAAACCGCTGCAGATGAGCGTAAGGAGAGGCGGTGACTTCGACCTTTTCTCCCCATCAAAGAAGAGCCGGCGGCAAGTTTGGCTTCACTTTCTTCCCCTTGGAGGGTTTTTCTCATGAGCATTCAAGCCATTGTTCCCCCATTCCGCAGTCACACCGGCCAGGATCTCGCCCAACCGCAGGATCGCAGCTCGCAACAGCGCGTTCCTCAGCCTCGAGCAAAAAAGGCCGGTCCCACGCCGCTGCCATTTCGCTTTTCCGCTCAATCCGCCATAGATGAAGCCACCTACCGCCAGGCGGAGTTGTTTTACCTGCAGAAGCAGATCCAGTCGCAAACCCCAATGGTGATTGTTCTGGAAGACGGCGAGCAGGTGCAAGGCTGCATTGAATGGTACGACCGCAACTGCCTGAAAGTCCGTGGCAGAGCCAAGACACTGATCTATAAATCGGCCATCAAATACATGTACAAGCTGGGCGAACAGGGCTGAGCGGGCTGAGTCACTTAGCGTTGTTTGTCAAACTCCCTGAAATGAAATCGGTGTAAGATTGAAGTCGTAGGTGGTTATCGATGGCAATTGACACGCTCACCGTGACGCTCTTGACAACCGTTCTTGGTTCGCCGGGGATCCGTAAGCTCTTCACGTCCATTGCCAAGAGCCGCATTGCGGAGTTGACCTCCTTAAAAAAGGACAACCCCGATGCGGATGAGGTTCTGACGGTCCTGCAAGGGGCTGATCTCATCGGAGCGGACCGGCTCGGGGAGAAGTTTTACGTCACGGCCAGAGGACTGAAAGTAGCGCGCGACCTAGAGAATCTACCCCTTAGTTAGCGCCTATGATTGAGCATGACGCTGCGGCCAATCATCCTTACGCTTTTGCAATCATGGCTGTTCTCATGCACGTGTTCGGCTTTGCCCGAGTGGCAAGGGAGATGGGGCCAACCGTCACGGTTAAGTGGAAATCCTTCCTCCACTTGTGGATGTTCTGTTATCCCATTCTATTGGCCGCTCTCATGTCCGTTACTACCGCCATGGCCCTTGTCCTTCTCGTTGAAGAGAAGGGTCTGCCGAGAGTGACCTTCATTCCCGCCTCGTTCATCCCAATGGCGGCAGCTGTGTTCGGAGTGTTCGGCTTTGAGATCCTTCTCAGCAAGTTCGTCATCGGGTTCGGGGAAACAAAATTGGACCTGTCAAACACGCTCCAAAACCTCATCGATCAGGCGGTTGCGGCCACGCTAAAGAAGGAAGTGGGAGGATAACCAGGCCCGCTTCGGCGGATCGGCTGTACGATTTGCTTCCTGATTCCAACTCGGGTCTTCATTCCTGGATTGGCGGGTCAAAGTCACGCCTTCGCCGCTTTGCGGAGCCGGTCGCGGATGGCCGCACCCACGCCGTCCTCGGGGGGCAAGGGGCAAAGGATCACGGTGCATCCCAGTGCATCGAGCGCACGCAGTCCGGCATAAAGTGACCGCGCGAGTTCTTCAGGAGCCGCCCATCGGCCCCATGGCTGCGGAATAGCTCCAGAGATGTTCAATCGCAAATCGGACGGGAGCATCACCCCGACCCGTTCATCTGGCCATTGCAGCGCCGCTTCAGCGAGACGACCCGCCATTTCAGCAAACGGAGCGTCAACCAGAATGACTCGCGCCTTCGGCGCATAGTGCCGCAATCCCACGCCCGGCGACGGCAGCGCGGACGGGGGATTCTCAACCAGCGGCCGGCCTGTTCGAAAGACCTCAACCGCCCCCGCAATGTCGCCAATCTGCAAAGCTGTCACAGCCCCCGGCCGGTAGATGACCATGGGATTCTGGCATGGGTCAAGCACCGTGGATTCAACGCCCTGCCTGGTTGGCCCAGCATCCAGTACCGCATCGATGCGGCCAGCCAGATCGTCGAGCACATGGTCAGCTGTTGTGGGACTGGTGTGACCAAAGGTGTTGGCGCTGGGCGCAGCCACTGGAACCCCGGCGCGGCGGATAAGTTCGAGCGCCACCGGATGGGCAGGCATGCGAACGCCCACTAGCGGTCGGCCCGCGGTTACGGCATCCGGTACGGCGCTTGAGCGCGGAAGCAAGAGTGTCAACGGTCCCGGCCAGAAAGCCTCCATCAGCTTTCGCGCCGCGTTGGGGACTTCCGTAACCAATCCGTCAAGCATCGTCACATCCATAATGTGCACAATCACCGGGTCCCACGCCGGCCTCTGTTTAGCCGCATAGATCCGCCCTACCGCGGCTGCATCCAGCGCATTTGCCCCCAGCCCGTAAACGGTCTCAGTGGGCAAAGCCACCAGGCCGCCGGCGCGCAGAATCTCCGCCGCCCGATCGAGCGCCTCCTGCGCATCGCGCGTGTCGAGGTGTTCCGCGTCTATGGCCAGCCGCAGCGTCTTCACGCTTCTATTGTCGCCTGCCGTATACTCACTTTCTACGATGCCTGTCGAAACCGAGATCAAATTTCGCGTGGACGATCTGGCTGGGCTGAGCGGACGCCTGCAGGCGGCAGGATTCAGCCTGCAGACACCGCGCAGCTTTGAGAGCAACGTGCTTTACGACACCCCCGACCGACGCATGCGCGCGCGCACTGAGATTCTGCGCATCCGCAGCTATGCGGGCCGCTGGATGCTCACCCACAAGCGGCTGCCTGACAGCGGCCCCGGCGAAGACACCCACAAGCACCGCATCGAAACCGAAACCCAGATCTCCAACGGCGAAGCGCTGGCCGAGGTGTTTTTGTCCCTTGGCCTCGTAGCCGCCTTCCGCTACGAAAAGTGGCGTACCGAGTGGCACGACGGAGAGGGCCACTGCGTAGTGGACGAGACGCCGATCGGAAACTTCGCCGAGCTCGAAGGAGACCCGAAGTGGATCGACCGGGCGGCCGACCGGTTGGAGATTGAGCCAGACCGGTACATCACCCTCAGCTACGGGCGCCTCTTCGATCAGTGGCGGCAACAGCACGGTTCAAAGGCACATGACCTGACCTTCTCGGCCGTAGCCGGGGGCGTTTCGGCCCAGTAGGCGATTTGCCTCTGCGCCCGCGAGGAGTATCCTTTGATAAGGCCGGAAGGCTGCCGAAGCTGGTTTTCTCGTTGAACTTCTCCGAAATTTGCGTCGTTTATTTACCGGTCAACGTTACTTTGGTTTAAACCGGATTACCCGAATTAACATAAGCCGTTTAAAATGAGACAAGGGTGTCGCAATGTCGTCTTTTTCCCAGTTCCCAGATGCGCCCGCCCCTGATTTGCTGTCGGTCCTGCTGATCGGCCCAGACGAACGGCGCCGCAGGGTTGTGGCTGAAGCCCTCTCCGGCTGTCCGATCGGGCCGATCCGGGAACATTTCTGCTACCCTGCCGACCTCGATAGCCTGCCTCAGCTCATTCACCAATGCGACGTGGTGATTGTCGATCTGGATAGCGACCCCGAATATGCCCTCGATGTGGTGGAGAGCATCTACGCCTTTGGCACCGCCACCGTGATGGTGTTTTCCGCCAACGCCAATCTGGAACTGGCGGTACGCTGCATGCGGGCCGGCGCGCGCGAATTCCTTACTTTCCCTATCAATCCCGCCACCATCGCCGATGCCCTGGCGCGCATCTCCATCCGCGGATCGCAAAACCACCCCGCCCGCAGAACCGCCAGAAAGCTGTTCGTGTTTCTCGGCACCAAGGGCGGCTGCGGAGTCACCACCATCGCCGCAAATTTCGCCGTTTCGCTGGCCATGGAATCCGGCCAGACCGCGCTCCTGATCGACCTGGGACTGCCGCTGGGTGACGCCGCGCTCAACCTCGGCATGGTCACCGAGTACTCCACCTTCAATGCCCTGGATAACTCCGCTCGCCTGGATGCCAGCTTTCTTTCGACGCTGCTGGCAAAGCACTCCTCGGGACTTTCAGTGCTGGCCGCCCCCAGCGAATTCTCCCCCACCCAGGGTTCCTTGGAATCCATCGACAGGCTCATGACTGTGGCGCGGCAGACATTCGATTACGTGGTAGTGGATGCCGGTTCGAGAATGGACTTGAAGGACGCGCGATTCTTTGACGACTCCGCCATCCTCTACCTGATCACCCAGGCCGGCGTCACCGAATTGCGCAATGCAAATCGCATGATCGGCCAGTTCTTTGTCGCTCGCGGCTCGAAACTCCAGGTCGTCGTCAATCGCTATCTCTCGCAGGGAATGCTGATCGACGACAAGCAGATCGAGAAAGCGCTCACGCGTTCCATCGATTGGAAGATTCCCGACGATTACGCCACCGCCCGCCGCACCCAGAACGCCGCCACCCCGCTGGCTTTCGAAGATTCGCCCATCTCCAGGGCGATTCGCCGCATGGCCCGCAAGGCCTGCGGCATGCCGGAAGAGGAAGAAAAGGGCGGATCGGGCTTGTTTGGCTGGGCGCGCCGCGGCTTTACCAAGATGCGCTCCGGCCAGGGCTCGGCGGAGGGGAAAGAAGATGGCTCATCCGTTAGCCCCGCGCACGGCCTCGACCCGGATCACGCCAAATCCTGATCGCGTTGCAAAGGCAGCACCGGCGGCGTTTCCGGACGCATCGGTGCTGGCGAATGAGTTACTGACGAATAGCCGATCATCGAGGCACATTCGGGCGAAGGAAGTACACATTGCGGGACGAATCCCGTTTTCGATCGACGCATCTCCTGGTTGCCCAGATGATTGAGCCGAGCACTCCTTCTCCCCGAGCGGTATAGAAACGACACTTAGGGATCCCCTGATCAAGTCGCCGCTTTGAAAGGGCACGACTTCAGTCGTGCCGTAAGTGCCGCAAAATGACCGTGGGCTTTAGCCCCTGAGGGAATGCCGGTGGCTTATTCAGAGCTTCCCTAGGGCAACGGCACGGTCTCCGTCGCAAGTAGATTGGCACACTGCGCCGTGGGCACGCCGGCGATGTTCGCCCGCCCGGTAATCACCGAGCGTGAATCGCAGAACAGGTCCACGCCGTTTCCGCCAACGGTGGAAAGTGCAGTACTTGCAGTCACATCAATAGTGGACAGGTTAGCCGCCACGAGACCACCGTGACCACTCCCCGTCACCGTAGATGCCCCTACGATTGCGTGCGAGTTATTGAGAGCAATGATTCCGTTGCCATAGCTTCCGGTGATGACAAGGTTGCCGCTTGAGGCATCCAGATTCGAACCGTTGGAAAGCAGGATTCCGCCTGTGGTCCCCCCCCACGATTGACCCGGCTGATCGATCACCAGTTTTGCAGTTCCCACGTTGAGCTGTGAGTTATCATCTAACGACACACCGTTATAGTTAGTCCCTGCGGAATTCACGATGGTAACATTCGCCGGCCCGATGGGTGGATAGTACGTGTTGGAATACAGCACGTCGACAATGGAACCGCTTGCCGCAACGATGCCATCCTGCATCTTGCTAATCGTGGTCGCGTACATCGTAACATGGGCAGCTCCCAACGCGATTCCCACATGCCAGAGCGCTCCTGTGGTGTCCTGAAACAGGCAATGCTCGACATGAACATCGGAAGAGTCATAAATGCCGAGCGAAGCATACCCGGAATCCTGTGCCGTCACATAGGCGATTGACACTTGACTGTTCTCAAAAACAACGATTCCACTCGTGCCGCCGGTTACAGTCAGGTTGCGCAGACGAATGTCGGAGCTGCCGTTACCGATACCCACAGCAGCGACCGTCGTGGTGTCGGCCTGGATGTAGAAGCCTTGAACGGTGACGCTCTGTGAGGATTCAATCAACAGCACGGCGTTGAACAAATCACCGGGATTCAGGGCCGGCTGCACCAACTTCGCACCGGGCAGCGCCTTGAGCGTGAGGTTCTGGAAGCCGACGACATGCACGAATTCGGTGCAGGTTCCATTCACTGATACCGTGTAGGGCTTTTTTGAGTCCAGGTTGGATAGTGTCCAATTCAGCGATTCGCCTGCGCTGCAATTCACTGAAACCGGAATGGAATGCGCCGCTCCTTGCCCTTGCGCGAGCGAGGCAGCCGAGACAATCAGAACTAAAGTCCCCAGGTTGATCCACTTCATGGCATCTCCCTCTTCACAACTTGGATTTGACAGTGTTGACCAGTTGAGATTGAAAGAACAGGAAAAGTGCAAGCGATCCGGAATCCGCGGCCGATAATGAAGTCTAATCCGGGAAACCGACTAATCGACTACTTGGAAACAGGGCTCGCGGGGCCGGTGCCGGGGGAAGGGTCATGAGCCATCACGCCTCCGCAGCGAATAGTAGCCGTGCAGTTCCCAACTGTCAAGTTAGCCTGTTCGCAGGTAGTGTCCTAATTTGAAATCCACAGGCTTTTCCTCTGATTGCGGAATTGCTGTTGCTAAAGGGTTCAGTCGGTAGTAATGTCATTCCCACTGCATGACCTTTGCCAATCCCTAGTCTGCAATCCGAAAGCCTCTCGAACTGGGAAACGAGAGGCTTTCATCTGTCTAGGCTCCGATGGCTGCGCTCAGGGTGCTGCGAATCCATTGGGAGACGTTCTGCTTGCTGGCTTTCGCAGCGGCCTCGACGCGCTTCCGCTCTTCGGGGCTGAATCGCACAGGTACGATGCTGCCCTTAGCTTCGCTCTTTGCCAGCCGTGGGCGTCCGGGTTTCTTAGGCTTCGGCTTCAATGTCGGCATTGGCTCTCATCTCCCTTAACTCTTGCATGATGGCTACTCGGACAGCGGTTATGGGCGATACTGCCGGAGGAACATGTAAGACGGTTACGCTTCGCTTGGGGGTATCTGGATCGTCTGTTGCGTGGGTCCAGGCGTAGGCTGTATTCGCCTTGGGATGGCCGTGAAGGTCGAATACCTCAACGATGCCCTCCCAAACCGTCTTCCCTTGGAATTCCTCTTTCACAGGAACGCTCTCGCGGTGCGTGGACTCGACCCCATGCAGCTTGCGGATCACGTCCTTCAATTCCTCTATGTAGGCCATGCCGACGCCTCCACCAAATCCCCCACGCTCCAGAATGACCCAGTGACGCCAGCGGCCATTGCCGGGGTGCATCTCAGGGTGTTGTGCCGCTTCACGAAGTTGTAATAGGCGAAGTGGAGTGCGACCGCCGCCTCGAAGTTCTCCCGCTTCTTACTGAAAGCCAAAGTCAGACGGGTAAGCCTCCGCATGTGGAGGCGCGTGGTAGCGTTTAGCCGTTCGATGTAGCTGGTAGAAATCAGGTCAACGTCAGGCCGACCGGCGACGATCTTCTTTTCAGCGGAGACGAATTCTGGCTGGCTGTAGCGGCGCTGGCCTTCTGTGGATTCGTGCCCATAAGTTTTGATGATCTGGCCGTAGTCGGCATTTCCGCCGAATGACCGTTCAATTGCTTCCTCGTAGGCTCTGAGGCCGTCAGTCGAGATTTGGACTCTGCCGGTCATACGCTCCGCAACGTCTTGAAGGAAGGCGTTTGCCGTGGCTGCATCGCGGTCCCCGACGCGAAAGGCAGGAACCAACTTCGTATCAGCATCAATGGCGCAAAACGTCCACACGCTGCCCACTGCGTTCCCGTCTTCGGGCTTAACGTGTTTCTCTTTCTTGCCGACGAAGCCCCAAATCTCATCCAGTTCAAGGCGAGTGCAGGGGAGATTGACCAGCTTGAAGTCCATGAGAGCTTTGCATCCTTGGCCGATCTTCACGCCCAGGCGCATGATCGTGTCGCGGTGGACACCTGTCATGCGCTCAATGGCGCGGATACTCGATCCTTCCGCCAGGGCCGCAATGATCGCGATTTGTTTATCCGTATTGAGTACGTTCGCCATAGGGCCTCACTGGAATAACTGTAATACAAAAACCGATGCGTGTCAAGTGTATTGAAGCCGCTTAGTGGGTCGCTATTGGTCTCGGGTTGGCAAATATTTGAATCAGAACTCGATCTCCATAGCCAGGACCCATATCTCCTGTTTGGGCATGGAAAGCTTCAGGGAAATCGTGCTGGAGTTGCAAACTCAACGCGCCCCCCGACGTGCTCTGATCAAAATGGATTTGCGATCCTGGAGAAACAGTTTTTCCTTGCCAAGCAATGTTTATGCCAGACAGCGGCCCCCCTCCCTCTGAGCTGAAGAGTCCTTCTGTAACTTGTTGCTGCGGAACCCATCCTTCGGCTACCAGTGCATCTTGAATCTGGACACCTAACCTATAAGCTTCCATATCTTTGTTCTCATATAGAATGAGAAACCTAGATGGGTGCAACGCTGCTGCCTCTCTCAAGCTTTTGATTTGCTCTGGAGATAGCACGCGGGGAGGGGGGTCAACATGGCCTATGTACGTTCCCGCAGTTATTCCCCCAGATTGCCCCGCAGATTGAGCGCAGCTTGCACCTGGTGCACATTCTTGAGACATTGGCAATTGTTGAAGCGGGGCTGTGGTTGGGGGAGTATTTGTCGGTGCTGGAGGAGGAGTTGAAGTAATTTCTTTAACAGCGCGTTTTGAAGGCTTTCTAGCTACCGCTGGCGTTGACGCGCTTGTATTTGTTTGCTCTTGCTGAGCCGTCGAAGAAGTGCTAGCTACTTGCAATGATTGTCCTTTTGGTTTCTCAGTAGCGACATTCGGATGCCAAATCGCTTCACCGCGAGGACTCATGGAGAAGGTAATGGCTGCAACGATCAACAGCAAACTAAAGACGATAAACTTAGCTGGCCGTGATGCAAAAAGCTTTGGATAATGGCCATGCAATACGATAGCAATTCCGATTGCAAGGAACATAACCCCCCAGTACGGACCACCGAGAAAAAAGGAAAGTGCTAGCATGATGACACCCACTCCCCATCCAATGATGATTCCGCGTCTAGTGTTTTCTTCCATACCTCTAATCCTTCCACTGGGGACCCTGTCACGTCCATATGTTTTTGTGATACATTTTCGCCATTATGTTGAGACGCTTGGCGATACTCACTGTGCTGGCTTTCGGGTTGTGTGGGGCATGGTCCCAAGTCCCAGGGGACGGGGGCGGCCAACACGACAAAGCCGAAGACAAGCAGGAAACCGCCAATCCTCCCAAACCAGTTGTCGCAGTCGAGAGCCCAGCAAGCGCAAATGAGCAGGATTACGCCTCCGAGAAGTCTGCCAAGTATCCATGGAAGGAACTGTTGGCCCCGGCAAACATTCCAAACTGGTTTCTTGTGGTTGTCGGGGCTGTAACCGGATGGCTTGTCTACAAGACTCTGAGGGCGATTAAGAAGCAGGCCGACATTATGGAGACGGGAGCTAAGGATGCTCGGGAATCCGGCGCTGAAGCTACTAGGATTGCATTGGCTACGGCAAAGGCTGCTCAAAAGAGTGCCGATGCTGCGAATGCTCAGATTCAGATGATGAAGGACAAAGAACGAGCGCGGATATCTGTTTCTGTCTCGAATGAAGAATTTGAAGCCGATATGTTTGATTCCATAACGATCAAGATTACAAACGACGGCACTACCAGCGCTTTTGATGTTCGGGCTAAGGGCGATGTGTATGGGCAACCATCGGAAAATATGCCATCCATGGGGAACTTTATAACCTTGGACATCCCCGATGTGGTGAGAGCAGCCAGTGGACCTATCGCGACGGATGTCACTTTTACCACCTATGTTGATCTGAGGGGTTTTGAGGATTCTCCAATTCCGTATTATTTCCATCTCGGCGGGTTTATCGAATATAAGGATGTCTTTGGCGAGAGCCACAAAACGACTTTTCGCTTTAGGTTGCAGGTCAATGGGGTCCATCCTGTTCCTGATACCGACCGCGTAAAAATCAGGTCTTTCTCCGGGTGGAGAAGATACGGACTTCCCGCAGAGAACCTTGCCACTTGATAATCCGCCCCGTGGTAAAGCCTGACAACTGCCGACCGCCGCGCCGACCATCAGGCAGAGGACAAGCCTGAACAGGCAAATTAGGACACTACCTGTTCGCACCCGAACTGCCCTGAATACTCCTCCTCACGATCGCCGGCACGTCAGAAAGACTCCCAAAGCACGAGATACTGACGAGCTGCCGGATGCAGGGGCTGTTTTGTCAGGTCTTCTTCTGTCACACGAATGATTTCGCGATTCTTGAACTGTCGGAGAACAGGAACTCTCGATCGTCGATGCGGTTCACAGGAGAGGAACCGCGACATCGCCATCTCTCCGAGTGAGATCAAGCGGAAGTTTGGTTTCAATCGTCAGGCCGAAGTTTTCACGGAATTCGGCGGTTGGCTTCTCATGGCCAATGCAGGCCAGGACAACTACTCCGCCCCGTGGCACTTCTTGTATTTCTTGCCGCTGCCGCAGGGGCATGGATCGTTGCGTCCCACCTTTTCCCCGGTGCGGCGTTGCACGGGCTGTCTGGCGTCTCCGGCGCCGGCGAATTGGGCCGCATCGAGCTCGCGCTGCTTTTTGCGCTGGAATTCTTTCTCCAGCGCGTCGATCGTGGTCGAGGCTTGCCTGGTGGGAATAGCGATCTCGCGCGGCGCTGCTTCCAGCGTCGGAGGCTTGGACGCGCTGGCCACCGGCGGAGCAGGAGGCACAGGCCGACGCGGCTCAGGAGCCGCATTGACGGGCTGGCCATCGGGTCCAAGAATCTGCATCCGGAACAGGAACCGGACCGTGTCTTCCTGGAACTTCTGCATCATGGCCTCGAACATGTCGAAGGACTCGCGCTTGTATTCCACCAGCGGATCGCGCTGCGCGTAGCCGCGCAAGCTGATGCCTTCCTTCAGGTGGTCCATGGCCAGAAGGTGATCCTTCCACAGACCGTCGATCACGCTCAGCATCACCATCCGCTCGTGGTAGCGCATGGTGGGGCTGGAAAGAATCTTCTCCTTGGCATCGTAGTCTAGCTTCAGCTTTTCGAAGATAGCCTCGCCCAGTTCGTGGCGGCCCAGTTCCTGCGCGTTGATGCCTGCCTGGCTTAGGCTCAATCCGAACTGGCCGATGAGCTTGTCCTCAAGCCCTTTCACGTTCCACTGGTCGGGGTGCTTGTCTTCGGGCGCAAACTCGTCGAGCATGCCGCTCAGAATGCCGCCGACATAATCCTCCAGGATCAGTTCCTTCTGATCGGCTTCTTCGAGCAGCGCCCTGCGCACGGCATATACGGCCTCGCGCTGCTTGTTCATCACGTCGTCGTACTCGAGCAGGTGTTTGCGCGATTCGAAGTTCTGCGCTTCCACGGCTTTTTGCGCGCCTTCAATCCGATTCGAAATCATCTTCGATTCGATCGGCACGCCCTCTTCCATGCCCAGCTTTTCCAGCAGCGTCGAAATCCACTGCTTGGCGAAGATGCGCATCAGGTCGTCTTCAAGCGACAGATAGAACCGCGATTCGCCGGGATCGCCCTGGCGTCCGGCGCGGCCCCTGAGTTGGTTGTCGATGCGCCGCGACTCATGCCTCTCCGTGCCCAGAATGAACAGCCCGCCCACCTCGATGACCTGTTCGTGATCCAGGCGCGCCACTTCCGCGTGGCCCTTGAATACCTCCGCCCAATCCGCTTCGGCAACCTCGAACTCCTGCCCCTGATAATAGAAGCGCAGAAAGCCCGCCGGAGCCATGGGACTGATGGCGCCCTCGGCCACGCTGATAGCGCGCGCGTGGCCCTTCTTGACCAGTTCCTGCCGAGCCATGAACTCCGGATTGCCGCCCAGCAGAATGTCTGTGCCGCGGCCGGCCATGTTGGTGGAGATGGTCACCATCCCCAGCCGCCCGGCCTGGGCCACAATCTCCGCTTCGCGTTCGTGGAACTTGGCGTTCAGCACCACGTGCCGCACGCCCTTGCGCTGCAAGATTCCCGACAGGCGCTCCGACTTTTCAATCGATGTGGTACCCACCAGCACCGGCTGCTTCTTCTCGTGCAGGATAGCAATGTCGTCGGCAACAGCCTTGTATTTTTCCTTCTCCGTGCGATAGACGACGTCGGGATTCTCCAACCGCCGCATCTCTTTGTTGGTGGGGATCACCACAATCTCAAGCTTGTAGATCTTCTCGAATTCGGCAGCTTCGGTTTCCGCCGTGCCGGTCATGCCGCTCAGCTTCTTGTAAAGCCGGAAATAATTCTGAAACGTGATCGTGGCCAGCGTTTGGTCTTCCTTGCGGATGTTGACGCCTTCCTTAGCCTCGATCGATTGGTGCAGCCCATCGCTCCATCGCCGCCCCGGCATCAGGCGGCCGGTAAAGGTATCCACGATGATGACTTCCCCATCCTTGACCACATATTCCACATCGCGCTTGTAGAGCGCGTGCGCCTTGATGCCCGTCTCCACGTAGTGCTTCAGTTCCCAGTTCTCCGCGTCCGCAATGTTGCCGATGCCCAGCAGCTTCTCGATCGTCTCCCAGCCCGGATCTGTCACTCCGATCGTGCGCTGCTTTTCGTCCACAATGTAGTCGCCGGTAAGATACTTGGTCTCGCCCTCTTCGATCTCCTCGCCCAGTTGCAGTTGCGGAATGATCTTGACCACGCGCGCGTACTTGTCCGTGGTCTGGTCGGTGGGGCCGGAAATGATGAGCGGCGTCCGCGCTTCGTCGATCAGAATCGAGTCCACTTCGTCGACGATTGCATGGTAGTGCCCGCGCTGCACGCAGTCCTTGATCTCGAACTTCATGTTGTCGCGCAGGTAGTCGAAGCCGAACTCATTATTAGTTCCGTAGGTGATATCGGCGGCGTAAGCGGCGCGCCGCTCGCCGTCGTCGAGATCGTGCACAATGACGCCGACCGTCAGCCCCAGGAACTCGTAAATCTTGCCCATCCACTCGGCGTCGCGCTTGGCCAGGTAGTCGTTCACCGTGACCACGTGCACGCCGTGCCCGGCCAGCGCGTTCAGATAGCAGGCGAGCGTGGCCACCAGCGTTTTTCCTTCGCCGGTGCGCATCTCGGAAATCTTGCCCTGGTGCAGCACCATGCCGCCGATCAACTGCACGTCGAAGTGCCGCATCTGCACCGCGCGCCAGCCTGCCTCGCGAACCACCGCGAATGCCTCGGGCAGAATCTCGTCCAGAGCCGCGCGCTCGGCCGTCTTGATCGCTTCCCCGTCCGAAATGCCTTCGAGACTTGCCGCAATCCGCGCCCGGAACTCAATCGTTTTGGCCCGCAACTGCTCGTCCGAGAGCAGCTTGATGCCTTCTTCGAGGTCATTGATCTGAGCAACCACCGGCCACAACTTCTTCATCAGCCGTTCGTTCGCCGTGCCGAAAACCTTTGTCAGTACCTTATCGAAAACCACATGAATCTCCGTTTACCAGTGTAAATGGTGAAGGTTAAGCATCAGCGACTGCAACCGTCCGTTGCCGCCGCCGCCGTGGACGCTCCGTGCCCCAACCTTGGCGCGTTCTCTGCGCCAAGGTTGAGAAACAACGAACCCAAATCAAGTTGACTCAAATCCTCAACTCCAGCCTGTCGATCGGCTCGCCCCGCCGAATTCGCCTCAACTGCCGGTGAAAATGCATCAATCTTCCCTCCGGCGTCTCCGGATCGCCAGAGTCGTCCTCGTCCGCATCCTGGTCCTGCTTCACCTCAAGGATGTAGGCCAAATCCGGCTGGTAAAACGTTCGTATCAACTGCATGAATGCCAGCCCCAGAGCGAAGCCGTACCCGGAAAGCCGGGAACGCCGCCGTCCGGTTCGCTGTCTCCGCCGCAACAGAACGCGCGTGAAACAGAAGTATCCAAAAATCACAAGCAAAGCCAGAAATGAAACGAATCCGGCCAGAATCAACCACGCATACAACGCATCCAGTCTCATTCGCAACCTTCCCAATGGCTGAAAAGCCCCCCAGAGCAAAGAACTCCGGCGGCAGGGGATAGAACGATTCCCTGCATGCCGAAACCCTGATGAGTTGTTTTGGAAGAACTAACCGCGCCGGAAGGGCGGAGGCCGCTGGAAGGATGCGGCCAATTCGGGCGCCTCAGGCACCCGGCCAGCATATGCGTTCGCCAGCGGAGAAAGCAGGCTCAGCGGAGAGATGATCCCGACGAAGAGAAGCGGCAAGATCGCCGCAAAATCCGCAGAGCCGGCGTGACTGTGCGGGACCAGCATCAACAAGAGCGCAAATCCAATTGCGAGAACCGCGATCAGAACCCATCCGCGCCGCTGCCGGGTCTCCGTCATCGCCAAGCCCCTCTTGTTCAAAAGAATACCACCTCCCCGAAAGCGCCGGCGAATCTCCGTCACACCGCAAGCGATTTCCGACGCCGATTCCCGGCCCTGCCTCACCGTACAATAAAAGCGGAGCCCGGAATCCCCACACCCAGCATGGCGGACGACGATAAAAACAAAAAGATCGAGTCCCAGAAAAAGGACGAAGACCCGGTCGGCAAGGTCTACGACTCGCGACTGATGAGGCGGCTGGGCCATTACGTCCGCCCCTACTGGGTTCAGGCCACCATCTCCTCGCTGGCCGTCAGCCTCAAATCGCTCAGCGACGTAACTGGCCCTTACCTGGTCAAGGTGGCCATCGACCGCTATCTTACCGGCACGCCTGGCCCCGCCACCAACTGGCTAACACGCCGTTTGCCCGCCGACCCGTTCCATGGAATCACGGTTCTGGCCGAGATCTACATGGGCGCGCTCTTGTTCGCCTATTTCTTCGAGTTCATCCAGACCTACATGATGCAGTGGGTGGGCCAGAAGCTCATGTTCGACCTGCGCCGCGACATCTTCCGCCACATGCAGCGCATGCACATTGGGTTCTTCGATCAACACGCCGTCGGCCGGCTCGTCACCCGCCTCACTTCGGACGTGGACGCCATCAACGAAATGTTCACTGCCGGCGTGCTGGCAATCGTTGACGACTTTTTCAACCTCACGATCATGGCCGGCGTGATGCTCGCCATCAACTGGCGGCTGGCGCTGTTTGCCTTCGCCGTGCTGCCGCTGATTCTGATTGTCACTCGCCTCTTTCGCAACAGTGTCCGCGAGAGCTATCGCCGCGTCCGCGCCGCCATCGCCCGCATCAACAGCTTTACCCAGGAACATATCTCCGGCATGGCCGTGGTGCAGTTGTTCAACCGCGAGCAGCGCGCCTACCAGGACTTTGAAGATGTCAACCGGCTGCACATGATCGCCTTCAAAGACACTATCTTCGCTTATGCGCTTTACTATCCGGCTGTTGAGTTGCTCTCGTCCATAGCCATTGCGCTGGTCATCTGGCGCGGCGGCTTTGGCGTTCTTCACGGCGTTGTCACCATAGGCGTGCTGGCCATGTTCATCCAGTATTCGCAGCGCTTCTGGCGGCCCATCCAGGACCTGAGCGACAAGTACAACATTCTGCAGGCGGCCATGGCGGCCTGCGAGCGCATCTTCAAGCTGCTGGACACCGCGCCGGAGATCGTGAACCCCGCTCATCCGGTCCTCGGCGACGGAAGCAACCGCATCGAGTTCCGCCAGGTGTGGTTCACCTATCAAAAACTGACAGAAGAACAACGGGCCGCAGTGGCCGCAGCCGAATCGAGTTCATCTCCCGCCGCCGCGCTGGCCGCCATCCCCAACATCGAATGGATTCTCAAAGATGTGTCCTTCACCGTCGAGCCCGGACAAACAGTAGCCATAGTGGGCCACACCGGCGCAGGCAAAACCACCCTGACTAGCCTGATGATGCGTTTCTACGACATCACCGCAGGGCAGATTCTTGTCGACGGCGTAGACCTGCGCCAGCAGGACCTGAACCACCTGCGCCGGCACTTTGCCGTGGTCCTTCAGGACCCATTCCTCTTCACCGGCACCATCGCCGAAAACATTCGCCTGGGCAACGACGACATTGTTGAGGCCACGCTGCGCCAGGCAGCGCGCGACGTCAACGTACTGGACTTCATCGAGACGCTGCCCAAAGGCTTCGACGAGCCGGTGCAGGAGCGCGGCAATTCCCTCTCCACCGGCCAGAAGCAGCTCATCAACTTTGCCCGCGCGCTGGCCTACAATCCCCGCATCCTCATCCTCGACGAAGCCACTTCGAGCGTGGACACCGACACCGAATTGCGCATCCGCGGCGCTCTGGAGCGTATGGTCGAAGGCCGGACCTCCGTCCTGATCGCGCATCGCCTCTCCACCGTGCAGCGCGCCGACACCATCCTGGTGATGCACAAGGGCCAGTTGCGCGAGATGGGCTCGCATCAGCAACTGCTCGCTCAGCGCGGGCTCTATTGGAAGCTCTACCAGCTTCAATACAAGGACCAAGAGATCGGCATCGGCGCAACCACCCTTGGCCGGCCTTCCGAAGTGCCCGCAGACTGAGCCGCTTTCCCTCCAAAACTTTCCTAACCACAGCCAAGCCGCAGGTGTCTAATGTGCGCATGGACAAGAACGACCACGCGACGATCCAGGCGGTTCTGGCAGGTGACAAGGAGGCTTATGGGACGCTGGTCGTCCGCCATAGCCAGACCTTGTTCCGCGTGGCCTATCGCATTACCGGCAATGAGGCCGACGCTGAAGATGTCGTGCAAGAGGCCTTTCTGCGCGGCTATCGCAAGCTGGAAGGGTTCGAGTCCCGGGCGAATTTCGGCACATGGATTTACCGGATTTGCATCCATTGCGCCTTGGACAGGGTCAGGCACAGGCGCGGCGATGAAATCAGCCGGGTAGGCGACGCGAACGATCCCGAGCTGGATCAGTTGCAGGTGGCGGACGAGAAGGCCGGCCCGGAGCGGCTGGTCCTAAGCGGCGAAATCGGATCGATGCAACAGGCCGCATTATCAAGCCTCACGGCCATGGAACGAACGGCCTTTGTGATGCGGCACATGGAGGATTGCACGACGGCAGAGATTGGCGCCGCGCTTGGAATGGATCCAAACGCGGCCAAACAAGCGGTGTTCCGTGCCGTACAAAAGTTGCGGCGGCGGCTGGCGCCCCTCAGGGTGGCGACATGATGCATTTGACGGAAGAAGAGATGATGGAACAAGTCTACGGCGAGAGCGAGAACACGAGAGCCGTGGAACGGCACCTTGCGGCTTGCCGCGATTGTGCGAACAATTTCGCCGAGTTGCAGCGCGACCTGGCGGCGCTGGATCGAGTGGAAGCGCCGGCCCGCGACATCGGTTACGGCGAACGCGTGTGGGCCTCGATTGCGCCCTTGCTGCCGGTCTACCGGTTTGAGAAGCGGCGCTGGTGGACGACCGGCTTGTGGAAAGGCCTGAGCTACGCCGCTGCCTGTGCGCTGCTTGCAGCCTGCGCATTTTACGCCGGACGGGTATGGGAGCAGAAAAAGCAGCCATCGGTATCCCAGGCTGCACCAAAGAATGCAGCGCCCAAGCAGCCCATTGTGGTGGTCGTTCTTGACGATCATCTGGACCGCTCCGAGCGCTTCCTGGTGGAGCTGAAACATGCCGACATGGATTCCGCTGCGATGGTGTCGCCCATGCGCGACGAGGCGCGCAGCCTGCTGGCCGCCAACCGCGTGGCGCGCAAAGACGCCGCGCAAGAAAACGATCCGGACCTGACCACAGCCCTCGACCACCTGGATCGCCTGCTGGCGGAGGCCACCAACGAGCCGGGCGGCCTGAATGCCGCAGCCATCGCAAGACTGCAGGACGAGATGAACGCCGATGGCGTGCTATTCGAAGTGCGCGTGTTGCGCTCCAGAATCGCCCGCCGCAACGGGACCGGAAACATTCCCGCCAAGGGAGGATCGATATGAACAGGGAGCTTCCCTATATTGCTGCAGTGATCTTGGGAGCCGCGTGGTTGCCCGTGGGAGGCAGCGTTCTTGCGCCTTCCCGTGCCGCGGGGTTTTCTCTTGAGTCGGCTGCGCAGGCCTACACAGGCTCCGGGGCGGCCGGGATGGTGGATGCGTCTGGAACGACCCCGCAGATTCAAAACAATCTCAGGCCCATTGATCCTGACAGCAACTTGTGCGCGGAAGGCACGCGAGCCATCGACCAGGGCCGCTGGGCCGATGCAGTCAAAATCTTTTCCCAGGTGGTTTCCCAGCACGGCGATCACGCCGATGCTGCCTTCTATTGGAAGGCCTATGCGGAGAACAAGCTGGGTCAGTCCAAGGCCTCACAGAACAGCTGCGCGGAACTACGCATCGGCTATCCCAGGAGCCGCTGGCTCGACGATTGCGGCGCTCTGGAAGTTGAGATTCGCGCCAAGAGCGGCAAGCCTGCGGAGATCGACCCCGCCCAAAGCGACGATGTGAAGCTATTGGCGCTGAACCTCCTGCTGCGCCAGAACGAACCGCGCGCGCTGGCAGAAATCCAGGAAATTCTGAAGGGCGACTCCAGCGAGGAGCTGAAGAAGGAAGTTCAATTCATTCTCGGCAATCACTATTCAGACACCACCCATCCGCAGATCGTCCGCATCAGTTACGTCGAGGGCGATGTGCGCATCCAGCGCGGAGATCCCACGGGCAAACCGAACGGGGCGATTTGGGAAAAAGCGGTCGCTAATCTGCCTGTGGAAACCGGCTTCAGCGTGGCCACAGGCGCTGGCCGCGCGGAGATCGAGTTTGAAAACGCATCGACCATTTACCTGGGAGAGAACTCCGTAATGACCTTTAACGATCTGCACGAGACGGCCGGCGTTCCCTTCACTGAACTTGGGCTGCTTTCCGGCACCTTGTCGCTTTACTTCCGCCCCTACACGGCGTGGGAGAAGCTTGTAGTCCACACTCCCACCGACGATCTGATCTCGCGCTACCCGGATAGAACCTACGCGCGGATCGAAGCCTTCAGCGACGCTGTAACCATCACGCCTCTGGCCGGTGGAGATGTTCGCTTGCCCGGAGTGGCGAAGGACGCGGCGGTCGCCGGGCGTACCTGGACATATTTGCAGGGCCAGCTTCTCGACGCTGAAGGCGAACCCGATAAGCAGGCATCCTCTCCATGGGACCAGTGGGTCGCGGACCGGATGTCCCGGCGCACCGCGGCTGTTTCTGCCCTGATGGCAGCATCGGGACTGTCCGCGCCGATTCCTGGTCTGGTAGAGATGAATGGCCAGGGAAGATTCTTCGATTGCGCACCCTACGGAACATGCTGGGAGCCTGCCGATCAGTCCGGCGAGCAGGAGAATGCGAACACTCCTTTGAAACGGCAGCAAAATCGGCAGCCGGGATTTGAATTGGCCGCGTATCACCCCTTCGCGCAGAACGGCCCGGCCGCGCAGGCCAGCGAGGCCGCGCCCGCCGCCCGCACTGTGCAGCCAGATGTGATCGACCGCGAATACCGCTTCCCCTGCACTCCGGATGCTCTGCTCTACCGCATGATCAAGGACGCTGCCACCGGAAAGTACGTCCGAGTGTCAACACAAGTTGTTCACGACCAGCCTTATGCCTGGGCGGTGTGCCACGCGGGCAGCTGGATTCGCCACAGGAGGCACTACGCATGGGTAGTGGGCGGCAAGCGTCATCACCTATCTCCGGTGCGCTGGGTAAAGAGCGGACATCAGGTGGGCTTTGTTCCGCTGCATCCCTACGACGTGAAAGGCCAGCCAGCTATTAACGCGAAGCATGAATTCTTTGCCGTGAGCGGCAAGGAGCAAATCGTCGTGGCCCCGGTCAAACCCGACCCCGAACGCCCCATCGAGTATCTGAAGACCCCGCCAAAGGAGTTTCGCACTGCACCGATGCGTCCCCTGGCTCAGACTGAAGCTCCCCGCATGGAGGCGCACGCATTTCCCAATGCGCCTGGAAACAAATCGACGGCAAGCCGCGCAGCCATCCCCATTCGCTTTGACGCGAAGACACTGAGTTTCAATGTGCCCAAAGAAGAGGTGCGCGGCGGGCGGACTACAACCGTCTATTCGCCCATGACCAACCACAGCGGCAGTCTGCAGGCACACGGCGCGAGCTTTGCCGGCGACAACGGCTCCCACAGCAGTGGCAACGCTTCGAGTGGTGGTGGCTATCACGGCGGAAGCGGCGGTTCAAGCGGCAGCGGCTTTCACAGCAGCACCGGTTCAAGCGCAAGCAGTTCCCACGCTGGCGGAGCATCGTCCACGAGCAGCAGTTCCAGTTCAAGCAGCAGTGCGAGTGCCGCGAGCAGCTCTGCGTCTCATCATTAGAGCTACCGCTCATCGGTACCAATCGAAAGGCCATCCGCAGCGGCGGATGGCCTTTCGCGAATGCATGCAGCAAACAGCGTTACTTGGCGGCCACCAGCGGTTGCGTGGTAAGCGAGCCGTCCGCGTAGCCCTTGGCAATGTCTGCAATCGCCAGCGGCTTGTAATCGCCCGCATGTCCGGCCTGGCCGAACTGCGTCATGCGCTGCGCAACCACCTTCTGCATGGCCTCCCGCGCCGGCTTCATGTAATCGCGCGGATCGAACTTCTCCGGCGAGGTCCACAATACCTTGCGGATGGCGCCTGTAATCGCCAGGCGATTGTCCGTGTCCACATTGATCTTGCGCACCCCGTTGCGGATGCCGAGCTGAATCTCTTCGACCGGCACGCCCCAGGTTTCCTTCAGCTTGCCGCCGTACTCGTTCACGATGTCCTGCAAATCCTTGGGCACGGACGAACTGCCGTGCATCACCAGGTGAGTATTCGGCAGGCGCTTGTGGATGGCGATCAGTACATCCATCTTCAGCACCGAGCCATCCGGCTTCTTGCTAAACTTGTAAGCCCCGTGGCTGGTGCCGATGGCGATGGCCAGCGCGTCGACGCCGGTACGCTCGGCAAATTCGACTGCCTGATCGGGGTCGGTGATGTGATCGAGTCCGCTGCCGCCTGCGCCGTGTCCGTCTTCCACGCCGCCCAGCACGCCAATCTCGCCTTCCACCGTAATGCCGCGCTCGTGGGCAAAATCGACCACCTTGCGCGTAACTTCCACGTTTTCTTCAAAGCTGGACGGCGTCTTGCCGTCGGCCTTGAGCGATCCGTCCATCATCACCGAAGTAAAGCCCAGTTCGATCGCGCTCTTGCATGTCTCAAAACTGTTGCCGTGGTCCTGGTGCATGGCAATGGGAATTTCCGGATAGAGTTCGCTGGCCGCCAGGATTAAATGATACAAATAGCGGTCCTGCGCGAACTGCCTCGCGCCGCGGCTGGCCTGGATGATCACCGGCGAATGTGTTTCCTTCGCCGCTTCCATGATGGCCTGAATCTGTTCCATATCGTTGACGTTGAATGCGCCGACACCGTAACCGCCCTTGGCGGCCTCGTCAAGTAACTGCCGCATGGAGACTAATGGCATAAGGAATTCTCCTTCTCAGGTTTGAATCTGGATTGGATCGGGCCGCCTGTGCGCTCGGGCCCTTCGAAGGCGGGAAAACAGCCTCGCGGGCGGCAGGAACTGCAATCGTCCTTATGGTAGCAGAGAAGCGCAAGGGAAAAGTGTGCTTCAAATCACAAGCAGGCCGTCTTTCCCGTTTCGAGCCGGACTCCACTCGGCTATGGAATAATCTGCCGGTGACCCTTGCCGTTCCACCTGCTGACAGCTGGTTCCTGGTGGCCTGCGCCGCCGGAACCGTCCTTTTGCTTCTCCTCCTGATTGCTCGCGTCCGCCTGCATCCCGCGCTGGCGCTGGCCGTGGCGGCGCTGGCGCTGGGCATTGCCTCGGGAATGCCTCTCAAGCAGGTGCCGCTCTCCTTCTCCGCCGGCGTGGGAAACCTGATGGCCCATATCGCAATTGTGCTGGGCCTGGGCGCGGTGCTCGGCCGCTTGCTGGCCGGCTCCGGCGGTGCAGCCGCATTGGGCAGGGTTCTGGTGGAGAATTGCGGCCCGAATGGCCTCCCGTGGGCGCTGCTCGGACTTGGCATCCTGGTCGGCATGCCGGTGTTCTTCGAAGTGGGCCTGGTGCTGCTGATGCCCATTGTGGCCGAAGCCGCACGGCGCACGGGACGTCCGCCAGTCCTGGCCGGAATGCCTTTGTTGGCCGGTCTTTCCATCGTTCACGGTACGCTTCCCCCGCATCCCGCCGCCATGCTCGCTGCCGCGCAGTACCACGCTGACCTGGGCCGCACCATTCTCTGGGGGTTGGTCGTCGGGCTGCCCGCTGCGGCAGTCGCAGGTCCGGGCCTGGGATGGTTTCTCTGCCGACGCTGGGACAATCGTCAAAAGAATTCCGTATCCGGGACAATCGAAGAGGAATTGCCCCTGTTCGCTCCAACGCAGGAAGAAGAATTGCAGATCGAAAACCGGGAAGAGGCAGCGGCCGCTCATAGAAAATTGAATGCAACGGCAATTCCAGCGCCGGCCGGCCCCATTCGCGCCGCCTGCACCGTTCTGCTCCCCATCGCGTTGATCTTTCTCGGCAGCTGGGCCGATTCCATCGCCGCGCCCCCAACGCGCGTCAACCAGATTCTCCACTTCATCGGCAGCCCCGATATCGCGCTGCTCATCGCCGTCCTGGTCGCTCTCATCACTCTCGGCAGCCGCATCCAGACCGGCCGGCATCACGGTCGGGAACTGCTCCGCAAGCTGACGACGGACTCCTTCGAACCCATCGCCAACGTGCTGGTCATCCTCGCCGCCGCCGGAGGCCTGAGCGGCGTCCTGCGCGACTCCGGCGCGGCTCAGGCGACAGTTGGGCTGGCGTTGGGCGCGCACATGCCGCCGCTGGTGCTGGCGTGGCTCTTAGCCGCCGTCGTCCGCGTCTCCATGGGATCGGCGACCGTGGCCATGGCTGTAGCCTCTTCTGTGCTCGTGCCCCTCGCCAGCCACGCCGGCGTGCGGCCTGAGTTACTCGTCCTGGCAACCGGCACTGGATCGCTCATTCTTTCGCATGTCAACGACCCCGGCTTCTGGATGATCCAGTCCTTCTTCAAACTCGAAGTCAAAGATACGCTGGCTACGTGGTCGGTCATGGAGACCGTCCTCTCCATCGCCGGCCTCGGCGCCACGCTCCTGCTGGCCGCTGCGCTGCGCTGATCGCTGACGCCGCAGCCATCGCGCATTACGATTTCCTGCCTGCTCCTTTTTCCAGTGGCCGCAGGTAGGCTTCCATCTCGGTTCTGCCAATGTGGTTGGCCCAGCCGGCTGGTGTTCCCCTCCACAGAACGTCCTTGATGTCCGGGCGAGCGCCGCGTTCGAGCAACAGATTCACCAGCTCCATCGTCCCGTACGCCGCTGCCTGGTGCAGTGGCGTGCAATGCGAGTGGCCGCCGATCGGGTTGAAGCGGTTGGGGTCCTCGCCGGCTTCGAGCAGAATGCGCACGATCGGCAGGTTGCAATATTGCGCGGCGACAGCCATGGCCAGGTGCCGCTCCTCGGCGCCGGCCGTCTTCAGCATGCGCCGGAAGTTTTCCTCCGTGCCCAGCGCCGCCACGGCAAGATCGACCTTTGCCCCGCGCCGGATCAGCGTCCTTGCCGCTGCCGCCCCGAAATGGAGAATCGACGCGTGAAGCGCACTGCCCGGGTCAGCGCCCCAGTCGCAGAGCAGATCGATCAGCGCATCCTGCTTGCCGCAGGCGTGCGCAACGCCGCTGGTGGCCACCAGCGCCAGCGTTGTGTCCAGCTCCGCCTGGTCCACGCCGGCTTCGAGAATCGCCTCGGTCACCGCAACAACGCTCTCCGGCATCTTGTCGTGGCGATCGGGATTTTCCGCAATGAACTGAAGCAGCGAAGGACTTTCAAAGTAGTTCATGCCCTCGAAGACAACACGCCGCCGCGCCAGCCCCGGATGCTGCTTGAGGTGCGCCCGAAGCCCGGCCGCGTCGCCCGCATCGATCAGGTCCACGGCGCGGCGAAAGACGGGGTCGGTGATGCGCTCCTGGTGCGGCAGGTCCAGCCGATCCGAGGCCACCGGCTTCTCAATGCGCCGTTTGAGCCGCGCCCAACTGAGGAATCCGGCTTCGCGGGCAATGGCCAGTTGTGCATCGCTGAGCTTGAACTCAGCGGCAAAAATCGCGGCATCGGCCAAGCCCGCAAAGCGCGGATGAAACTCCCGCAGCAGTTGCGCCGCGGCCAGGCTGCGCGCGGCATGCGCCTTCACCAGGTCTTTGGCCTGGTGCTTGAGTTGATCGAGGTTGGGATTGGGTGGAAGAACTCTAACCGGCATAACGAACTTCCTTTCCGAGTGCCCCAGGTCCGCAAATTGAGGGGCGGAAAGTCAGTTCGCAACACGAGTTGTACTCACCAGGTGGACTCTGTCCCTTCCGCGGACCGGAAGCGCCCTTGTGCGCTAAGGAAAGCCTAGCATGGCAAATTGGAATCGGGAAAGAGACCTCGGCGTACGAGTCTTACTGACCGAGAACCGCCCGCTGCGCTGCAAGAATCTCCTTGAGGCCCACCTCGGCCAGATCGATGAGGGAGTTCAGTTGAGCCCGCGAAAAAGAACCCTTTTCCGCCGTGGCCTGCGTCTCGATCAGCCCGCCGTCGGCGGTCATCACCACATTCATGTCCACTTCCGCGGCGGAATCCTCTTCGTAGCAAAGGTCCAGCAGCTCCGTTCCGCCCACAATGCCCACCGACGTGGCCGCCACAAGCTGCTTCAGCGGCGACTTCTTCAGCGTCCCCGCCTCGACCAGCGCATTCAGCGCCAGCGCCAGCGCCACTGCCGCGCCGGTAATCGCCGCCGTCCGCGTGCCGCCGTCGGCTTGGATCACGTCGCAGTCGAGAATCACTGTTCGTTCACCCAAAGCGCTCATGTCCACAACAGAGCGCAAGCTCCGGCCAATCAGCCGCTGAATCTCGTGCGTCCGGCCGCCGATCTTGCCGCGCTCGCTCTCCCTGGGAGTCCGCGTCACCGTGGAGCGAGGCAGCATGGCGTACTCGGCCGTCACCCAGCCGCGGCCCGTGTTGCGCAACCAGCCGGGAACCCCCTGCTCGATGGTCGCGTTGGTCAGCACCCGAGTATTCCCGAAAGACACCAGAACCGAGCCCTCCGCGGTTTGCACAAAGCCGGGCGTAAGGGTGAGCGGACGTAGTTGAGCCGGCGTCCGGCCGCCGGGACGAAAGAACTGCGAGGGAACGGTCATAGGCGAATTGTACGGGAGACACGGGGGGCCGGGGATGCGTCGGCGGCGCGGTCCCAATACGGGAAGTCGCTCCCTCAACTTCCCAGAATGGCATTGATACATAACTTGCTGAAAACAAATGATCTGCAATAAATCCACGGGCGACGCCTTCCCGTTTTGGAACAAACCGGCTCATTTTGGGCTTCCCTCGATCATCCGGAGATGGAACATTAAATCATTCCCTTATTAGGAACTTAACTTTCGCGTTCTGGTTTGGCACGCCACGTGTAACAGAAGAGAACAGGCCAAGCATCAGAGCCCGAAACGGAAAGAACAATAGACAGGTATTCTCTACCAAGGAACCAGGGCCCGCTAGGGACCTTGGTCCAACGCTCAACAGCCCTTGGGTCGAGCTCGCGCCGACACCTTTTCCCCGATCTCCGACAACTGAGCAATGTGGGTCTATCACTGCCTTCGGACAGGGAATGGGAGCAAGCCATGCGGCAAACGGAGCAAGCGGCAGGTTGGAGCGGGGCGGAGCATACGCGGGTAGAGGCGATGGTGGAGAGGCTGGCTGACTCGCTTGGCGCGGGCGAAACGCTTGCCGATGTCGTGCACGATGCCAGAAACATGGTTACCGCCCTGTGGCTCTATTGCGATCTTCTTCAGGAACCGGGGGTCCTGGCGACCTCGTTTCTCCACTATGGAAACGAGTTGCGCCTGGTGGCCGCGGCCAGCCGCCGGCTGGTGGAAAAGCTCGCAGCTTTCGATGCCGGCCGCGATCTGGAGGCAGTTTCGTTGACGTCCCGGCTGCACGATCCGGCAAAGGGCAAGGTCAAACCCGAAGCCGGAGATCGATCCCGCAGGGCTCGTCCCTGGGATCTAATGCCCGCGGTCCTGATCGAGAATCTGGCGAGCGAATTGCTGGCCAACCGGAACCTGCTCGCCGCCTTGGCCGGCCCCTCGATCGCGTTAACCGTCATTACCGAAGCAGGCGCGTCGCCGGTTTGGCTCACCGGAGAGGATCTGACCCGGGTGCTGGTGAACCTGGTGAAGAATGCCTCCGAGGCCATGTCAGGTGGGGGCAAGATCCAGTTGAACCTGATGGAGCAGCCGGCGACGCCAGCGGCTTCCAGAAGCCTTTCCTTGACCATTGAAGACAGCGGGCCCGGTTTCCCCGCCAAGTCGTTGGACAGGATTTTCGAAGCCGGTTTCAGCACTCAACCTAATTTGCGGGGAGCCACGGGCTGGCCGGCCTCGCACCGCGGGCTGGGATTGTCCATTACCCGGTCCATCATTGAAAAGGCAGGCGGCCGCATCGTCGCAACCAACCGCGCCCCGTCCGGCTGCCCCCCGGCAGGAGCGCATCTCGCCATCGAACTTCCAGTCCGGGCGCGCTGACTGCAGCGTTCCGGACCTATTAACCGGACCCCACCGAAATCACATCCCCAACCAATCCAACGCGAGGCGAATACAATGCTCAAGACGGTCGAGAACGCGAGAACCATGGAGTTCATCCCTCACCCTCAACTTGCGGAGCCGCCGGTGAAGCTGCACCTGCTGGTGGTGGACGCCGACCTGGCCATGCGGTCGGCCTGCGCCGAGATTGCCGCAAGCCTGGGCTATGCAGTCGAAAGCACGGGCGACCTGGGACATGCGCGCAGCCTGCTGCGCGGCCGCGCGGCAGACATTTTGCTGGTCAACCTGCCCCCAGGGAACAGCCACGGGCTGGAGATGGTCTCCGAGGTCAAGCTGCTTTATCCCGATACCTCAGTCATTGCCATGACCGCGTCTGGGTCTGTAAACGCGGCTGTCGAGGCAATGCGCTGCGGAGCCTCCGACTACCTGACCAAGCCCTTCGCCATGGATGAGCTGTCGACCGTGCTCGACCGCGCGGCGCAGAGCCACCTGACCGACACCGCCACCCGCCAGTTGCGCGAGCGGCTCAGGCTTTCGCAAGGCCTGGGCGCGATGATCGGCCGCTCCGGAGAGATGGAGAAGCTCTACCGCATCCTCTCCAAGGTCGCCCAGTCCACGCACCCGGTCCTGGTGCTTGGCGAAAGCGGCACGGGCAAAGAACTGGTGGCGAGGACCATCCACGCCTACGGACCGAATTCGCAGAAGCCGTTTCTGCCCGTCGACTGTGGCTCGCTGGTGCCCACGCTGATCGAGAGCGAGTTGTTCGGTTACGTGAAAGGCGCCTTTACTGGCGCCAACCGTTCCAAAGACGGGTTGCTGGTTTCTGCCGAGGGGGGCACGGTGTTTCTCGACGAGATCGGCGAGCTCTCCATCGATTTGCAGGCCAAGCTTTTGCGCGCCCTGCAGGAGAAGGAAGTGCGGCCGGTGGGGGCAACGCATCGCGTGCCTATCAAGGCGCGCATCGTAGCCGCCACCAATCGCGACCTGGCGGTCATGGTCGAAAAAGGCACCTTCCGCAAAGACCTCTTCTACCGCCTCAACGTCGTAAACCTGCGGCTACCCTCGCTGCGTGACCGGCGCGAAGACATCCCGCTGCTGGCGGCGCATTTCCTGGACCGCATCAGCCGCGAGCATGGCACCAAGTTCACGCTCAGCGACGAGGCCCTGCGCACCATGATGCGCCACGACTGGCCGGGAAACGTGCGCGAGCTGGAAAACTCCGTTGAACGAGCCTGCGCCTTGTCGTCCGGCCCCGTGCTGCACCTAGGCGACCTGCCCACGCAGTTGCAGCAGCAAGGTCTGGAGGCACGGCGAGCAGTGACGGCCATCGGTGACCCGCCGCCGGCCGGCAACGAGCCCTCCGTGAAGACCCTGGCCGACCTGGAACGAGACGCCATTTTGAGCGCCATCCGCACCCTGAACGGCGACAAGCTGCAGGCCGCCAAGCTGCTGGGAATCGGCAAGACCACGCTTTACCGCAAGCTGAAGGAATACGGAATCGCCGACCCGCTCCATGAAGAGTGACGGCGACATGCTGAGACCGGCGCCCATCGTGCCACTGCTCCCATTTCGGAGACGGATTGCTCGCCCGCAAGCAACGTGGCCGCATCCCGAAAATCCAGAAAATTCGCCGGCCCCGGCGATCCTCTCGACCGGCGCCAAACCAGGAGTCTGAAATGAGCATTCTGATCGTGACCGGAATTGAAGGAGCCCGCAATTGCGCCGCCGTGGTAGCCACGCAGCTGGGCATGGACGTCGAAGTTGCGGAGGGGCGGAAAGCCGCATTGACTGCGCTGCGCCGCCGCGAATTTGCCGCCGTCGTGGTCGACGAAACCATGGCCGAATGCGATCCATCGGCTGCGGAAGCCATCTGGGAGCGTGCCGCCCTGGCGATTCCATTGCAGATCAACTTCGCTCTCTCCGGCGCGCCGCGCCTGATCCGCGAGATTCGCTCCGCCCTGCATCGCCGCGAGCGGGAGCAGGCGATGGCCCGCCGCGCGGCGGCCGCGGCAATCGAGAACGAACTCAAGAGCACTGTCGCCGGTCTGCTGTTGCAATCGCAACTGGCCCTTTCGGGAAGTGAGGCGTCATCCCCGATGGCGGAAAGGCTGCGCCTGGTTGCCGAACTGGCCAGCAATCTGCGTGATCAGTTGAATGCGCCGTCGCCGGTTCGGAGTGATACGGCAGCCTAAGGAAACAGCTCGTATCTGCAAGGCCTGCGCGAAGCAGTTCCTCGCTTCAAGCCGTCGCAGCAGTCGAAGAAAGCCTGAAAACTGCCCCGTGCAGTAAGCTGGGGTGAACATGCGAGATTCGGCTGTTCTTCTCATTGATTGCCCAGACCGCAAAGGACTGGTGGCGCGGGTCTCAAGCCTGCTTTACGAGCGCGGCGCCAACATTCTGCACGCCGACCAGCACCAGGACCACGAACTGGGCCTGTTTTTCATGCGCGTGGAGTGGGCGCTCACAGAACCGATCGTCCCTGCCGCGACAGGGACGATCGAACCGTCCTCGTCCCAGCCGGTCACCGAATCGTTCGACCTGGATGGGTTCAAGACAGCCTTTGCGCCGCTGGCCGCCGAACTCGGAATGCGCTGGCAATTGTCTTCCAGCGCGCGCCGCACCAGGGTGGCCCTGTTCTGCTCGCAATACCTCCACTGCATGGCCGACCTGCTTCACCGTTGGCGCACCGGCGAGCTCGACTGCGAAATTCCCGTCATCGTTTCCAATCATCGTGATGTGGAAAAGCTGGCCGAGTTCTACGGAATACCTTTCGAGTTTGTGCCCGTCACGGCTGCCACCCGCCTCGAGACCGAAGCGCGCCAACTGCAGCTGCTCGCCCAACACGGCGTGGAACTGGTGGTGCTGGCCCGCTACATGCAAGTCCTTTCTCCGGGTTTTGTGGCCCGTTACCCGTCTTCGATCATCAATGTGCACCACTCGTTTCTGCCCGCCTTCACCGGTGCCCGGCCCTACCACGCGGCGCACGCGCGCGGTGTCAAGCTGATTGGCGCCACCAGCCATTACGTGACCGATCTGCTCGACGATGGCCCCATCATCGAGCAGGACGTAGCGCGCATCTCGCATCGCGACCAGGTAGAAGACCTGGTGGCGCGCGGCCGCGATCTGGAACGCGTCGTACTCTCCCGCGCAGTCCGCTGGCGTCTCGGCCGGCGCATCCTCTGCTACGGAAACAAGACGGTGGTCTTCGACTGAGGCTTATGCTCTTCCGAGCCGGAGCCGGCTCTGCACAACCGCCGAGTGAGTTTAATGCGTCTCCTTGCCTGCCTGATCGATGATGAATACTACGTCGGAGCTCAATTTGAGGCGCGCGATCCCCAGTTGCTTTCCTGACGGCGACCAGGCGAAACCAGTCAGCGTCTCTGGTACTGAATTGAAAAGCGTGTGCGCAGCAGAGCCATCGAACGGCTGCTCCAGCAGGGTATAGCCGCCACCTCGGTCCACATCGGTTACAAAAGCCCGATTGTCTGGGGATATCCCCAACATGTTCTCAAGGCTTCTGTCCACGAAAATGGGTGGTCCCTTGCGCCCGGATGCCAGATCAACGATCCTTGCGCCGAATTTGCTCTGTTGAATCCCAAACAAAACGGCCTGCGTTCCATCGCGAGATACCGTCGCTATGTTGTATTGGTCAGGCGGAATCAGATTCTTCGGCGTCCCTCCGGCGACGGGAACGCTCCACAGCGAAACATCCACGTCGGATCCCACACTGAAATACGCTATCTTACTGTCTTCGGAACAAATTGGTTTCCGTGCGATGCCGGTGGTGGTGAGCTGGGCAATCCCTCCTCCATCCCCGTTCATGCGGAAGAGACGGGCGTCACCGCCGCTGTTGGGAATGCCTGTGAACAGGATTTCACCGTCGGGGCAGGCATCGATATAGTCCCCGGGAGTGATCTCGCCGGCATCGAAGTTATGGACACTCCCGGTCGCGCGATTAATCGAGCCTATGCTCGATCCTCTTTCGATGAAGAGCAGGCGATCCTCATCGGCCCAGGCGATGGTATCCGGCGAAATTCTCAGAGGCATTGTTGAGACCGGAACACCGCCATCGGGCCCATAAAAGGCGATGCTGGAATCAATATTGGTCAGCACGGTCGCCAGGGTTCGTCCGTCTCTCGAGAGCGCTAATTGGCTGTAGGAATTTACGTCGTTGGTTACGGAATGAAACTCTCCCGACGGTATGGCGACGACGCCAATCTGGGCTCGTTCAGCATGCTGCCTGGAATAGAGCGCCAGCAGATGGCGATTGTCGGGCAACCAGACGAGGGTGGTGTAACCATCCCCGAACGTGGCGAACATGACATCCGCCGGCGATGCGATGGTGGTGAGTTTCATCGAAGAGATTTCCATCACGCAGAGCGCGATTCTCGTCGTCCCTTGTTCTGATTTCATCCAAGCAATACGGCTCCCATCCGGGGACCATACCGGCGACTGGACCAGTTCCATCGACGTATAGAGAACTCTTTCGTTGCGGCCCTCCTTGTCGGCGACTATGACTTCGGAAAATTTGTCCTTACGTTCGGGCGTCCACCTCACATAGACAAGTCTGTCTCCTTCGGGCGCAAGACTCACCGGGCTGTCAACGTTCATAACCAACTGTCTTGGCGTCCCTCCGAAAACGGACATTACATAAAGGTCGCGCAGCGTGTCGGTCTCAGGAGTTCCATGCGTGAAATAAAGGTAGTTTCCGTCCGGCGAAAAAGTAAGTCCGAGATAATCCGCGGCAATTGCGCCGAGTATCTGCGTATCCGTGTTGGTCGCGGTATTCCTTATCCACAGCGTGCGTTGCCCGTTTTCATTTTTCACCTCGGCCAGGAATCGCCCGTCGGCGGAGAGTGCGATCCTCTCGATTGTGCCGATGTTGGTGATCTGGTTGACGGAAACGGAGCTGAAGGGCTGCGAATGCGGCCAGAAGCGCCAAGAGAGAAAGCCGACCGCCAGGACGATCAGGAAAGCAAGGGACAGCTTCCATCGAGTCAGGGCGGCCCGACCAGCCGATGGATGTCGCGCCCCGGAGGTATTGACGCCCGCCAAAGCTTGCGTCGGCTCGCTCCTTCCCGAATCCGGGTTGAGTGAGGACAAAGATGGTGCGGCCGAAGGTGCGGAGCTGCTGCCCAGGCCAGCCTTGCGCTGCAATCGCTTGAGGTCGGCGCGAAGCTCTGCGGCCGATTGGCAGCGAAGCTCCCGGTCTTTCTCCAGAGCCTTTTCCAGGATGCTTTCAAACTCTGCTGGGAGCTGCGGATTCAGCGTCAGCGCAGGGGCCGGCTGATGGTTGAGGATCTTGTCGAAGACCACGGCAGTCGTGGTGCCGGCGAAGGGATGTTGTCCGGTCGCCACCTCATAGAGAACAATTCCCAGGGAGAACAGATCGCTGCGCACATCCAGTGGCTCGCCGCGCGCCTGTTCCGGGGACATGTAAGCGACGGTACCGGCCACCGACCCTGAACTGGTGGGCGAAATGATGGCGGTCGAAGCGTTGGCGTCCCCCATGGAATCCGCTGTCGTCTCCTCGAGTTTCGCCAGCCCAAAGTCGAGCAGCTTGGCCTGCCCCGCACGGGTGATAAAGATATTCGCAGGCTTGATATCGCGGTGCAGAATACCCTTTCGATGTGCGACGTCGAGCGCGTCCGCCAGCTGCATTCCCAGTTCGACCAGCCGCGGATAGGGCATGGGCCGACCGCGATAGAGCGTCTCCAGGCTATTGCCATCCAGAAGCTCCATGACAATGAATGGAGAATCCGCCGAGTCGTCCAGCTCATAAACCGTGCAGATGCCGGGATGGTTCAGCGAAGAAGCGGCGCGCGCCTCGCGCCAAACGCGTCCCAGCGAATCGCTGCTGCAGCGAGCGGCGTCGGTGAGCAGCTTGATGGCGACATGGCGACCGAGTTTCTGATCGATGGCTTCGTAGACCACGCCCATGCCGCCCCGGCCCAAGCGGCGGACAACTTTGTAGTGCCCGAGAACCGTGCCCGAGGCCAGTTGGTTCACGTCAGACATTTTGCCTGCCTCCGGCGAATGCGGCAAGAGATGAATCTGCGCGCGAGCGCAAGCCTGGGTACGAAGGCGGTCCGAGCGATCCATCGGATGCTGCGAAAAACGGGGTTCTCGGTAACTCCGAATCTCTCTTATGGCTCATGGGTCGCCGTCCGCCTGCCTGATTGGTGCATTATCGCAGATGCGATTGTTAACGAACTCAGTCGCAAGCTCCGGTTGCCGATGCCTTTCCTTTCCGGACGCAAAAAAGCCCCCCGACGCATGGCGGGGGGCTTTTTGCGCGGCGTTCAGTTGCTGTAAAGCAGAATGCCCGCGGGCTTTTCTTCCGGAGCCTCGCTTGAGCTGACGGGGCGATAGAAGAGCTGGTTGGCGTCGAGATAGACCTCGAGGAATGCCGGACGGTCGTTGATGTTTCCGGCAATCAAGGCTTCCGACAATGGATCTTCGACGTAGCGCTGCAGCGCTCTGCGCAACGGCCGCGCACCGTAACTGCGATCGCCCAGCGTCTTGTCGAGAATCCACTTCTTGGCTTCCTCGGTGACGGAAATGGTGATCGATTTCTGCGCCAGGTTCGCATTCAAACTCTGAACGAGCAGTTCGACGATCTGGATCAGGTCCGCATCCGACAGCGACTGAAAGAGAATAACCTCGTCCAGACGGTTGAGGAATTCGGGGTTGAAGGTCTTCTTCACTTCCTGCTTGACTAACTCCTCAATTTTGTCCGAGACAATGTCTTCGCGATCGCTCTGGAAGCCCAGTCCCTGCTTCTTCATCAGGTGGCGCGCGCCGATGTTCGAAGTCATGATGAGGATCACGTTCTTGAAGTCGACGGTGTTGCCCAGGCCGTCGGTCAACTGCCCATCCTCAAACACCTGCAGCAGGATGTTGAACACATCCGGATGCGCCTTCTCGATTTCGTCGAGCAAGACCACGGAGTAAGGCGAACGTTTGACTCGTTCCGTCAACTGGCCGCCCTCTTCATAGCCCACGTATCCCGGAGGCGAACCGATGAGCTTGGAGACCGAGTGCTTCTCCATGAACTCCGACATATCGAAGCGGATCAGCGCCTTGTCAGAACCAAACAGGAAGTTGGCAAGCGTGCGGGCCATTTCGGTTTTGCCCACGCCGGTCGGCCCCAGGAACAAGAAGCTTCCGATCGGCCGCGCGGGAGATTTGAGGCCCGCTCTCGACCTGCGAATGGCACGAGCTAGCGCAGATATCGCCTTCTCCTGCGAGATGACGCGCTTGTGCAGTTCGCCTTCCACGCGCAGCAGCTTCTGCGTCTCTTCTTCCTTGATGCTGGTCACGGGCACGCCGGTCCAGCGGCTGACAACGTCCTCGATGTCTTCGCGCCCTACAATGCCGGAGGCTGAATCATCGAGATGATACTTGTCGCGCAGTGCGCGCAGGTTCTCGCGCTCCTTGCGTTCCTCGTCGGAGTAGAACCGCGCCTTCTCAAATTCGTGATTCGCAATGGCGGAGTCCATACGGTGCACGATGAACTTGATCCGCTTCTGAACCTCGGTGATCTCTTCCGGCAGCGAAGTCTGGCGCAGCTTGACCCGCGCACCGGCCTCGTCGATCAGATCAATCGCCTTGTCGGGAAGAAAGCGGTCAGGAATGTAGCGATTCGAATGCGAGACCGCAAATTCGATCGCCGCATCCGTGTAGCTGACCGCGTGGAACTTCTCGTAACGGTCCTTGATGCCGTGAATGATCTTGATCGCGTCGGCCTCATTCGGCGGCGGGACCTTCACTGCCTGGAAGCGCCGCTCCAGCGAGCGATCCTTCTCGATTGACTTCCGATACTCGGCCGGCGTCGTCGCGCCGATGCACTGAATCTCACCGCGCGAAAGCGCCGGCTTGAGAATGTTGGCTGCATCGAGGGAACCCTCCGCCGAACCAGCTCCGACTAGCGTGTGCAGTTCGTCGATGAAGACGATGGAGTTTTGATTCTCCATCAGTTCTTTCATGATGGTCTTGAGCCGCTCTTCAAACTGGCCGCGATATTTGGTGCCGGCCACAATGAGTGAGAGATCGAGCCCGAGTACACGCTTGTCGGCCAGGAAGCTGGGCACTTCGCCGTCGGCGATGCGCTGCGCAAGACCCTCGACAATCGCCGTCTTGCCCACGCCCGGCTCGCCAATTAGCACAGGATTGTTCTTGGTGCGGCGGCAGAGAATCTGAATTACGCGTTCCAGTTCCCCATCGCGGCCAACCAGTGGATCAAGCTGCCCGTCCATGGCGGCTTGAGTCAGATCGCGGCTGAACTCCGCCAGCAAGCTCGACTCGCGCTGCCGCTGCTGCGCCGGAGCTTTCTCCTGCGTCACGCGGGCCAGTTCGTCGCGAATCTGCGCCAGCTTCAGGCCGCGCTCTTGCAGAATCTCGGCGGCAAAGCATTTCTCTTCGCGCAGCAGGCCCAACAGCAAATGTTCTGTCCCAATGTGCTTGTGTCCCAGCCTTTCGGCTTCTTCCGCCGCATAGGCCAACACCCGCTTGCATTCGTTGGAAAGCGGCAAGTCGACCGAAGTGGAAACCTTCTCGCGAATGGTGGTGTGTGCCTCAATCTGCTTGCGAATCGAGTCCACCGAGGCGTGCGAGCGCAAAAAGCGGTTGGTCAAAGCCTTGTCCTCGCGCAGCAGGCCGAGCAGCAAATGCTCAGTCTCGATATAAGGCGACCCGAACTGGCTGGCCTCATATCGCGCGAAGAAGATCACGCGTCGTGCCTTCTCCGTATAGCGTTCGAACATGATGTTCTCCCCATGCAGGCTATCGTTTGGAGTAGCTGTCCGGTGGATTTGCCGGCTTCAGCCCAACCCGCGCGTGCCCTTCTTTGGACTTCGCCGCCGGAGGCCCCAGGAAAATGCGGTTCCTGCCCCGAACAGCTCTTTGGGATGGCTGCGACCTTTCCAGTTCCTCGCAAAACCCGTTGGCAATCAAGCTGCCAAAGAGCTTCCATCCAGCCTTTTCAGCCTGAAAGCCTGATCCCGCTCCCAAACTGCTTACCTATAAGATTCAAAAATCTACCGGCACGGTGCAATTCAGTCAAAGTTTTACGCCAGTGGTCCCGTTTTTCTGCTCCTCGATGCGGTCAAGCCGCCAAAGGAGCCAATCTTCCCGATTCAAGCCGCATGGCCCGCGTACATCGTCTGGCCAGGTCGAGGTTGTGGGTTACCAGAATGGAAGTAAGACCGTGGCTCGCGTGCAGCCGTTCGATCAGGTCAAAGACGCGTCCGGCTGTAATCTCGTCCAGATCGCCGGTTGGTTCGTCCGCCAGCAGCAGGCGGGGATTGCAAACCAGTGCGCGGGCCAGCGCCACGCGTTGCTGCTCGCCGCCTGAAAGTTCGCCCGGCCGATGGTCGGCGCGGTCGTCAAGGCCGACTTCTCTGAGCCAGCTTGCCGCCACGGCAAGCGCCTCCCGCTTCCACCCCAGCGACGGAGACCTGTCGCTGGGGACCCCGGACTTCTGTTGGCCGCGCGCAAGCAGCGGCATGGCCACGTTTTCCAGCGCCGAGAACTCCGGCAGCAGGTAATGAAACTGCCACACGTAACCAATCTCCCGATTGCGGAAAGCCGCCGCCTGCCGCGGGGTAAGTTGGGCAACGTTGGTTGAGGCGCAGTATACAGTTCCCGCGGAGGGTGCATCAAGGGCGCCCAGCATGTGCAAAAATGTGCTTTTTCCCGCTCCCGACTGGCCCACAATGGCCACCATCTCGCCGCGCTCGACTTGCAGATTCAAGCCATGGAAGAGGTTAAGCTCGCCGCGAGCAGTCTTGTAAGTCTTTTGAAGGTCGGAAACCTGGATGATCGGCTGCGTTTCTGCCTGTGTCTCCCCTTCCGTCTGAGACCGCAACTCTGGTCCCCGCGCCACGCGGGAGGACGGGCTGGCAGCCGCTGGAAAGGTTTCGGTCATCGATTGCATTCCATTCTACAATGCCGATGTGGAATTCTCTGCAAAGCGGGTAACGGGAAGGAATCCCAAGTACCATTCCACGATTACCAGAAGGGGAGCGGTTCATTCTAGGAGCGGAAGCGCTGCCCGGTTGTGGCACGATCTCCGCTTGCGCGGATTTCATGCCGCAGACTTCTCAGGTTCAGAAAAATTGAGGCCTATCCGCCGGCGCCGCTCTCAGGCACGCGCCACTCGGTCCCCATGTTGTCGTCGGTAATCAAGCGGGGGTGGAGAAGGCGACGCTGCAGGCTGGCCTTGGATTCGACCCACGCTATAAGACCATCCACATCGTCGGCCATGTCGAGAACCTCCTCCATGCGGGCCCGTTGCAGCGGATTCGCAAGATCGAAGACCGGGCGTCCGTCGATTCGATAGCTGCTCAGTGCCGCCCTCCAGCGATCCTTGTCGAGCGTAAACGGGCTGTCGCTCAC
>Ga0302319_10002281_pt1 | contig 41771 bp, 36 predicted proteins | sample Bog_T0_2_FD_203319 | JGI IMG/M metagenome (GOLD analysis project Ga0302319, IMG submission 203319) | Peat permafrost microbial communities from Stordalen Mire near Abisko, Sweden - Bog_T0_2 | ecosystem: Environmental > Terrestrial > Soil > Wetlands > Peat | place: Sweden: Abisko, Stordalen Mire... | reverse complement strand
CTGGCGGCTGATGGTGAGACCCAAGCCGGTTCCGCCGAACTTGCGGGTGATGGACGTGTCGGCTTGGGTGAATGGCCGAAAGAGACGGGCCAGTTGTTCGGCCGACATGCCTATTCCGCTGTCGATCTCTTCCACGCGCAGCATGATGTTGGGGTCGGCGGGTTCCTCTTCCATAATGCGGAGTTCGATTTTTCCGGATTCGGTGAACTTCATGGCGTTGCCGATTAGATTGATGAGAATCTGGCGCAGCCGCACGGGGTCGCTTTGGATGAGACGCGGGATGGGCCCTTGGAACTGGATTTCGAAGGTTAAGCCCTTTTCCTGAGCCCTGGGGCGCATGAGCGAGGCAATCTCGGATAGCAGCGCGAGCAGGTCGCAAGGGATGCATTCCACCTTCATTTGTCCGGCTTCCACCTTGGAGAGGTCGAGAATGTCATTGATGAGTTCCAGCAGGTGCAAGGCGTTGCGCCGGATGATCTGCACGCAGCCGATCTCGGCGCACTCCTCCGGCTTTTTGTTCAGGAGCATCTCAGCGAATCCGAGGATGGCGGTCATGGGGGTACGGATCTCGTGACTCATGTTGGCCAGGAACTCGCTCTTGGCCTTGTTGGCGGCGGCGACGGCCGCGCTGGCTTGCAGCAATTCTTCCGAAAGATGCTTGCGGTCGGTGATGTCTCGAATGTTGCACTGAATCACGGTCCGCGTGCCTTCGCGATAGACGTTGCTAACGAATTCCACGGGAATCTGTCTGCCGTCGCGGTGTTGCAGCGGACGATTTTCGTAGCGGATGTGGCCGAGCCTTTGCAACTGATCCATGGCAACCTTGGAACTTGCTGCATCGTCGAAAACGCCGATTTCCCACAGTTCCTTGCCGATGAAGTGTTCCCTCGTATAGCCGAGCAACGCAGCCAAGAAGGGATTTACATCGAGCACCTTGGCGCTGACGGCATCGAGGATCAAAATGCCGTCGTGTGCCGCCTCGAACAAGCGCCGGTAGCGCAACTCTGAGAACTCCAGTTCCTGCTCCGCGTTCCGCCGGCTGGCGACGTCACGAAACACCACCACGAACCCGGTGATGCGCCCGGCGAGGTCTAAAATGGGACCCGCACTGTTATCGATGGGGCATTGGCTGCCATCGCGGGCGAGAAGGACTGCATGACCAAACACGCTGCCGGCTTCGCCTGCCCGGATGACTTTTTCCACGGGACTTTCCACGCCAATTAATTGCTCGTTCAGTAACTGCGAGATATCCGGCAGGTGGCGCTGCAGCGCGTGCTTCCTGCGCCAGCCGGTGAGCCGTTCAGCGGCGTGATTCAGGAAAACGATACGGCTTTGCGGGTCGGTTACGATGACGGCATCGCCCATGCCCTCGAGGACGCCGCGCAAGCGCGCCGGCGATTCGTCCGTTTCCTCTCCGGACGGCTTTTGCGCGCTGAAATCGTCAATCGAGAGCAGGATCATGCCGGTGTGCGCGTCTTCCGGCAATGCGAGCCGGCGCGCATGAAGCGACATAGGACGCCCGGTGAGCAGCGGGGAATCAGATCCCATGTCAAAGTCGCGGTTGACGCCGCTAGCCGGCAAATCCGCTAACAGCTTGAGGAAGTCTGGGGTGCTCCACTGGCCATTGCCGAGGTCGGCCAGGTTTCTGCCGAGAGTTTCGGAGGGTGCGGTCTGAAAGGCGCTATAGAACGAGTTGCTGGCATCGGTGACGCGAAGCTGGTTATCGAGCAATAGGAAGTGAGTTTGCGCGGCCTGATTGCCGTTAGGGGACGGGTTGCCAGCCTCTAAATTTGACATGACTTGCTCCTTCGAAAGCGCCCACAGTGCACGAGACACGCATTTGATAGGCATGAGGCTCTCCACTATAGCGGGTTGTTGAATCTATTTGACTAAGTGCGAGTTTTTCGGGTTAGTTGAGTGGGAGTAAGGTGATAAGTCAAATGACCATTAGTGGACACGTGACTAAATATGGTCACATTGCGAGGAATACTCATGATGTGGAAAAGCCAATAGAAATGCGACTTTCACGCGGTGCGGTTCAAGAGGCGCTGAAATTGCACCTAGTTGGGTTGGGGACCCGGCCCGGGATTTTTTATGATTCAAATTCTCGACACGGCGACTTCAATCACGCCCACAGCTAATGACGACGAGTACCTCTGCAATGAACAGACCCTGTTCACGGTGGAGGATAACGTGAATCTGAGTCAAGTCGGACAAGCGGTGGGAGAGACTCTGGCGGAGATAGAAGACTGTCAAGAGCGGACGCCAAGCGCTAGAGAGATTAGCGACGCTATTGATGATGAGCCGCTGCTTGGGCGAGCACAGAAAGAGCGCATTTTGCGGTGAGGGAAGCGCCGAGGGTCTCGGCACCGGCGACCTGAAAGGCGGCTGGTGCGGAACTGAAGTTCCGCGCGGACTCAAGTCCAAGGACTCAAGTCCGCCCTCCGCTCAGAACTCCAGCGGCCACCTGCCGGCGGGTCAGTAGCGCCAGCTGGTTAGGTCGGCGCCTTCGGGGGCGGATTTTTCGATGCGGTCGAGAATTTTCGGGAGATATATGGTGTTGTAGTGGAGGCGGGAGAGATAGTTGGGGAGGGTGGGGTCGCCGTTCCAGCAATGCTCGGCTTTGTCGCCGTACTTCACCTCGCCCTCGTAGGGAGGGTTGGTGGTTTGCTTCAAGAAGTCTTCCATGAGATAGACGGCGTCGTTCAAGAAGTAAGTGTCGGCGCTGCCGCAATAGATGTGAATCTTGCCGCGGAGTTTGGGTCCGAGAGTGGACCAATCGCGTGCGAGGATGTAGCGGAGGTCGAAATGATCGCGCCAGTAGGCGGCGACCTCGTGGTCGATTTGACCAGTCTGTTTGTTGATGATTTGCTTGGGATAGCCGTCGTCGCCGACGGGCGAATAAACAGCTTGCCAGATATCGAATTGCTCGCCAGAGCGACCTTTGGAGCCCAGGGCGGCTTCAAATTGAATCAGATCCTTGTTGGTGGCGAGAGTGTGCCCGAGATAATCGCGCATGCCGGGTTGGAGGATTTGTTTGTTGGGGCCGGCGATATAGAAGGCGTTGTCGTCTTTGTAGAGATCGATGGTGGTGTAGGCGCGGAAGTCGATGGGATCGGGGCAGGCAGCGAAAGCGCCGTTGTAGTGATCGGGATAAAACATTTGTACGGCGAGCGCTTCCCAGCCGCCAGTGGAACCGCCATAGGTGAAGCGCGCCCAGCCCTGGCCGATGCCGCGGAACTGCTTTTCGATATAGGGGATTAATTCGGTTTCGATGGCGTCGCCATAGGGTCCGAGGTTGGCGGAGTTGACGGCGTAGGAATCGTCATAGAACGGGTTGGCGTGCTGGATTTCGACGACGAGGAAGCGCGGGAAATTGGGGCCGGTCCATTGCTGAAAGAACTTGTAGGCTTCTTCCTGTTGGATGCGGTTATAGCCGGGAATGTGAAAGCGTTCGCTGTAATCGGGCTTGAGATCGGGGTCGGGCGGAGTGGTACGGAAGTCTTCGATGTTTTCGGGGAAGTGGCCGTGGTTGAGCATCAGGGGATAGCGTGCGCCGGGGTGAGAGTCGAAGCCTGCGGGGAGGAGGACGTGTGCGCCGAGATACATATCGCGGCCCCAAAAATTGGATAGCAGTTGGCTGCGGATGCGGATGTGCTTGATGTATTGGGTGTCGGCGGGCGGAACGATGGGAGGAATGACTTGATCGAGGGTGAGGGTGAACGATGAGGCATCGGGGGCGAGGGTGATTTTTTGGGGTTTGCTGTAGAGGTTGCCGGGGGCGAGGTTCCAGTGCTGGCCTTCGCCGCGATCCATAGGAAGGCTGACGGTGCGGCCATCGGCGCGATGGAAAGTTTCGTAGCGATGGAGGACGGCTTGGGCGTAGTAGACGCCGGGCGGAACTTGGGCGAGCTTTTCGATGGGATAGCCGGCGGCGGAGGGGTCAAAGGGCTGCGTTCCGGCGACGCCGACGACGTCCATGCCGAACATGAGTTGGGTGCGCGGGGTGTTGTCGATTTGGAAGCGGGGTTCGGCGGAGGGGTCGGTGGAGAGGAGGAGGAAGAGACGGCCGTCGGCGGGCGGGCCGGGCGGGAATTGGATGGAGAAATGAGGCGTTTGGGCGGACAGGGTAAGACAGAGGGAGAAGAGGAGAATGGCGGATGAACGGGACATCTTTTGAGTGTAGTCCGGGGAGCGATTGGGCACGTAATGGTTGCGGCATGGTGAGCCGGCAAATCGAAATTGACGAAGACACCGACCGCGTTCTGACCGAGCTCGCCGCAGAGTATGAAGGCGACTCGGGCCTGGCTTTGGCAGATTTGGTCTACGCCCGAGGCGGCCTGGAAGAGTTTGCGCAACGAAGTGAGGAAGAGCAAGGGAATGCGCTGCGCTTGTTGCGAGACCGGGACGAAGCGGATTTCAGGGAAAACCGAACGGTGCCTTGGGACGAGGTCAAAAACGCGTAACGGTTTGTGAAGTGCGGGTGAACCGCCGTAATCCCAGGGGCGATGCGCCAAGCGTAGAAGAAGGCCAGCCCGCCGATCTTTGAATTGAAGGACCCTCTCAGCCTCAATGGAAGATGGTTTTCAACTTGTCGAATAGACCTTTCTTGTGCTGCGTCTTGTCTTTGTCCTGCGCTTGGGCGGCGGCATCGGAGGGCAGGGGTTCGCCTGGTTGGGGAAGCGCGGGGTTCACTACTTGCGCAGTGGGAGGCAAGCCGCCGGTGGGAGATGGGGTGGGCAAGGATTCCTGCCAACCTCCGACCTCGGTGCCGCCGCCGGCGTGGAGGGGACAGAACTGGGTGGGCGCGGTGCCGGCGAGATAGTATTCGGTGCGCACGTTGATTTCGGGACATGAACCGGTGGCCAATTGGCCGGTGCTGTTATCGATTTGCGCGCTGACAATGCCATCGGGAATGCTGAACTGGGTGACGTCGCGATAGGCGCGGTGCAGATGCGCGCGGTGCATGAATTCGGCCCAGATGGGCATAGCGGCGGTTGCGCCATCCATCTTCATGTCCTGATAATCGTCATGGCCGACCCAGACGATGCAAAGAAGCTTGGAAGTGAAGCCGGCGAACCAGGCATCGTTGGAGGTGCCGGTTTTGGCCGCGCCGGGAAGGGTGAAGCCGCGGCGGTATGCGCCGGCGCCGGTGCCGGTGCGCAAGACTTCTTCCATCAGGCTGACCACCAGAAAATTTACACGCGGATCGAGGACGCGCTTGGTCTCGGGTTCCGAATCCAAAAGCTCTTTGCCGGTTTTATCGACAATGTGCGAAATAAAGCGCGGGGAAACCATGATGCCGTCGTTGGCGAAAATCGTATAAGCGCCGGCCATTTCGAGGGGCGTGACATCGTAGGTGCCGAGGGCCATGGAGGGAGTGGCGCGAATCCGCGATAAGCCGGCTTTGTGCGCCAGATCGGCTACCGTGCGGTAACCCGCCGCTTCCGCCACTTCGATGGCGGGCACGTTCAGTGACTTGGCGAAGGCGGTACGCAGGGTGACTTGCCCGAGCCAATTATTCTTGTGAAAATCGCTGGGCGTGTAATCTTCGCCGTTCCAGGGGAAGGTTTTGGGCTCGTCGTCGACAATGGTGGAGGTGGTCATCACCACAGGAGCGGCCCACAGGCCGGTGTTCAGGGCGGCGGCATAAACAAAGGGTTTGAACGCACTGCCGGACGGCCGCTTGGCCACGGTGTGATCTAACTGGCTCATCCCGTAATTTCGGCCACCGACCAACGCTTTTACTTCGCCGGTGTGGGGGTCCAAACAAATGAGGGCTACTTGCGGGGGATCGAAAGGCTGATTCGGATGGCGCTTAGCCAGAATGGTGTCCAATTCCTTGACGCCATCAGCGACGGCAGCGGCGGCATCGCGCTGCAAGTCCAAATCGATGGTAGTGTAGATGTGCGAACCCGACTCCTGAAAATCTTTTTCGCTAAATTGATCCGCCAGTTGATCGTTCACGCGGTCGACAAAATAGGGTGCATCAGTGGATTCGATACCCTGGCGGGTCACGTTCATGGGTGAATCGGCCGCTTCGGTGTATTGAAACTGCGAAATATAGCCGTTATCGAGCATCAGTTTCAGCACGATATTGCGACGCGCCTTGGCACGATCGGGCCAGCGGAAGGGATTGCGCGCGCTGGGCTCCTGGATGAGGCCCGCTATGGTGGCGGCTTCGGGAAGCGTGAGCTGCTTCATATCTTTGCCGAAGAACGCCTGCGACGCTTCGCCAAAACCGCGGATGCCGAACGATCCGCGACGGCCGAGCGGCACCTGATTGGCGTAATATTCGAAAATTTTCTGCTTGGTGAGTTTCTGCTCAAGGTGAACGGTGATCAGCAGTTCGTCGAACTTGCGCACAAAAGTTTTGCGCGGATCGAGCCACAGCATTTTCGCCAACTGCTGGGTTAAGGTGGATGCGCCTTGGCCGCGACGGCGGTCGCGGATATCGACCAACACAGCCTTCACGATACGGATGGGATCAATGCCGGAATGCTGGAAGAAGCGATGGTCTTCGACCGAAATGACTGCGTTTACGAGGACGGGCGGAATGTCTTCGAACTTGACGAGGCGGCGCTTTTCGCGGTTCTTATCGAACAGCGTGCTCAGCAGCGCGGGCTCGAGCGAATATTCGGGGCGCGACGAATTATCGCTGAGAGCAATAATGGAAACGATCTTGCCGTCCTGAAAGCGCAGCACTCCCGGCTCGGAATCCGTTTTGGATTGGCTGCCGGGAAAAATTTCGATGGCATCGGGGCGCAGGTGATACCAGCCGAGCGGGTTTGCTTTGGCGTCTTCTTCATAGCCGCTTTCGTTCAGCTTGGCGGCGATATCGGCTTTAGTGGCGGCGTCGCCGATGCCCACGGTGCGTGGCGCGGCGAAGAGTTCCGACGAATTAGGAAATGGGCCTTGCTCGAGTTTTTCATCGGCCAGCCGCGAATACTTGGTATAGCTGAAGACGACGAAGCCGACCAAAATGGCCAGCATGCCAATCAGCGAGAAGAAAACAATTTTGCTGGCGCGAGCGGCGAGGGGACTTACCCCATTCTGGCCGCGGCGTGAAGAACTTTTCGGGAATCGTATGCGTAAAGGCAAAATGGGTGGCCTGGAAACGCTCGATCTCTCAAGCGCAAACTGTCAAGCATTGGACGCCCGCCTTTGTAGCAAGTTACTTACGGGCTTGATATGATTCTAACTCTTTCCAGATGTCGCCGTCGTGCGGATGCCAATCCGGGAGTTGCCTACCGGTGATTTGCAATTCCTCAATGGTAAGGGTGCCGTGGCCGTAAGAACAAATCCATTCCGTGCGCGGACGGCCGAACACCGTACGCCCCCACGATCCGGTAGCCACCGGCATGATGAGCTTGCGCAGGCAGGTGCGGCAACGCCGCCGCTGATCCCAAACGATGAGCACCAGCCCGGCAACTCCCACAAACCAGACCGCCAACACCAAGAATGTGAACGACATGTCGTGCATGAATAATTGCTGATCCATCTCCGCTTCGGGCATCGGCAAAGGATACAAATGAAGCACGCCATATTGGAGTGCCGGCATAACTGTGCAAAACACTAGTAATTTAGCGATGAAGTAAAGCCAGTATCTCATCTCATTCACTTGGATTCTTCTCCCGGTGGGCTAGTTGCCACTCATTAGGAGTTTCGTCAGTTTCTCACCAAATTCTTAGCTAGGAAAATAAGATTGGCCGGCCGTTCGGCGAGCCGCCGCATGAAGTACGGGTACCAGGCATCCCCGTAAGGGACGTATAAACGCAAGCGAAAGCCTTGGCCGACTAGTTGATTCTGTAAATCGCGGCGTATGCCATAGAGCATCTGAAATTCAAAACGTTCCGGGGCGATCTTTTGTTCCTTTATATGACGTTCGGCTTGACGGACGATGTTTTGATCGTGGCTAGCGATGGCCGGATAGGTTCCTTCCGCGAGCAAGAGCTTCATCAACTTTACGTAGTTCGCATCCACGTCGGTCTTACGCTCGAATGCCACCGCCGCCGGTTCGCGATAAGCGCCTTTGCAGAGCCGCACCGGAATTCGCTGAGCCGAAAGCATGCGGATGTCAGTCTCGCTACGAAATAAATACGCTTGGATGACAGCGCGCACATGGCCGGGAAAGCGCTCCTGGACACGTGTCACGATTTCGAGGGTGCGGTCGACGTAGGCGCTTGATTCCATGTCGATTTCCACGCGGCTTTGCATAGCGGCGGCGCGCTCGGCGAGAGCCAGGACGTTGGCTTGGCAGGCTTGGGGAGAAACGTCGAGCCCAAATTGCGTGAGTTTGATTGAAACGGTGGCGGGCAGTTGCGCTTTCTCAATTTCCGCCAAGGCGGCCAAGTAAGAATCTCGCGAAGCTTGGGCGTCTTCCAAAGTGGCGACGTTTTCGCCCAAATTATCGAGTGTGGCGAGGATGCGCTCGGCGGCCAGTTTGCGCAGGACGCCAATGCCTTCGCCCAAGGTGCGGCCAGCCACAAAGCGCGATGTCAGCTTGCGCGAAAGGGAAGATGTTTCCATCCAATGCCGAAGCCAGGACTGCTCTGAAAGGTAGAGGAGGGAGCTGCGCAGCATATGACAATGGTAGCTTGAAATCGCGGGTTACTTTTGGAGAAGAGTGCGCGAAAAGTCTCGACATGAGTGTCGAGACGGCAAACACGAGTGTTTGCGCCACAGTAACTTCAGTTGAAAATGTTGTAGCTGGTGAAGGCGAGTCCGGTGCCGATAATGGCGCCTACTACCACATCGCTCAGAAAATGCATGCCCAGCAGAATGCGCGAAACCGCGATACTGACCGCCGCGAAAACCAGAAAAGGCGACAGCAGCGGATAGAACGCGCTAATCCCCAGCGCCACGGCAAAAGCCGTGATGGTATGCCCGGAAGGGAACGAGAACTGATCGGGCGGCAGCAGCGTGGCCCAACAATGCGGTTCAATTTCGCACGGCCGTTTGCGGCCCGATATTTTTTTGACCGACGTAAAGATGCCCACTCCGACCAGCGCCGCTGAACCCGCCGCCGCAATGGCGGTGAGCCGTTCGCGGCCGCCAAAGAGCAGAATCGCCAAACCCGCCAGATACCACAGCCAACCATCGCCCGCGCGGGTAGCGGCAATGGCCCATAGACGAACCCATTTAGGCGCAGGCCATTTGTTTACCTTCCGCATGATCTTGTGGTCGCGCGTGGTTATAAAATGAAGCATGCTCTCGTGGGTCGACACTTTAGGCCGCCCTCTCCCACCAGTTTACGTAATAATGCATCGCTATGTTTCCTTGATACTTCATTTGTAAACCCGCAACCATTACAGCGCCATGACAGCTTCGCAAAACCTTCGTGAAGAAACAGTGCCCAGCGCTTTCCCGCCATTCCGCTTGCTGCGGCCACTACTATAGAAGTTGCGCCAAAATCTCACGCTCGACCTGATCTACTTCAACGCCGGCGGCGGTCACCGCAGCGCCGCCACCGCCCTCGAAGCTGTTATCGGGCAAACTCATCCCTCCTGGAAGGTGCGGTTGGTCAATTTACAGGAAATTCTCGACAGCCTCGATGTCTTCCGCAAAGTGAGCGGCATCCGCCTGGAGGACGTTTACAACCTAGCCCTCGCCAAAGGTTGGACCCTCGGTTCAGAGATTCTATTACCGCTGATGCACTTTATTATTCGCTTCTACCACCCCGCGCAAGTGAAATTGCTCACGCAATTCTGGCCGAGCCGCCGGCCGGACATGGTGGTCTCGCTGATCCCCAACTTCAACCGCGCTTTATTCGAAAGCCTCAGCGCGGCGGTTCCTGGCGTGCCGCTGGTCACCGTCTTGACCGACATGGCCGACTACCCGCCGCACTTCTGGATCGAAAACCAGCCGCAATACTTTATCTGCGGAACCGACAAGGCGGTTGCGCAAGCGTTGCGAGCCGGTCACGATCCGGGGCGTGTGTACCGCACCAGCGGGATGATTCTGCGGCCACAGTTCTATGAACTGACGCCCGTCAACCGCGGCGAAGAGTTACGTGAACTGGGCCTTGATCCAGCGCTGCCCACCGGCATGGTGATGTTCGGCGGCGAAGGTTCGAGCGTGATGGCGCCGATCGCCGAGCGCCTCGGCAATAGCGGCACGAAGATGCAACTCATCATGATCTGCGGCAAGAATGCACGCATCCGCCGGCGCATCGCGGGAATGCAGACGCGCAACAAAATTCACCTGGAAGGCTTTACGAAGGAGATCCCGTATTTCATGAGTCTGTGCGATTTCTTCGTCGGCAAACCGGGGCCGGGCAGCATCTCGGAAGCCATAAAGATGAAGCTGCCGGTGTTTGTTGAGCGCAACGCCTGGACGCTTCCGCAGGAACGCTACAACGCCGATTGGGTGACTGAGCAAGGCGTGGGGGTGGTGTTGGAAAATTTCCGCACGATTGAGCCGGCGGTGTCGGCGTCGCTGGATAACGGCACGCTGCGCGCGATGCAGTCGAAGGCGGAGGCCCTCGAGAATCGCGCCGTGTTCGAAATTCCGGAGATACTTGCTGGAATCAGCTGAGTGACCGGCTAGACCGGCAACGGGTTTCTTTCGGTAAACTGCGCCTGATGCCAATATGGATACACGCGCGGGCGCGCGCTCACGGTGTCCAAGCGCTTCACTTGCTCCGGCGTAAGATTCCAACCGTCCGCGCCCAGATTCTCTTTCAGCTGCTCCTCGGTGCGCGCTCCCATGACCAAACTCGAAACCGTTGGCCTTTGCAGCAGCCAATTCAAAGCTACCTGAGTTACACTTTTCCCTGTTTCCTTAGCCACCTCATCCAGAACGTCGACCACTTGGTAGAGGTATTCATCCTCTACCTGCGGGCCCTTATCCGCCGTCTCATGAAGACGGCTGACCGCGGGCAGCGCTTGCCCGCGCCGGACCTTCCCCGTCAACCGTCCCCAACCCAGCGGACTCCAGACGAGGGCTCCCACCTTCTGATCCAACCCCAACGGCATCAACTCCCACTCATAATCCCGCCCAATCAGCGAATAGTAAACCTGGTGCGCCACATAGCGCGCCCAGCCATAGCGCTCCGCGACGGCCAGCGATTTCATCAAATGCCATCCCGAAAAATTCGAACAGGCCACGTAGCGGACCTTTCCGGCCTTCACCAGCGAATCGAGCGCCTCCACCGTCTCATCGACGGGCGTGGTGGCATCGAAGCCGTGCATGTGATAGATGTCGATGCGATCCGTTTTCAGCCGCTTGAGACTGCCCTCGCACGAACGGATCAAGTGATAACGCGACGAACCCACACTGTTCGGGCCATCTCCCATGCGAAACGTCGCCTTACTCGAAATGAGTAACTGCTCGCGCTTCCCAGTTATTGCTTCGCCTAGAATCTCTTCCGACAATCCATCCGAATATATATCCGCCGTATCGAACAGATTCAGCCCTGCATCCAGGCAGATATCTACCACGCGCTTTGCGCCCGGGACATCCGTCTGTCCCCAGGCTCTGAAAAAGTCTCCACCGCCGCCAAACGTCCCCGCGCCAAAACTTAACGCCGAAACTTTCAATCCCGAATGTCCTAATTGCCGGTATTCCATACCTGAAATTGTAGTGCGTTAACCGCTTGTGGAGCTGCTAACCGGGATGAACTGCCCGCCGTGGCGCAGCAAACAGAGCGGCGTCTTCAGCCGAACTGCTGACGCCGCTCTGTGCTGACTCTGTCAACACGCCCTTGCAAATGCTTAGGCAGAGGCAGCGGGTTTTATCCCGCAACATTTCCGCAGGGGCGTTCGCGACGGTATCCTCGGTCCCGGCCCCCTAGCAAACAACTATCGTTACTTTGCAGCCAGCGCCCACCGTGCAAAGGACCCTGCTGCAGACGATTGTCGCCAGTTGAGGAGCGCCGCCCGACACTCCATCCAAGTCCCCGTCGGTTAGCTCACTTACCCCCGCGGGATTCGCCGGCAGAGCAGCTTGCTCAGCCGCTGTGAGGCTCTTCCGGTAGTTCGGATCTTTCCACGCTCGAATTACATTACTCTTTGACATTGTTTTTCTCCTTTGATCTACTTTTGCGGCTCGTGTTATCGACGCGTCCGCTCATTAAAATAGTGAACCGGCGACTTCCACCGTTACACTCGCCCGCCTGCGGCAACGACTACCTCCAGAGCTGAAACGGCAGCCTAACGAGACGCACTTATCGATGGAAGCGACCGCTGAACGCGAGAGCTTCGATTTCAGCAAGCCTAGTGAGCTTCAATTGTCGGAAAGAATGCGTAGCCGTTACTGGCAAATCAAGAACGCGTTTCATTCAGGAGAAAAAACATGCCCAACCGTAACGTAATTCGTGCTTGGAAAGAGCCCGCATACCGCAATAGCCTCAGCGAGGCCGAGCGGTCCGCCATGCCAATTAACCCCGCCGGCACCGTCGAGATTTCAGATGAAGACCTGGGGAAGGTGTCGGGTGGACACATCTACACGATTCCCTACACATTGTGCTTGTGTACCCTCATCATTTGCCCGAATACCCTGCGACCGGGTTGCAACTAGGTAGAAGCTCAATCATTGGCGGCTGCGGCCCTGACTAGTCTGGCCGCAATACCTCTTACGGACAAAAAAAAAGGGACGCTGTAGTATGGCGTCCCTTTTGAAGTCACAGAACAAAACCGTCGGCCTCAACAGGGGTGGCCGGGTGCTGTCTGACAATTACAGGTAAATTTGATCGTGTAGCACTTTGTCCCGATCGTCAGCGGAGTGTCCGCTCCGCCCGCCATTCGCCCCAGATCTTCATCCGTCAGTTGAATGAGCCCTGCCGGATTGGCCGGCAGCGAAGCCCGTTCCGCCGCGCTTAGGCTGTTGCGGTAATTCGGATCCTTCCACGCTCGTATCACACTAGTCATTGACATTGTTGTCTCCTTGAAATTTGATTACGACTCGCGCTTTGTGAACGCGTTCGCACGCTCAATAGTGAAGAGCGTTCCGCCGTCGTTACAGTCCAATTCGATCGGAGGTCCCCAGCTGTCCTACTTTCTGTCATCCTTCTTTAAAGGAAACTCGAAATACAAAATCTCTTTCCCGCTACGCGCATCCCTCATCCCACTGAGATAGATGGTATCGCCCGCCTCCGCCTGCGCTTCGAAGTAGAAAAATCCGCTGGCGGAATCTCCGGCCGGCAGCATCTTCGCGCTGAACGCACGCCCCTCAATTTCAGGCGCAGCCAGCGGATTCTTTTTCTTCGGCAATGGAATAGGCAATCCCACTCCCGGCTGGCGCGGCTGACGGTGGCCTTCGCCTCCCATAAGTTGAACATCACTCGCGTTCATCGCCGCAACGTGGCTGCCGTCGGCTCCCACCAGACTCACTTCCAAATTCTCCAGGTTGATGGTCTTGTCGCGTTTGTTTTCAATTACCACCAAAACCGGCAACACGCCGTATTTCAGCAAATCTGTTTTCTTGCCAAACGCTTCCGCCGTCAAATCAGCGTTATCAAACGCTTTCGCGCCTACTACCACCTGGTCTGAGGCTTGGTGCGCATAGTCGCCGGCTTTGCCAGCCTGGAACTGTTTATCGTCGCTCGCGTGCGCACCCGACAAAAACGCCGCCGCTAACGCTATACTCAAGATCAAGAAGCGAGTTCCTCGAATCACGCGCGTCCTCTTCCTCTACCGCCTAATTCAGTACGTATCATGTCCCTTTGTCTTCTTTTATTTTCTCGGCCGAATTCTCTTCAGTCCTGCCTATCGCGCTCATTTCGCCGAACGTCTGGGCATCCTGCCCCAATCCTTCTCTCGGACGAAGCCCGGCTCCATCTGGTTGCACGCCGTATCGGTAGGCGAAATTGCCTCTGCGCTCCCCCTCATTCGCCGTCTGCGGGCGCAACAGCCCGGCATTCCATTCTATTTGTCAACCGCCACCATCGCCGGCCGCCACGCCGCCGCTCGCCAAGCCGCTCCCTTAGTGGATGGAGTTTTCTACGCTCCGGTCGATTTCGCCTCCTGTATTCGCCGCGTCTTGCGCACCATCCGCCCCGCTTTAGTGATCGTGCTCGAAACGGAGATCTGGCCCAATCTCTATTCCGAAATTACCCGCTGCGGAACCCGCCTCGCCATTGTCAACGGCCGCATCTCTAATCGTACTTGGCCGCAGTACCAGGCGTTCCGCTGGTTCTTCGCTCCGGTACTCAAACTGGCGGATTGCGTCATTGTTCAGAGCCCTACCGATTTTGACCGCTATAGCCAGCTCGACGTTCCCGCCCAGCGCCTTTCCATCTTGGGAAATCTGAAATACGAGGCCATTGCTGTTCAAACGCCAGCGTCGCTGCCCACCTTTGGCGCTACTCCCATCTGGATTGCTGCTTCGACCGTCGGTCCTAACGAACGCGGCAGTATCACTCGGCATTTTGTCGATGAAGACGCCATCGTCATAGAAACTTTCAGGCAGCTCTCCAAAGACTTTCCCAAACTTCTTCTGATCATTGCCCCCCGGCAGCCCGCGCGCTTCGCCGAGGTCGCCCGCAAGTTAGCAGCCGCCGATCTTCCTTTCATACGCCGCACCGAACTCCAGCCTGATTCGACCTTGCCGCTCCCGGGCATTTTTCTCCTCGACAGCATTGGCGAACTCGCCGGCCTCTACTCGCAAGCCGATATCGTCTTCGTAGGCGGTTCGCTCGCGCCGCGCGGCGGCCATAACATCATTGAACCCGGCGCGGCCGGTGTTCCCGTGGTGGTCGGCCCGCACATGCACAACTTTGAGGTCATCACACGCGATTTTCTCGAACACCAGGCGGTTGTGCAAATCCAACTCGAGCAAGATCTGCTGCCGACGATTCGCGATCTCCTTGCCAATCCCCGCCGTGCCGCGGACATGGGCAAGCGCGCCCAAACGTTTGTTCGCAGCCAGCAGGGAGTGTCTGAAGCCCTTGCCGAGCGATTGTGGCCGCTCTACCATACAGCGTGCTGGCGCACTCCCCGCAGCGGTTGGTCTCGCCTGCTTCTCGCTCCTTTCGCGTTGATTTGGAAATGGGGCGGCACTTTGAAGCGCAGCGGTTCTGAACGCCGCGCCGCAGGGTTATTGCCATTGCCTGCGCCGGTCGTGAGCGTAGGCGGCATCACCGTAGGCGGCTCGGGTAAAACCCCCTTCACCAATTATCTGGCCGCCGCTCTTAAGGCGCACGGCCGTTCCCCAGCTATTCTGACGCGCGGTTATGGCCGCCGTTTTCCTGCTGAAAGCATTGTGCTGCCGCCGGCCGCCAAAGCCTCCGTGCTCATGACTGGCGACGAAGCGCAAATATTCCTACGCGCCGGGAAAGTGCCGGTCGGTATCGGCGCCAAACGCTACGAAACCGCCAAGATTCTAATGCGCCAGTTTCCCGCCACCGACATTCTCCTGCTCGACGATGGCTTCCAGCACGCTAGTCTCGACCGCGATTTCGATATCGTCGTCATCGACGGCCTCGATCCATTCGGCCAGGAAGACCTGGTGCCTTTGGGCCGGTTGCGTGAGCCGCTTAGCGCACTCGGCCGCGCGGGCGCTTTCGTGGTTACGCGCGCCGAAAACGATCTGCGCTTCGATTTCATCCGCAAACGCCTGCGCGATTATAACCCGAACGCGCCGGCCTTTCGCACCCGCCTTGTATCGCGCGCCTGGCGCGATTATTGCACCGGCGAATCCGTGCCATCGCTGGCCGGCAAGAAAGTCGGCGCTTTCTGCGGCTTGGGCAATCCCGACAACTTCTGGTCCACGCTCGAATCCGAGGGACTCGATGTCGTGTTTCGTTGGACGTTCGATGACCACCACAGCTATAAACCAAACGAACTCTACTGCCTGGCGCATCAAGCTCAGGAGTTTGGTGCGGATATGCTCGTCACCACTGAGAAAGACCGGATTAATTGTCCCAATAATCTCGAATCAGCACTCGCGCCGCTGAAGCTTTATTGGCTCGAAATTGAATTCGAACTCGAAAATGAATACCTTTTTTTCGAAGTTCTTGATCGCAAACTCAGCGCGCGCCGCGTTTCGTAAGCCGGTAAATAACCCTGCTACCTACCCCGTACGTCGATGGAAGGTCTAAGTACCTGATTCTATTGACCAAAGAGCTGTAGGGCGCTACAGTTCCACTAGGATGACAACTCTCAATCTTGAGAGGTCTTGCCATTTAAGAGGAATTGTTTTAAATGAAAATCACTAAATTATTGAGTATTGCAGCTTTTTTAATAGGCTCATCTGCCTATGCTGCTACCTTCAGCGAGTGCCCGGCGGTGGGAAACGATACGAACGGTTGTGAGTTCTTGATCACTATCACCGCTGCCAGCCATGGAGTGGCCACGGCCTATTCCATTACTCTTGCTCAGCCCGATCAGGGGCCTTTCGACGGCGCGGACGATACCTTGTACGGCGTCTTAAATAGTTCGGGAACTTATGTGAGCTCGCTTTATCTTTCCAGCAACTCGGATATATTTGATTTCGATGGCGATGGCGTTTGCAGCGGTGATTACGGCGCGATTCCAGGGTGCGCCGGCGCCACGGGCCTCAGCGGTTACGATCCCGCAGGCGTTTATTACGACAACATTAGCCCCACCAGAACATCCGGCACGGTTAACTTCTACGGCCCGGCTTTGGCCAACGGCGCTTCGACATTTTTCAGTCTGGAAGCGCAGATCACCGCTCCTGAACCCGCATCCGTGAGCCTATTAGGCTTCGGCCTCATCGCTGCCGGCGCCGCCTTCTGGCACCGCCGCACCGCTTAATTAACCGGTGGTCCTTGCGGAATGGCTGCTCCGTCGCTGCGCGGATCGGCCCCCGCAAAATTAACTTCTCGCTTGGCATCCCGCACCACGGCTTCCCCCTGGCCGACGGTGAAGGAAAATGGCTCCAGAATCTTTATCACGTGGCCGCGTTTCTCTAACTCACTACGCACACTCACGGGAATGCGCTCTTCCATTTGCACATCGCAACCATCGAAGGTAGCTTTAGTAAAGCGCGCGGCTTCGAGCGCTGCTTGGACGTTCATGCCGAAATCCACCACGTTCGAAACAAATTGTGCATGCGCTTGTGCCTGATTCCAGCCGCCCATGATGCCGAAGCCAATCCGTAAATCGCCTTTCTCCATAAACGCCGGAATAATGGTGTGAAGCGGGCGCTTGTGTCCGGCGATGGAGTTTGGTTTGCCAGGAGTCAATTCAAAACCCGCGCCGCGATTGTGAAATGAAAATCCCACTCCCGGCGCAACCATACCCGTGCCATATCCGGCGTAGTTACTTTGAATGAGCGAGACCATGTTGCCGTCTTTATCAATAGCGGAAAGATAAATCGTCGAATGGCCGCGCGCGTTTAGATCCTGCGTGATCTGCGAAGGCGCAACCTGGCAAGCGGCGTGGTCCATCTGGATAAGCTTGGCCCGTTCGGCACCCAGATCCTTCGAAAGCATTTGCGGCACCGGTACGGCGGTAAAGCGCGGATCGCCCACATAGTGAACCATGTCGGCATAAGCGAGCTTCTTCGCTTCAATCATCACATGCAGCGCGTCGGCTGAGTTGTGGCCATAGGTGGCCAACGGAAAATGCTCCATGATATTCAACATGGAAAGCGCCGCGATGCCTTGGCCATTGGGCGGCAATTCGTAAACTTTCCAACCGTGATATGTAGTCGAAATCGGTTCCACCCATTCCGGTTCATAGCTGGCGAAATCTTCCAGGGTGTGCGCGCCGCCCTGCTCCTGAAGAAACTTCACCATGGCTTCGGTCAGCTTGCCTTGGTAGAAAGCGTCGCGGCCATGCGCCGCCACTTGCCGCAGAGATTCGCCTAGCGCCGGATTCTTGAACACGTCTCCCAAGCCCGGCGCCTTGCCTCCTGGCAAATATGTTTCCGCGTAACCCGGTTGCTTCAATAAGCTCTTGGCCAGCCAATAGCGGGCGTTCTTTTCAGCCAGCGGAAAACCGTTTTCCGCGTAAAAAATCGCCGGCGTCAAAATCTGCTTCAGCGGCAGCGTGCCAAAGCGCCGCTGCAAAGCGTCCCAACCGGCCACGCAGCCCGGAACGGTAATGGTGTGCACGCCAATCGGATCAAGCTTGTCGACATGGTGCGCCTGCAGATACTCAATGGTGAGCGCTTTGGGCGTCCAGCCGCTCGAATTAAGTCCGTACAGCTTGCCAGTCTTCGCTTCGTAGACCACCGCGAACAAATCTCCGCCCATGCCGTTGACATAAGGCTGAGTTACTCCCATAACCGCGTTGGCGGCGATGGCTGCATCGATGGCGTTGCCGCCGCTGCGCAAAATTTCCGTACCGGCTTGCGCGGCCAGGAATTGCGGCGCGGCGACAATTCCGTATTTGCTCACCGTCATCGACCGGCCCTGTTCAGGAACGGAGATGAATTGGCGGCCGAACGCCAACAAAGCCAAGCCGGCGAGTAGCAGCAGACAAGCGCGGTGAAGTTTCATCTTTCAATTCTAATAGTGACTGGCGTGCGATGTGGTGCGTCCTTCCGTCATTCCCAAGACCCACTTGATCGCTTCAAAATACATCTTCTGGATATCGGGATCGTCCCAAGCTTCCTTGGTGTGCCCCAGCGTGGAATAGAACACCCGGCCTTTGCCGTACATCTTCGACCACGCCACCGCGAAATCGTGATCGTCGCGATGCACGCGCGGATTGTTGAAATCCAATTTGTTTTCATCCAGCCGGAGCAAAACATTCACCTTGCCGCGCGACCATTCCTTAGCCTGATAAATTTCGTCACGCTTCACAAACGCTCCGGGGAAATGCCGCACCGCCGGAAACGAAGGATCTTCATTGATGATGGGCGCATTAAACGTTCCCCACGGATGTTCGTTGAACCAACCGCCGATCATTTCGCCATACTCGGGCCACTTGTAATTGGTATCGAGCGCCGCGTGGATACCGACGAAGCCTTTGCCGTCTTCTTTGATAAACGACATCATGTCGGCCTTCTGATCGTCGGTCATGTCGAGTTCGCCGGTGGTGCTGGCGAAGACAATGGCATCGAAATAACCGAGATTCTTAAAATTGCCTTTGTCCGGATTCTTCTTGGTGATGTTTTCCGTATCGGTGCGCAGCGTGGTTTCCCAAAGGCCAGTATCGTGTCCCATGCGGTAGACCGCGGCCATCGCATCGGGCACGGAATCGTGCTGAAAGCCTTTCGTTTGCGAGACCACCAGCACATGCGCCTTGCGATTCGGCGGCATTTGCGCCTTGGCCCGGCGCACGTACAAGCCGGTGGAGAACGCCGTGATGAGGACGACGGCTGCGATAACGATGCGATTCTTCTTCATAAGAAGCGACGTTATCACATGCGGGCTTTAGGTCCAGTCGCTAGTCGGCTCAAGGACCGCAACGGTTTTATCGCGTTCGATCCAACTGCCGCTTAAGTAGTCGCGGTTCATGTGTGCGATCACGCCCAATGGAATGGCTTTGGGGCAAACGCCGGTGCATTCGCCGATGTTGGTGCAGCCGCCGAAGCCTTCTTCGTTCATTTGCGTAACCATGCGCAAGGCACGTAAATGGCGTTCGGGCACGCCTTGCGGCAAGACGCCCAAGTGAGTCATTTTTGCGCCGGTGAAAAGTGCGGCCGAGGCGTTGGGGCAAGCCGCTACACAAGCGCCGCAGCCGATGCAGGCGGCGGCATCCATCGACTCATCGGCCGCTTCCTTGGAAATAGGAATGGCATTGCCATCGGGCGCGCTGCCGGTAGAAACGGAAACGTATCCGCCAGATGAAATGATGCGATCAAAGGCGCGGCGGTCGACAATCAGATCTTTGATAATCGGAAACGCTTTAGCGCGCCAAGGCTCGATCACCAGTTGCTGGCCCTCTTTGAAGTGGCGCATGGTGAGTTGGCAAACGGTAGTGGCCGGCTGCGGGCCATGCGCCACGCCGTTAATCATGAAGCCGCAAGATCCGCAGATGCCCTCGCGGCAGTCGTGTTCAAACGCCACCGGCTCTTCGCCCTGCTGCATCAGCCCTTCATTCAACACGTCAAGGCACTCGAGCATCGACATGTCGGGATTCGCGTCCACTTCATAGGTGTCGAATTTGCCGCGTTCTTTCGCGGTCTTCTGACGCCAGATTTTCAATTTGATCTGCATTACTTGTAGCTCCTCTGGCTGGGATGAACGTATTCGAATTCCAGAGGCTCCTTGGAGAGCTCCGGATAATTGCCATAGCCACGATAGCCCCAGGCGGCGACGTACGAATAGTCTTCGTCATCGCGCTGCGCTTCGCCCTCTGGGGTTTGAAATTCCTCGCGGAAATGACCGCCGCAGGATTCGTTTCTATCGCGCGCATCGATACACATCAACTCAGCCAGTTCGAAGAAATCGGCCACCCGGCCGGCTTTTTCGAGGCTCTGGTTCAGGTCCGCGGCGCTGCCGGGCACGTTCAGGTTGCTCCAGAATTCATCGCGCAACTGGCGTATCTTGCTGATGGCTTCGGTCAAACCTTCGGCGGTGCGCGACATGCCGCACTCATCCCAAACAATTTTGCCTAAGGCGCGATGGAACGAGTCCACCGTGCGCTTGCCTTTGATGGCGAGCAGCTTCGAGATGGATTGCTCGACACAAGAAACCGCATTGCGCGCATCGGGATGGGCATTAGTGACAGGCGCGAGTTTGGTGGTGGCCAGATAGTTGCCGACAGTGTAGGGAACGACGAAATAGCCGTCGCTCAAGCCTTGCATCAAGGCGCTGGCGCCCAGACGATTAGCGCCGTGATCGGAGAAGTTCGCTTCGCCAATGACGAACAAACCCGGAATGGTGCTTTGCAGGTTGTAATCCACCCACAAGCCGCCCATCGTGTAGTGAATGGCGGGGTAGATGCGCATTGGCACTTTGTAGGGATCTTCGTCGGTGATGCGCTGGTACATCTCGAAGAGGTTGCCGTAGCGATCTTCGATCATATGCTTGCCGAGACGGTTGATGGATTCGGAGAAATCGAGATAGACGCCCAGTCCGGTTTCGCCCACACCGCGGCCTTCGTCGCAAACGGCCTTGGCATTGCGCGAAGCGACGTCGCGCGGCACCAGATTGCCGAAGCTTGGATAGCGGCGCTCCAAATAATAATCGCGCTCGGCTTCCGGAATGTCACTTGGCGAGCGCTTGTCGCCGGCCTTGCGCGGCACCCAAATGCGGCCGTCGTTGCGCAGCGATTCGCTCATCAGCGTGAGCTTCGATTGATAATCGCCCGAAACGGGAATGCAGGTGGGGTGAATCTGCGTGAAGCAGGGATTGGCGAACAAAGCGCCGCGCTTGTGGGCCCGCCACGAAGCGGTAACGTTCGAGCCTTTGGCATTGGTGGACAAATAGTAAACGTTGCCATAGCCGCCAGTGCCGAGAATGACGGCGTGGGCCAGATGCGTGTCAATTTTGCCGGTGACCAAGTTGCGCGTGACGATGCCGCGCGCCACACCGTCAATGACGATGAGGTCGAGCATTTCGCTGCGCGGAAACATTGTGACGGAGCCCGCTTCGACTTGCCGTTCGAGGGCTTGATAAGCGCCGAGCAGGAGCTGTTGCCCAGTCTGGCCGCGCGCATAGAAAGTGCGCGATACTTGCGCGCCGCCGAAGGAACGGTTGGATAGCGTGCCGCCATATTCGCGCGCGAAGGGCACGCCTTGAGCCACGCACTGATCAATGATGCTGACGCTGATTTGCGCGAGGCGGTAAACATTGGCTTCGCGCGCGCGGAAATCGCCGCCCTTGACGGTGTCGTAGAACAGCCGGTAGACGCTATCGCCATCGTTCTGATAGTTTTTCGCGGCGTTGATGCCGCCTTGCGCGGCGATGGAGTGCGCGCGCCGAGGCGAATCCTGAAAACAGAAGCAGCTCACCTTGTAGCCCAATTCGCCCAAGCTTGCCGCCGCCGAAGCGCCGGCTAAACCGGAACCGACGACGATGATCGAATATTTGCGCTTGTTGGCCGGATTCACCAACTTCAAATCGAAGCGCGCCGCGTCCCACTTCTTTTCAATTGGACCTGCTGGAATATGCGAGTTGAGTTCCATTTACTTGATCAGCCCTGTGAGAACGCTTACCGGTATGGAGATGAAGCCGGCTATCAGAAGAACGGCAAAAATGGCTGCCGCTCTTTTGATGACAGGCGTATGCCGCGGATGGTTAAAACCTAGGGATTGCAAAAAGCTGGATGCGCCGTGCCCCACGTGCAGGCCCAGCAGAATCATGGAAAAAATGTACCAAGCCGAGACATACCAGACCTGAAAGCTCGACACCATGTTGTGATAAACGTCGCCTTCGACGAAATCGGAACCGGGATGCACGAGGCCGGCCGTGAAATGCAGTAGGTGATACACGATGAAGCAGAAGAGCAGAGGGCCGCTCCAATACATGGTGCGCGAGGCGTAGCTTGAAACAGTGTTGGTTTTGCGCGCATAGCCTTTGGGCCGGGCGGAATTGTTGCGCAACGCGAGCCCGATGGTGGCCCAGATGTGCAGCGCGACGGCGATGAGGAGGGTGACGCGCACGCCCCACAATAATTCGGGAATGCTTTTGAGGAAACGGCCGTAAGCATTGATTTTTTCGGGGCCTTCATAGACTTGCAGGTTGCCCAACATGTGCCCGATGACGAAGGCGAATAAAATCACGCCGGTGACGGCCATAACGATTTTCTTGCCATTGGTGGAGGCCAGAAAACGCGCGGGGCGCTCGTGGCGGACGCCGATGACGGAGGTAGCCATAGTTTTAGATTGTCCTAATCTGAGGATACAGAAGGGAGTTGAAAAAACGAACCCAGGGCGGGAATTTGCGCCGATTCCAACCCGATGCGCGGTTGAAAATTCGAAGCCAAATGGATGCCGTGACAGGCAGTTGAAAATACGAAGCCATGGTTCCGGTGGCCAGTCGTCCAGCCGGAGGGCGGATGGCAGGTACATATATAAGATTCCCCGCTTCATTCGACCATGGAGGCGAACGGGGAGGGTGGGTTATTGCCGGTAAGTGATTGACAGGAATGTAAAAATTTATTTTGAACTTCTGTCACTGAGTATGAGCGAGGGTCGGAAGAAAGAAAATGGCCACAGATGGACACGTGTAGGCTACGGTTTCTTTTAGATGGAGGCGAAGAAGAGGCGCAGAGAAGAGCCGAAGTTTCCGGAGGGTTTTTGAGGGTTTTTAGAGGGATCTCGGACAGTTTTCGAGGGGTTTGGGAAGGTTTTTGGGCGGTTATAGTACGCCTACCGAATACGTGCGCGAATAACGCATCAAACGTCGGCCGATCTGATCTTTTAACTTTTTGGCGTTGTAGGAATCAACCGGAAATTTAAAGGAGGAAGCCAACATTCTATTGAACGACAATTTGCGCTTCGGCAAGATGGCGCTAGCGGCGACAGCGTTTCAGAAAGCCCAAGGCGGCAAGACCCGCCAGTGCGCTAAGCGCACTCTCCGGTTCCGGGGCTGCGGTAGAAGTGCTAATTGACACATCGTCGAAGTAGGCAACTTGCGGAGTAGCGGCTCCATTAGGCTGCGAGTAGAACTGGAACGTGGTCAGATTCAGGTCGGTAGAATCGTTGAACGCCGCCGAGCCAGCCGCAACTCCGTTATCGTACGCTGTCACTGTGTCAGTTGCGTAATTGATAACCATCCCCAATTGGTTCCAGGGGCCGGTACCCACGTGAACGCCGGTGGCCGTGTTGTTTCCGTTGATGGAAAGAACAATTTGCCCGCCTGTGTCCACATTCAGCAGTATGTTTCCTCCAGCCGAATAGAAAGTTCCGACGGGGGTCCAGTACGTCGGCGTGCCAGTCGACGAGAAATTTACATAATCGCTCACGCTGAGAATCGAACTGCCCGAAAGACTGGCGGCATCGGCATGCTGCGCTCCGAAATTGTTGCCGGTTTGTGGCGTAACCATCACGGCTTGAGAACCGCTATGAGCCACGGTTGTTTCAACCACGGTCGTCGCCCCTGATCCGGAGCCGCTCCAATTATCTTGCCCACTGAGTAAGCCGGTGGTGATCGTTGGAGCTTCAAATCCTGTTTGGTAGACCGTCGCCGCAAAGGCGCCGGTCGTCAACAAACAAAAGGTCGCCGCCGCTGCCGTCAACATAGGGGTAGAAGGAATGATCACGTACCTCTCCTTAAGAAAATGCTCGGCGGTTGTCTGCCGAAAATAGCTTTAGCAAGGATACACAATTCCGAGTGAGCTACAACTCACGGCGTTCCCTGGCCGTGCCCGAACGGGCGAACGTCCAACGAGCCTTAATAGGCAATTGCTTACACAAACGTGTGTGCGCCTCGATTGTTTTGACTCTCGCTGCTTTCCTGTTGACGGTGGGTCGCCAGAAAGGGCGCATTTCCCCTCTGGACTATTAGTCTTTGCCGGAAGCGAAGCGGCAGTCGGCAGATGCACCAGGAACGCCAGCCATCGAAGGCTTCATCGTGGGCGGTTCACGCGATGTAAAAATGCTAGCGGCTCCTGAGACTGGGCTGGTTCTGTGCTGCCGATAAAATGTCTTATCGGGAGACTTCGAGGCAAATCGCGACGGCGATGCTCCGGTTATCGCCGACGCCTCTCGCGGCGATAGCTCGGTGAGAGAGGTCTGCAGAGTATGAATTGGGCGTAGTGCGAAATCCCGTCGAGGCTGTTCGCGTGTGGGGTGCAATCACCTCTGTCATCGCCGTTTCTTGGAAGCAGCGCTTGCCCTTACTGCGTTGTCGTTCGGATAGCGATTGCAGTCTCAAATCAAGTAACGGGCTTCTCCCGAAATGTCCCGACAAGTCGGCTTGTCGACTGGAATCGCCGGCACGCTCACCGGAACGGATCGCAGGATTGAGAGGTTCTCAGTCGTGGTGCAAAGTGTGCAGAGTCCTACGGCGGCAAAACGCGATTTCTTGGCCGTTGACGCAGCCTCATTTGTGTATAAGAGAATGGGATGCTATGGAATTCCGACAAATCCTGCCCAAAATGCAGCAGCTTCATGCAAAGAGGCTTTATTCTCGATCTCGCGGATCGTCGTTCTAATGTTGTAGCCCACTGGCAGCCTGGCGAGCCGCAGCGGTCTTTTTGGGTTGGAGTGCAAACAAAAGACGGTCCACAATACGAGATCAAGGCCTATCGCTGTAAGGCATGCGGATACTTAGAATCGTACGCTCTTTGACGGCCATCGCCGCGCCCGAAATACAGCCCAGCCTCCGGTGGTACCGGATTGAACAGGCTGTGACTGCGGGTTGAGGCATCCGTTGGCGGTGGCTGGAAAGCCGCCGCGCTGCCAAGAATGGCCGCCCTACACACGCCTGCACACGTAGATTCGACGAAACTCGAAGGCACATATGGACTGTCGTCAACCGTACTTGAGGCCGGTGCTCTGTCCGACTTCGATGAGATATCACGTATGTCCATGAGTTATGGATCTGACAGGTGGGCGATTTTCGTTTTCGGACACACGAGCACGTCCCTACTTTGCTTGAGGCGATCCCGGCGCTAAGGCATTGAGCAATCGGGACTTACGCGGGATTGTTTTCCAAGGACGAGGATTTTTGGGGCCACCGTGCGGGCCGACTAACAGCGGCTATACGCCAATATATTTTTGATAATCGGCGACCGGCAGAAGTTCGCTCACTTCCGAGGGATGAGAGAGTTTCACCTTGATGAGCCAGGCTGCGCCATGCGGGTCGGAGTTCAGAGTTTCGGGCGTGGTGGCCAAGGCGGCGTTGATTTCAATGACTTCGCCCGAAACCGGCGCATAGATGTCGGACACCGCTTTCACCGACTCGACGGAACCGAAGGTTTGGCCCTTGGCGATGGTGACGCCGACTTTGGGGAGGTCGACGAACACGATGTCGCCCAGTTCGTTTTGAGCGTGATCGGTGATGCCGATGGTCCCCTGGCCGCCTTCAAGGAGCACCCATTCGTGCTCTTTGGTGTATTTGAAATTCTCTGGATAAGTCATACCTTGGCTCGTTTATAAAAGGGTACAGGAACGGTGACGGCTTGGACGGGTGTGTTGCGGACGATGACCTGAATTGAGGCGCCTGCGGCGGGGGTGGCGGCGGGCAAATAGCAGAGGCCGATGTTTTTATTGAGGGTGGGCGATGGGCCGCCGCTAGTGACCCAGCCTGCCGGTTTGCCGTCAATCCAAACTTCATAACCATCGCGGCCGATGCCGCGTTCCTGCATTTTAAAACCGTAGAGACTGCGCGTGGGGCCGGCGGCGTGCACTTTTTCGAGCGCAACGCGGCCGACGAAATCGCCCTTGTCCAATTTGACGATCCAGCCGAGCTTGGCTTCCAAAGGATTGATGGAAGCCGTCAGTTCGTGGCCATAGAGGGCCATGGCGGCTTCGAGGCGCAGCGTGTTGCGCGCGCCCAAACCGCAGGGCTTGATACCGAATTCTTCGCCGGCTCTGAGGAGTTCGTTCCAAAGACGCGCAGCTTCGGAGGGCGCAATGTAAATTTCGAAACCATCTTCCCCCGTATAGCCGGTGCGCGCGATACGGGCGGGAGTGCCGGAGACTGCGCCGTCGGTAAACCAATAATATTTGATTTCGGAAAGGTTGGTCGCCGTGAGCTTTTGCAACGTGGCCAAGCCTTTTGGGCCTTGGATGGCGATTTGCGAATAGCGGTCGCTGGCGAGAATGACTTCGGCGTCGAAGCGGTTAGCGGTCACTTGCTTGATGTGCGCGAAATCTTTTTCCTGATTCGAGGCGTTAACACAGAGGAACATGTTGCCGTCGGGCAAGCGGTGAACCAGAATATCGTCAACCGTGCCGCCATGTTCGTAAAGGAGCGCGGAGTAGTGGGCCTGCCAGGGTTTCAGTTTGGCCGCGTTGTTAGTGGCGATGTAATTGACGAGGTCGAGCGCCTGCGGCCCGCAGACTTCGATTTCTCCCATGTGGCTGACGTCGAAAAGGCCCACGGCAGTGCGCACGGCGGTGTGCTCTTCGATGATGCTCGAGTATTGAACGGGCATGTTCCAGCCACCGAAATCGACCATTTTGGCTTTACAGGCGAGGTGGGTCTCGAAGAGCGGCGTGCGCAGCAGCAGAGCGGTGGTTTCGGGCATGCGGGAAAAAGTAAGTTTTAGGGTAGCACTGGGAAAGCAGGAGCTCCGGATGAAGGCAGTTGAACACAGGCAAACAGAGGCAAGTGGCGCATAGTACTGAAGAGGGCAGAAAACTAGTGATTTTTCCAACATTCAGTGATAATCTTGGTGAACAGCAAAGCAACTCCAGGGAGACATTATGACGCGATTTTTCACTTTCCGCTCTTTCTTTTGCAGCGCAGCAGTGCTTCTTTGCTTCGCCAATCTGGCGTTTGGTTCTGTTAGTCCAATACCCGCCGCTCCGGAGCCTGCCACCTTCGGCTTGGTGGGCGGCGCGGTTGGCGTGCTACTGCTGGTAAATCAGATTCGCAAAAGGCGCGGACAATAGCCGGCGACGCGGCGTAAAGGCATGGCATGGCTTGTCGATCTTGGCAAAAACGGGCTTAGCCGAAGCGGGGAGAATTTTAACTGGTATCTGCTGGCAGGCGCCATCCTCGTGTTTGGCCTTTGGGAAGCGTTTCTGCCACGCCGAATTATTCAGAGCCCACTGCCGCTGCGGCTTGGCTCGCATCTCACTCTCTTTCTCCTGGCATTCGGCTTGTCGCTGATTGTTCTTCCGTCGCCCATTTTCGCTTTTGCGCTGGCCATGGAGAAGACCCGTTGGGGGCTCTGGGTAGCGACGCGCATTCCCTGGTATGTCCGCTTTTTTGCCAGCCTCCTGATTCTGGACTTCGTGTACTATGCAGTGCACATTGCTTTTCATTCTTTCGGTCCGCTCTGGCGAGTGCATTCGATCCACCATTCCGACGTTGATTTCGATTTGACGACGGGCTTCCGCGCACATCCGTTGGAGCCGCTGATGCGAACCGCCGCGCAGTTTGCCGTTGTTGCGGTGGTTGCTGCCCCGGCGCCGGCGATTCTGGTCTACTCCTGGGTGTCAGTGGCCCATTCTTTGTTCGCGCATTTGAACGTGACCTTGCCGCGCCGGTTGGACCGGGTGCTGCATTTCGCGATTGTCACTCCGCAATTTCACGAAGTGCATCACTCTATCGACCTAGCCGAACAGAAATCGAACTACGGTGAGATATTTCCCTGGTGGGATCGCCTCTTCGGGACGGCGAATGAGCCGCCACGCGATGGTGCCTCGCTACGTTTCGGCTTGGACAAATGGCAATCGAAGCCGCGACTGAATCCGGTTCGCATTCTGGTAAGTCCTTTTGTGCCGGCCTCGCGCGCTGAATGAACGGTTCTGCTAAACCAAGCGCAAATCCAAGCATCATTGCGTCTTGGCCGGCGCCGGGTAGACGAGAAACTGGTCCAGCTTCCCCTCCGGCGTAATAAAAGTGGAAAGCGTCAACACTTTTCCCGCAGTCTGCACCCGATAGAATCGATAGCTCATCCCGCCGCGCTCGCTCGAGCTGGTTTCCTCGACCATCGTTGGTGCGCCTAAGGGCTTAAGAGAAGCGGCATAATCGACGATGGCCTGAGAGGTGAAATAGCTGTTCGCATCGCTCGTGAGCAACGCGCGATCCAGCTTCCCTTGACTCAGTTGCGCGTAGACGGATTTCACCAGCGCCAAACTCTTCGCTGAATTGGCATCCACCGTGGGCTGTTTCAAGATCCGTTCGAGATCGCGGGCAATTTCATGCGCGGCCGGGTCATCTTGATTGGTAAAGACGGTAATCGCCAGCCGATCGTCAGGATAAGTGGCATTCGAACTGATGAAGCCCGACGTTCCGCCGCCATGTGCCCACACACGATGCCCATCCTGATTCGCCACGCCGATGCCTAAGCCATAGCCAGTGCCCGCGCCATTCTTGAGATGAACCTCGGTTGTAAGTTCCTTCAAGAGCCCCGGCTTGAGAATCGTGCCATTGATGAGTGAGATATCCCAAAGAGACATGTCACTCGGAGTCATGGCTAATTCGCCGGCGGCGAAAATCCAATTCGCTCCTTCGGGCTGCGCGACTCGCGGCGGCCCGAGGGCAAAACGCGTGTATCCAAGCGGGTCTCGCTCGCTCCAGGGTTGCTTGTCGACATCCACGGGCGACTGCATGCCCAGCGGCTCGAAAATGCGCGCGCGCAGAAAATCAATCAGTGGTCCGCCCGTGATTTTCTCGATAATCGCGCCGGCAATCACAAAGTTAGTATTGCTGTATTGCCACTGAGTGCCGGGAGGGAAGTTCAAAGGCTTTTTGGCCCAGATATCCATGATGCTCTTGGGAGTTGTGGGAAGCGCCATGTACGGAGCAACATAATCGAGTGCGTAGTAATCTTCATAGCCGGAGGTATGCGAGAGAAGCCGGCGGATAGAAATATCCGCGGCCTGCGTGAGCTCAGGGAAGTAGCGCGACACCGGATCATCAAGCGAAACCTTTCCTTCATCGGCCAAGAGCAGCATGGCGGTGGCAGTGATCTGCTTGCTGTTGGAGCCGATTTTGTAACGCATTTGCGGCGTGGCTGGAACTTTGCCGGAAAGACCGGCGAGGCCATAGGCATGCGCGTAGGCGAGTTTGCCGTCCCGCACAATGGCGATGGAGGCGCTAGGGACGCCGGTTTTGGTGAGCACTTTCTCGACAGCGCGGTCGATGGCGGTTTGCGTGGCCGCTGGAAGCTGCCCGAAAAGCGGCAGGGTGAAGAGAAAAACGAGAGTGAGCCGGAGTCGGATGGGTTGGGTCATTTGTCGATGAATTGCTTGCGGAAAGATTCGATTTCGCTATTTTCCTGCGCGTCGTGCAAGGCGCGATAGCGTTGGATGGCCGCCGAAGCTTCGGCGGTTTGGCCGGTTTTGCGGTATAGCATTGATAAAAGATACCAAGCTTGGGCGAGTTGGGGGTCTTGCGCCAGGGCCGTTTTGAGATCGGCAATTGCCGCGGAGTCATGGTGCACGGCGTCGAGGACTTTGCTTCTCAACAGTAGACAGACGCCGCATTGGGGCATTTTTTCGATCGCAATATTCAAGTCAGCGAGGAGTTTTTCATTGTCAGTCGAGTGGGAGTTCCAAAGAGCCTCCGCGTGGAGATAGTGGAGATAAGGATTCGCACCGGGAAGCGTAAGCCCGGCAGCGGCCTCGGATTCACATGCCTGAAAGTTCCCGGCGAAGCATTGCGCGAAAGCGGCGACGAGATGCGGAGCGGGTTGCGAGGGATCGCGCTGGAGCATTTCCTCGGACACGGAGATAGCGGCGGCGCTTTGCCCGCTGAGTGCCTCGGAAAGGGCTAACTCGATCGCCAACTCACTCGACTCCGGATGAGCGGCGCGCGCCGCTTGCAAAACATGGATTGCCGGCACATACGCCGATGACTGAAGGTAGAGCAACGCCAGATCTAATGCGTAATTCTCGTCCGCCGGATAGGCGCGATAGGCATTCTCAAAGCTTTGCCGCGCTTGCGGTTTGCGGCCAGTGGCGGAATAAACTTTCCCATGCAGATACTCGGCGGCGGTTGTTTCACGCGGCGAATCAGACGACATTGCTTGCAGAGTGACTTCGGCCGCAAGGTATTCGCGCAAGCCGATTTGCGCCAAGGCCAAATTGTATTTCGCGTCAAACGAGTTAGGAAAGCGCTTCGCACAGGTCTTGAAGACAAGGGCGGCATCGGCCAGCATGTCATGCTGCGCCAGCAGGGCACCGGCGTTCAGAAGAACATCGAGGCTCTGGTTTCCCGCGAGCAAGTGTTCTTCGGCCGCATGGGCGGCTTTCGTATCGTTGGCGGAAAGGGCTCGTGACAGTTCGTCCAGCGGCGCATGCGAGCGTGCCAACGCAGCCAGACAACAGAGCAAGACCGCCAGCGCGTGATATAACGGCACAATACAAAATACAACAAACTCCAGGTGCGAGTCGGGGAGACGGATTTGAGAAACGGGCTATTGGGTGTTTTGTTGTTTGCCGCTCTGTGTGGCGGGGATTTAGTCAGGGCGCAAAGCAAAGTGGACGCAGCGCCGCGCTATCGAGAAGTGGCGGCCGCTCTAGAGCACATGATCGGCACGGAGATGAAGAATCAGGCGCTGCCCGCCGTTTCGATTGTTATAGTTGACGGCCAACAGGTGGTCTGGGCGCAGGGCTTCGGATTCGCCGATCCCAAACAAAAGGTCGCGGCCACGGCCGAAACGGTATATCGAGTCGGCTCTGTTTCCAAGCTTTTTACGGATACCGCATTGATGCAATTGGTTGAAAAAGGGCAGCTTGATTTGGACGCGCCAGTGAGCCGCTATCTGCCCGAGTTTCATCCGGCGAATCCATTCGCCCAACCGATCACGCTTCGCGAGCTGATGGCGCATCGCTCCGGCTTGCTGCGCGAGCCGCCCGTAGGTCATTATTTTGACGACACCGAACCTACTTTGGAAGCCACGGTGGAGAGTCTAAATCGGACGCGCTTGGTGTACCCTGCCGGCACACACACCAAATACTCGAATGCGGCGATTGCGGTTGCGGGCTATGTGCTGGAGAAGCTCTCGGGAGAACCGTTCACGAGTTATGTGCAAAGAGCGGTGTTGAAACCGTTGGGCATGGATAGTAGCTCGTTTACACCGACCTCGGAGGTCGAGGCAAAACTCGCTCACTCATTCATCTGGACCTACGACAACCGGATTTTTGACGCCCCCACTTTCCAGCTCGGCATGGCTCCGGCGGGCTGCATGTACGCGCCGGTGTTGGACTTGGCGAAGTTCCTCAAGATGTTATTCGCCGACGGCGAGAGCGCGGGCGCGCGCATTTTGAAGCCGGAAACACTGCATGCCATGTGGCAGCCGCAGTTTCCCAACAGCACATTCGGCATCGGCTTCCGGCTGGCGAAGCTCGATGGCCACTCGCTGGTGGGACATGGCGGAGCAATCTACGGATTCGCCACTGAGTTAGAGGCGCTGCCCGAGGACAAACTTGGCGTGGCCGTCGTCACCACGATGGACAGCGCCAATGGCAACATGACGAAGATTGCCAATCAAGCGTTGCGGCTCATGCTGGCGGCGAAGGCGGGAACAAATCTCCCCGCTATTCCAGAGACTTCGGAAGTATCTTTGCCGTTAGCGCGCGCAACGGCGGCTCGATATAATTCCGGGGCTGAGGCACTCGATCTCCTGGAGGAGATCGGTAAACTCTCGGCGCTCTCTACCAACGGCGGCCAGAAAATAGCGCTGCGCAAAATGGGAGACACGCTGATTAAGGACGGCCGTCTCGCCTATGGACAAAAACTCGAAGTGTTCCCCGCGAGCATAACGACGGCTGACAAAGTCTTTCAGCGCATGCCCGATTCCATGCCCAAGGCCGCGCCGCAGGCTTGGGAGGGTTTAATTGGCGAATATGGCTGGGACTACGACACCCTGTACATACTCGAAAAAGACAACAAGCTGACCGCGCTCATTGAATGGTACGAATATGAGCCGCTCGAACAGATCTCGGCCGATGTCTACCGCTATCCCGCGCGCGGACTCTACGACGCCGAGACAGTCACTTTCAAGCGCGATGCCCGGGGCAAGGCAACGGAGGTGAAGGTAGGCGCGGTGATTTTCAAGCGCCGGGCGGTCGGTCCCTCGGACGGCAAAATATTTCGCATAAAACCGTTGAAACCGGTAGCCGAATTGCGCCAAGAAGCGCTAGCAGCGGAACCTCCTGCTGAATCCGGCGCATTCAAAACGGCCGACTTGGTGGAACTCACATCGCTCGACAAGTCCATCAAACTCGACATCCGCTACGCGACTACCGACGATTTTCTCAGCACGCCCATGTATCAGCAAGCGCGCGCCTTCATGCAGCGCCCGGCGGCGGAGGCGGTGGTACGCGCCAATCAAGAACTGCACAAACAGGGCTATGGCTTGCTCATCCACGACGCCTACCGGCCCTGGTATGTCACCAAAATGTTTTGGGACGGAACGCCCGAGCCTGATCGGGTTTTTGTGGCGGACCCAACCCAGGGCTCGCGGCATAACCGCGGCTGCGCGGTGGATTTAACGATGTATGAACTGGCCACCGGCCGTCCGGTCGAGATGGTTGGCGTGTACGACGAGATGTCGCCGCGTTCTTATCCCTACTATCCGGGAGGAACCTCGCGTCAGCGCTGGCTGCGGACAGTGCTGCGGCACGCCATGGAACAGCAAGGCTTCACGGTTTACGAAACCGAATGGTGGCATTTCGATTTCTATGATTGGCGAAGCTACGCCATTGGCAACAAGACGTTTGAAGAGCTAGGCGCCCGGCGCAAGTAAGCCGCCGCTTTAGTGCTGCGCCGCCACCTCGTCCTTAAGATTCTTTTGTGCTGCCACCTGTTGTAGGAACGATTGCCTTACTAAGTCCGCATTGTGCGTTCTAAGACCTTGTTCCATGGAGGTCCAGGCCCGCTGGCGCGCATCCATGTAAGTCAGCAGCACAGTCACCGAATGTTGTTGCTGGTTCGGCAATCCTGTTAGACTTCCCAGTGATTGACGCTCCGCGCCCCAAGGCTGCATGACTTGCGTTTCTAACTTATCGGCGAGTTCTGCATCCTTCGCGTGTTTGGCATCCAGCAAAATAGCTTTGTAATTTGCAAGAATCTTGGTCTCCACCGCGGCGAATTTCAATAGCTCTCCCTGAAAATCCAGCGGCCTAGGCAGCAGCGCTCCTTGGCAGAACAGGAACGCCGCAAATCCTACTCCGGCGACGGCGGCGCGCACCACCCGGCGTCTCACAAACCCCGCCGATATCGGATTGCTGACAACCAGCCCACAAATCAACCCAGCAACCAAGCCTCCTGTGTGTGCGGCGAGATCGGTTCCGGATTTCAGAACGCCAAAGACTGCGTTGTAGATAAGAAACAACACCGCGCTTTGCAGCAGCTTGGTGAGCACGGCGCGGGGAATTGAATCGTGCCGCAGAATCAGGAAGCCGATCAACGCTCCGTACAACCCGAAGATCGCCCCCGACGCGCCCGCGCTGATCAGATATGGGTTCCACCACAAACTACACATCGCTCCCGCAACAACGCACGTCAGATACACAATCAGAAATCCAATATTCCCCAACAGGCGCTCCATAAATGGTCCGATTTGCGCTAGAACGAACATGTTGAAGGCCACATGCAGAATTCCCAAATGCACGAAACCGCACGTCACAACGCGCCACCATTGCCCGCGCGTTATGGTGGCGGGCCCATAATCGGCACCCCACTTCAAAAGCACTTGCGGCGAGGCGTGGTCGGGGTTGAAACCGGCGAATAGCATCGCGGCAAACACCACAATGTTGATGCCCAAGATGATCCAGCAAACAAAGATATTGGGCGTGAACCAATCGAGCAACTGGCCAAAATTCAGGCGCACGGCCGCCGGTGCATCGTCAAGATTGAAAGCCGGCTGCGGTTGACGAGCCTCTTCCGGGAACAGCGAAGTCATGAAAGCCTCATAATGCCGAATCTCTTGTCAAACATAAGCTCGGGGAGTCTCTGAATTATCCCGCAACCCGATGTAACGGATACTCCAAAGTGTCTCCGCTGGAAATCTGCTGAAAAAGCCATTTTCAACTCACTCTTAGAAGCGTGAAACTCCCGCTGAAAGGGACATCAAGGCCGGAAGTTTTGCATTCGTTTTGCTACAGCGACCATTTTCAGGGCCTCACCGGCCCTCCCGGGACCGGTCGCCCACTCGCTAGACTCATAGGATATCGACAACGAAATTCGGCAGACCATTGCCGCGCTTTTGCGGGAGTGGGCGGGGGGCGATGCGTCTGCCCTTGATCGCTTGCTCGCTTTGCTATATCCCGAAATGCGGCGCTTGGCAGCGTGGCACATGTCGGCGGAGCGGCAGGATCATACGCTGCAGCCAACTGCCCTGGTGCATGAGGCGTACATGAAGCTCGCCGCGCAGGATCACCCGAATTACCGCGACCGTTCGCACTTCATCGCGGCCGCCGCATTGGCCATGCGCCGGGTGCTGGCCGATCACGCGCGCTCCCGGCGGCGCAACAAGCACGACCATGCACGCACCGTCCAGCTCGATTCCATCGGCAACGCGAGCTGCGGGCAGGAATTGGCGGACGTGGTCATTCTTGACGACGCTTTAACGCGCTTGGCCGAGTTTGATGCCCGCAAGTCGCGCTTGCTCGAACTCCGTTATTTCGGCGGCCTGACCAACGATGAAATCGCGGACGCTTCGCAGATCTCCGTGGCCACCGTCAAGCGCCATCTGAGCCTCGCCGAAGCGTGGCTGCAACGGGAGTTGCGCGGATGAATCCGGAGCGCTGGCAGCAGAGCGAAGATATCTTCTTCGCCACGGCCGATCTGCGCCCGTACGAAAGAAAGGCATATCTGGCGGCTTTCTGCCCCGATCCGGACCTGCGCGACGAGGTCGAGGGCCTGCTCGCACGAGCGTCGGCGGTGGACACCAGCATGCGCCGCATCGTCCCGCTGGCCGTCGAGTCGTTGTCCGCCGGACAAGCCCCCGAGATGATCGGGCCATGGCGCGTTCTGCGCGAACTCGGCTCGGGCGGGATGGGGCACGTCTATCTGGCCGAACGCGCCGATGGGCAGTTTCAGCAGATTGTGGCCATCAAGCTCGTTCGGCCGGGAATTGAGACCGCCGGTATCGCCGCCCGTTTTCGCCAGGAGCGGCAGTTGATGACCAACCTCGATCACCCGAACATCGCGCGCGTCTTCGATGGCGGTACCACTCCCGATGGGCGGCTGTATTTCGTGATGGAGTATGTGGAAGGCTTGCCGGTCACCTCCTGGCTGCGCGAGCACCCCGGCGGCGTGGCGGAAACGCTGCGGCTCTTTCAGGATCTCTGCGCTGCTGTCGATCACGCCCATCGGCGTCTGATCGTGCATCGTGATATCAAGCCTGGCAACGTGCTGGTTACCGCCGAAGGGGTTGTCAAGTTGCACGATTTCGGCATCGCGAAAGTGCTCGACCCGGCGCAGGCCGACGCGGCCCGCACCAGTACGGCAGTAGCCGGATTGACGCCGCGTTACGCCAGCCCGGAGCAGGTAAAGGGCGAAACCATCACCACGGCGGCCGATGTTTATGCCTTGGGCGCATTGCTCTACGAGTTGCTCACCGGCCAGCCCGCGCAGCAATTCAGCGGGTTATCGCCGGCCGAGGTCACGCGCGTGATTTGCGAGGTCACTCCGCCGTACCCCGCGTCTATCCCGGCCGATTTGGGGAAGATCGTCATGAAGGCCCTGGCCAAGGAATCGGGCCGCCGTTATCCCGGCGCAGCGGAATTGGCGGCCGATATCGCACGTTTTCTGGCGGGCCGTCCGGTGCTGGCACGCCCCAACAGTTTCAACTACCGCGCCGGCAAGTTCCTGCGTCGCAACCGGCTGGCGGTGGCCGCCGCGATTCTGGTCGTGGCGGCAATCGCGGCGGGCGTGACCGCCACCATCTGGCAAGCGCGGCGCGCGCAGCAGCGTTTCGCCATTGCCCGCGGCTTGGCCAATCGCCTGCTGTCTGAAATTTACGACGAATCCGCCAATATTCCCGGCTCGACCAAACTGCGCGAGATGGTCGCCTCGTCCGCGCTCGAATATCTCGACCGGCTGGCCGGCGACGCCAATGCAGACCCCGAACTTCTCACCGAGATCGCCATCGCTTACAGCAAAAGCGGCGCGGCGCTGGGTGCTCCGCTCTCGCCCAGTCTGTGGCAAATGCATGACGCCATCGTCAGCTACGAGAAAGGCGCGGCCATTTTGCGCGATCTCATGCGCCGCAACCCGGCCAACGAACGCGTGCGGCGCACCCTGCTGGACACGCAAACCGCGCTACGTCCGCTCTATGTCTGGTCGGGCGAGACCGGCCAAGCCCTCCAGCGCGCGCAAAACGCTTTGCAACTGGCGGCGGATTTGCCTGCCCAATCGGCGGCCAATCTTTGGGCCAGCTATCGCGCCGAACTGGGCATGGGCGATCAACTGATGGTCACCAATCAGGTGAACGCTTCTATTCCTTATTACCGTGCGGCGCTGGCCCGCAGCCGCCAAGCCGCGCAACTCGATGGAGCCCCGCATCGCGAAGTGCCCATCGCGTGCTGGCGGCTGGGCGTAGCGCTGCGCTGCCGCGGTGAACTCGCCGCCGCTCAAGCCTTGTTTGAGGAGCAATTGCGCCTGGCCGAAGCCTTTAGCCGGGCGCTACCGGGCGACCAGCGCTTCGTCGCCGAACTTATGAAAGCGCATGAACTGATCGGCGAGACCGCCGGCGATCCGCTGGAACCGAATCTGGGAGACTTGGCGGCGGCGCGCCGGCACTACGGCGAGGCCTTGCGGCTAGCCAACCAACGGCGCGATCGCGATCCCTCCGATGCCGATGCCATCCTGGCGACCGAAGTGGAATTGGTCCGAGTGAGCAAGCTGGATCTGGCCGCTCAGCCGCAGCGCGCGGTGGAAAATCTTCTCGAAGCGCGCGGGATGCTCGCCGCTCTTCAGGAGAGCGTGGTGCGGCAAGAGAAAATGGCGCATGTCGGCACGCTTTTGGCGCTGGCCTATTTGAGCCAACAGCAGCCGGAGAAGGCGGCCGCCGCCATCGCCGACGCGCAACGCATGATTAGCACCACCGGCTCGCCGCTTTTGGCAGAGGCCCGTTGCCGGACTTACCCGGTTCTGGGCCAGACGGAGTTGGCGTTGGGCAACCGGCAGCGGGCGCGCTCGGTGCTTGAGATGGCGCTGGCCTGCAAGGAAAAGTTGTATCGGGCCGCCCCGGAGTATCTGATTAGCGCACTCGAATATTCTCAGGTGCTGGAACTTCTCGCCAAAGCCTATGCTGGCGACCCCGCTAAGGCGTTTGAGTACCGCCAGCGGCGCGTCGAGTTGTGGCGTGAGTGGCCCTCCCACGGCGCTGCCAGCGAATTTACCGCCCGGCAATTTGCCGCCGCCCGCCACGCCAACCGATGAAGCTCGCAGGTCGCCAACGGCAAGGCATTCGGCCGCGGCCTACTTCCGGCCGACCCAGTCCAGCTCCAATCCATCCACCAGCCTGAATTCCGCATCTCCCGTGACCAGGGGACACCGGTGTTTCAGCGCAAGTCCAGCGGCAAAGGCATCGGCGTACGGGATGGGGAAACGGCCTTTGAGTGACGCCGCCATCCAGATCTCATCGCCGGTTGGCACCTCAATTGTCGCGGGCATCGTGGGAGAAGCTTCACGCCAGGATTGAGCTAGCGACTCACTGTGCTGCTTCTTGAGGAAGTAATAAACTTCTCCGACATTGATCGCGCTCATGAAAAGACGTGTCCGCCCCTGTTCAGCTTCAGAGAGGAGATGACTCACCCGAGGCGTGGTAGGTTGCCGTCCGCTCATCCACTCGATAATCGCCCATGAGTCAAGCGCGCGTGTCTTCACGCTCGCGCTCTTGCTTCTTAAACTTGGCGAAGGAGTCGATAAGATCGTCGCCTGCGGCCGCACCTTCGAGCGGTCTCCAGGTACACTCCTTCGAGAGTACGATCTGTTGGCCGCGAATCTCCAAATTTAGCTTCGTTCCCGCGGCGAGGTTCAGAGCATCGCGGACCGCCTTAGGAATGGCGATTTGGCCTTTTGACGATACAGAAATACGTTCCATGCCTCCATCTTACTATGGGTAAGAACAGCAATTGGGAGGTTCCTTTATGGTCGGGCCAACAGTCAAATTTCTTCAAACATCCCAGTCTGCTTGTTCTTGCGGACGCTGTTGGCTGTGAAGCAGCGGCCGTTCATGGCTAGGTAAACGCCGGTGGGCAGCGCTTGCACGAAAGCCAGCGCGCTGCCCAGATTGAACAAGCCGTCCGAACTGCCGAACTTATAAGGAATCATGGCGCCGGTCAAGACAATGATTTTGCCTTGCACGCGCTCGGCGATAAAGCGCGCGGTTTCGGCCATCGTGTCGGTGCCGTGCGTGATCACAATGCGCTCGCCGGGCGTCGCGCGGCATTGCTCGGCAATCAAAGTGCGGTCGGCGTCGGTCATATCGAGACTGTCCACCATCATCAGCGTGCGCACCTCCAGGTCGAGCCTGGCGCGCCCCAAGGCTAGCATCTCGGGAAGGTGGGAATCTTTGAAGAACAGCCGCCCGTTGATCTCGTCGTATTCCTTGTCGAAGGTGCCGCCGGTGATCAATATGCGGATGGGCGTCACGATTTACCGTGGAGATCGTTGAATGCTACCAGGCAGCGGTCGGCAGTTTCTATTTCGGGATAGCGGCTGCCTTCCTGTTCGATCAAGTAAAACTCCACGCCGCCCTTCGATTCCGCGGCAGCGAAAATCTTTTTCCAGGGCGCCGCGCCCTCACCGAACAGTACTTTATAGCCGTTGTCGGGCGACCAATCCTTCAGATGCAAAGAACGGATGCGGCCGGGATGCTGCTCGATCCAGGCAACGGGATCGGCGCCCGCTTCGACGCAGGTGCCGACGTCTAGTTGAAGCATCACGCTTTTGGTGGTTTCGTTGGCCAGAACATCGAGCGGACGTTCGCCGTCGATCGGATGCCATTCCAGATCGTGATTGTGATATCCGGCGTTCATCTTGGCCTTCCTGAAGTTTTCGTTCCCTTGGTTGAGGGTTTCGGCGACGTGCTTCCAACCGTCGATGGTTTTCACATCGCCGGCGCTGGCCAGCACAATGTAATGCGCTCCTAAGATGCCGTTGAGGTCGATGGCTTTCTCGTAGCCTTCGGGTTTATAGGCGTTCAAGCCATTGTGAGTGGAATGGCACTTCAGACCGGCCGTGTCAAGATGTTGGCGGACCTGCTTGGCGTAGTCGTCGCTCCATTCAAAATAGGGCGAGAAGAACTCTACGCATTCGTAGCCTTGTTTAGCGACGGCATCGAGCGTGGCCGGCAGATCCTTCTGCAATTCATCGCGCACCGAATACAATTCGAGCCCCACCGGGATATGCTTCGGCTTGGCGAGACTGGTAAGAGGCACAGCGGCGACAGCGGCCAATAGGGCGCGCCGGGACACGGATGACGATTCAAACATGGCAAGGGCAACATACCACAAAAGGCCGAGGGCGGGCAAAAGTAGCGTTTTTTCAATGAGTAGAGCAATAATAGAGGAAAGTCCGGATGGATTATTTTACACATGAATACGGGCATTGAACGGCGTCCCTTCAAGGTGTTGAGACCGCTAAAGCATTCAACCGCTATGGTGATTGCCAGATACACCAATCGCGCGGCATCGGTGATACCGTCTTCCCCGATTGAGAATAACGGGCTGCTTTGGAAGGCGCTCCGCGTGGCAAGCTTGTTTGCCGCGTGCGCTTTCGCGTTCCTGGTGCTGCGCGAACGCCATCTGTTTGAACGGAGTGGCTATACTCTGGGCGCGTTGCCGGATTCGATTGAGCGTGTACCCTTTGGCGGCAAGCCCGCTGTGGCGTTGCCGCCGGCGGCCCCGGTCGAGGACGGTAAAACCTTATCTCAGATCGAATTGCCCGAGGCGTCGAACCTCACTGTGACGAAGTTCAACTTGCCTGTTGCTCCGGAGTTTCAAGAAGTCGGCGATGTCGAATTGCGCTTGGCCGGAGTAAACGCCGCAGCTCACACTTACGATATTACGGTTCGCACAAGAGCGCGCGAATTTTACCGGCAAGACGTGAAAGTGGATGAGCATGTGCCGTTGTTAAGAAATTCGCCGCATGGACCGGAGCTGGTGGTAGCCGCGGTAGAACCGAATCGCGTGATTGGTTATGTGAGCGAACCGCTGCATCGCGGCCGGCACCGGCATCGCCGTCGAACTTAAAGCTCTACTGCGAACAATATGATGGCGCGGCGCAATTAAGCCGCGCCATTTCATCAGTCGCGCACGAGCCGGCGAGGTCAAGCTGGCTTCAGCCACCTTTTGTCATCCCGGCGCCATCCGAAGGGCAGGGCATTCTCTCCTGTCGGCTCGGCTTGCGGTTGTATGTCGCAAGCGGGCAGTTTCATTACCATTGGCGGGCCACGCTGTGCGTTAAAACGCATAGTTTCTCGCGGTCAGGTAATTTCTTGTTCCCGTGAGCCACTCGGGCGGGTTTCGTCGCTAATTTAGACCAACACGGATTTTTCCGACAATTAGGGGGTTTCATGAATGATGCTATCTGGAAACAGCACCTTGGCCAATGGGGCGCGTACGCCGCCGCCACGGGCGCGGCCTTGGTTTTCGCGACCAACGCCGATGCTGAAATCGTCTACAGCGGACCGATCAATAAGATCGTCAACGCTTCCCATACGTCCGCGAATTTCACCATTGCCCACGGGAATCGGTTGGATCTTCATTTTGTGGCGAGCAAAAACGCCATCGAGGTGCAAGGAGCCCACACGCATTTCTTTGCCGCCTCGAACCCGGGAAAGAAATCGATCGCTGCTTTCTTTGGGCCGGGTAAGTTCATTAGCGGTACGCATACCTCAAGCGGAAAGGGCGCCGATCTGCGCAGGGCGTATGGGCCGGCCAGCCACGCGAGCCGGGTCAGCGGCCACTGGGGTCCGGGCACGGTTACTGGATTCCTGGGTTGCAGTACCTCTCCCGGCGGGCGCGGCTGCTTCGTGCAGGTGAAGGTGGAGAACAACGCCGCAGGCTTTCCGGTGGAGGCCGAGATCCTCGAGTTTGCCTACAACAGTGTGCAGTTTCAAGGCATTACAACGCCCGCGACGGCCACGCCTGAGCCGGGCGAGGCGGCTTTGGGACTGCTGGCGAGCGGGGCAGCGGGGTTGTTGGCGTGGCGGAGGCGGCGGGCCGCGTGAAAAGCGCCGAGCCGAGTGTCTGCGCGGCAGACATAAGCGTCTGGATAGCGCCGGGATAAACCGGCATGGAGTAACGAATGAAAGAGTCGTACAGAGAAGGAGTAGCGAACCACTCTGACCCCGAGCCATGTGAGTGCGATCGTAAGGTAGCACTTGAAG